>ERZ869909.2264-NODE-2264-length-13173-cov-94.379276_pt1 | contig 13173 bp, 15 predicted proteins | sample MGYA00520892_ERZ869909 | MGnify/ENA primary metagenome ERZ869909 (study PRJEB32215, sample SAMEA104723947) | bioreactor metagenome | biome: bioreactor; feature: anaerobic bioreactor; material: water | place: China | collected 2015-03-12 ... | reverse complement strand
TGCTGCTCTCCCTTGAAGCTCATGGGCTACTCCTGTCTGCCATGGGGAAACTGTCTTGTGTAGATGGGGACAGCGGCGGGAGTTTTCCAGTTCCGGCGGCGGCAAACCTGTACAACACCTTTCATTACTAAATCACGAAGCCACGATGGCGAAACAATCACGGCAACAGCGCCCAAATAGCTCTACATTGATTATACAAGACCGACAACCCGCCATTCCCGGAGATTCCCATGTCTGCCCATGCCTACCAGCTGAGTGACCATATCACCCTCAAGGAGCTGGCCCGCGCCCTCTCCCAGGGGTTCTCGCCCATCGTCGAGGTGGAGTCCCTGGACGGCATCTACACGGTACGCCTCCACCATGGCACCGGCGTCTCGGAGCTCTCGGATGCCGAGGGGCGCACCCTGACCTTCCTGGGCACCGGCGAGATTCGCGACAAGCTCGGCGAACTCGGCCTGACCCACGGCGTGCTGACCTGGTCCGACCAGTGCGGCGACGAGATGATCGGCGTGCCGGGCCACGCGATGACGCCGGACGAGATGCTCGCCAACGGCACCCGCATCGCCTTCCGCTGAGGCTTTCCCAGCCGGGCATCAGGCGCTAATGTAGAGGCATATCCGACTCTGCGGAGCGTCCCCAGCATGCCTACCCTGCCCCGCCCGACCGCCTGGCGACTCGCCGCGACCCTCGCGCTGCTCCTGCTGCTGGCCGGCTGCGCCGGCCGTGAGCTTGCCGTACATGACCCGGCCCCCGGAGAGGGCCTCACCATCGAGCGGGCGCTGATCCTGGCCGCCGCCCAGAACGCCTTGGGCACCCCCTATCGCTTCGGCGGCAACTCCCCCTCGGGGCTCGACTGCTCGGGGCTGGTGGAGATGGCCTATAGCGCCGCCGGCATTCCGGTGCCGCGCACCGCCGACGACCAGTTCCGCGCCCTGCCCGCAGCCCCCAGGGCCCGCCCCGGAGACCTGCTGTTCTTCGATATCGCCGGACGCGGCAAGGCCAGCCACGTGGGCATCTACCGCGGTGACGGCCAGATGATCCACGCCCCGGGCCGCGGCCGCCGGGTCGAGACGGCCCCGGTGGAGATCGCCTACTGGCAGGAGCGCTTCCTGGGCGCCGCCGCCGCGGCGCCCTGAGCCTTCGACAGGGGCCCCGCCGGCAGCCAGACCCGGGCCGCCAACCCGCCGAGTGCTGCGCGCCCGAGCGTGAACCGCCCCCCGTACAGGGCCACCAGATCGCCCACGATGGCCAGGCCCAGGCCGCTGCCGGGCTCCTGCTCGTCGAGCCGCACCCCTCGCGCCTTGGCCTGGCGCCGCTGCGCCTCGCTCATGCCGGGACCATCGTCCGCCACTTCGAGCCAGCACTCGTCCCCTTCCTCGCCGCCGCTCAGCAACACCCGGGTGGCCGCCCAGCGCAGGGCATTCTCCAGCAGGTTGCCGACCAGCTCCTGAAGGTCCTGGGGGTCCATGCGCAGCATCATCCCGGGTGACAACGCATGGTCGAGCCGGATGCCGCGCCGCTCGGCCAGCCGGCCGAGCCCCTCGAGCACCGGCGCCAGCACCTCCAGGCAGCGGCTCGGCCGATGCAGCCCGGCATCGCCGGCGGCGGAGGCCCGGGCCAGGTGGTGGCGCACGGCCTCGTCGATGCGCATGAGCTCGGCCTTCATGCGCCGGCGCTGCGGCTCATCGAGGGCATCCGCCTGGGTCGAGAGGACGCTCACCGGGGTCTTCAGCGCATGGGCCAGGTTGCCGGCGGCGTGGCGGGCCCGCTCCATCAGGCGCCGATCCCGTTCCAGCACGCCGTTGATGGCACCGGCCAGTGGCGACAGCTCGGCGGGCAGCCGGGTATCCAGGCGCTCGATCTCGCCGTTCTCGACCTCCCGGAGGCTGGCCTGCAGCCGGCGCAGCGGCGCCAGGGCCCAGCGTACCTGAGCCGCCAGCGCGGCCAGCAGCAGCAGGGCCAGCCCCAGCAGGGAGAGCACCAGCAGGCGGGAGAAGCCGGCGAGCTCGGCATCCAGCTCCTCCCGGCTGAGCGCCACGCCGATGTGCAGCGGCGCCTCGAGCGGGGCCAGCCGGATGTCGCGCTCGATCAGACGCAGCGGCACCCCCCTTGGCCCCAAGACGTCACGCACCTCGGGGCCCGAGGCCGGCACCACCGGCAGCCGCTGGTCCCACAGCGAACGCGATGTCAGCACCCGATCGGCGCCGTCGCTGACCTGCCAATACCAGCCGGAGAAGACCTGCTCGAAGCGCGGATCGCCCAGCGAGCGCTCGTACTGGAGCCGCTGCTCCCGCGCGTCGTAGCGCACCTCGACGATGACCACGTTGAGCAGGGCCGCGAGGCGCTCGTCGAAGGCGGCGGTGGCGGAGGCCCGGAAGTGATGGGCGAGGCCGAGGCCCGCCAGGGGCAGCGAGACCAGGATCACCACCAGGGCGGCCACCAGCAGGCGGGTCGCCAGGGAGGCGTGCGCCAGCGAGGGCAGGCGACTCATCCGGCCTCCTCGCCGCCCGTCAGCCGGTAGCCCTGCCCGCGCAGGGTCTCGATGTGCGCGGCCCCCAGCTTGCGTCGCAGCCGACTGACCTGGACATCGATGACGTTGGAGTCGGGCTCGTGGTCGCGGTCGTAGACATGTTCGGCCAGCTCGCTGCGGCTGACCACCCGCGGGGCGGCATGGGCCAGGTAGGCGAGCAGCCGCGCCTCCTGGGCGGTGAGGCTCACCGGGCAGCCGGCGCGGGTCACGCTGCCGGTGTGGGTGTCGAAGGCCAGGTCGCCGATGCGCAGCACCGGGTGGGCATGGCCGTGGCTGCGCCGCACCAGGGCACGCAGCCGGAACAGCACCTCGGCGGTCTCGAAGGGCTTGGTGACGTAGTCGTCGGCGCCCGCGGAAAAGCCCGCCGCCTTGTCGGCCCAGCGGGTGCGGGCGGTGAGCACCAGCACCGGCAGCTCGATGCCGTCCTCGCGCCACTGGCCCAGCCAGCGGGTGCCGTCGCCATCGGGCAGCCCCAGGTCGAGGATCACCGCATCGTAGGTCTCGGTGCGCACCAGGAAGTCGGCCTCGCCACCGCTGGCCGCCCGCTCCACCAGCACCCCGCCGCCGGCCAGGGCCTCGCCCAGCGCCTCGGCCAGGGCGGGGTCATCCTCCACCAGCAGCACCTTCATGGGTGGCGCCTCATGCCGTCGATGCCGACCCCCTCGATGCCGATGAGCTCGCCGCTGGCGGCATCGAACTCGAACTCCACCCGCTGGCCCCGGGGGCCGAGCATCTCCACCTCGTACACCAGCCGGCCCTCTTCATTCTCCAGCGCCACCTCCAGCACCTGGCCCTCGTAGCGGGCCTCCAGCCAGTCGAGAATGGCGGTCATGGGCACCAGCTCGCCGCGATTCACGCGTCCGTGGAGCTCCTGCCAGTCGTCGTCGGCAGACGCCGGAAGCGGGCCGGCCAAGGCGAGCAGCAGCATCAGGGCGACGGCGAGGCCCGGGCGGAGAGAGGCAGGAAAGGAAAGGGAAGGGTACATGGGGGCAGCTTGCCAGCCGTTACATGAATGCAGCATGAACGACGCGGTCAGCTTCCGGCAAGGTCGCGGGTGGTACAAGGGTGTCGTACCCAACAGAGAGGAGTTCATCCCATGACCATCAAGATGCTGTTCGCCGGCTCCCTCGCCGCCCTGGCACTGGGCGCTACCGCCGCCCAGGCCGATGACGCCCTGCCCATGGGCAGCCTCGACGCCGTGCTGGAGCGAGGCGCCGCCTACGGCTTCACCCACTACCTGGAGATCGAGGCCAAGGAGCGTGGCCAGGTGGAGATCGAGGGCTGGCTCGGCGACGAGTGGCAGGCCGAGGTGCGGCTCGCCCTGGAGAGCGGCGAGCTCTACAAGGAGGAGCGCAAGCGCAGGGAGAACGGCCCCTGGGGCATGAGCGAGGCCGAGGTGCGGCTGGCCATGGAGGTCGCGGTCGCCGAGGGCATGGCCGAGTTCGAGGAGATCGAGATCAAGCGTGACGACCTGATCGAGATCGAGGGGCGCGATGAAGGCGGCCGCGAGCTCGAGGTGACCACCCGCCGCAGCGAGGAGACGGCAGTGAAGGTCGAGCGCGACTGAGCAACGGCCGACCATCGGAAGACGCGGCCCGGGGTGCCACCAGCGCCCCGGGCCGCTTGCGTCCGTAGGCACGGAAGCCCTCGAATCGCTTAAGCCTTCGTTAAGCTGCCGGGGCCAGGGTATCGGTGACACGTCATGGAGACGACCCGATGCCTGAACCTAAATGTCTGCCCTGCCGCCGGCCGCGGCCACCCCCTCGCCGCTGCACTGGCAGGAGGCCCGGCACTGGACCGGGCGGCGCCGCCTGGAACACCTGATCCGACGCCGCTTCGCCGAGGAGCATGGCGCCGTCATCACCCACCTGCTGCCGCGGCTGTTCGGCCTGTGGCAGGGAGAGCAGGCCGAGGCCGCGGTGGGGGTACGCTCGGCGGCGAGCGGCCCGCTGTTCCAGGAGCGCTACCTGGACGTCCCCGCCGAGCGCCTGCTGGCCGAGCGCTTCGCCCGCCCCGTGGCGCGCCACCAGGTCGCTGAGATCGGCAACCTGGCCAGCCGCCGGCCCGGCCTGCAGCCCCCGCTCTTCCTGCACCTGGTGGAGCAGCTCGGCCGCGAGGGCATCGGCTGGCTGCTATTCACCGCCACCCCCGAGGTGGCCAACGGCATACGCCGACTGGGCCTCACCCTGGAGCCGGTGATGGCCGCCGACCCGGCACGCCTCGGCGCCGAGCAGGCCCGCTGGGGCCACTACTACCAGCGCCGTCCCTGGGTGATGGCCGGGGACCTCGCCCGCGCCCATCGGGAGCTCGCCGAACGGGGGCTGCTGCCCTCGACCCGGGCCCGCGCGAGCGAGGTGGCCCATGCGCACCTCGCCTGAGGCCTTCCTCGCGCGGCTGGCACGCTACGCCGGGGCGCAACCAACCCGCATCGCGCTGGACGACGGCGAGCGCCGCGTCACCTTCGCCGGGCTGTCGGGCGAGGTCGAGGCGCGCCGGCGGCGCCTGAATGATTGCGGTGCCAAGCGGGTCGCCCTGGCCCTGGACAACGGCATCGACTGGACGCTGTGGGACCTGGCGCTGCTCCGGGAGGGCCGCGTGGCGGTGCCGGTGCCCGCCTTCTTCAGCGATGCCCAGCGCCGCCACCTGGTGGATGCCGCCGGGCTCGACGCCTGGATCGGCCCCGGCGGCGGGGCCCACGGCTTCGCCGCCACCCGGGACCCGGCCATCGCCACCCGGCGGGTCGCCTCGCCCCCGGCCCTGCCTGCCGGCACCACCCGCATCACCTTTACCTCCGGCACCAGCGGCAGCCCCAAGGGGGTCTGCCTGGACGCCGCCGCAACGCTGAGCGTGGCCACGAGCATCGCCGCGGTGGTCGAACCGCTCGGCATCGAGCGCCACCTGGCGATGCTGCCGCTCACCACCCTGCTGGAGAACATCGGCGGCCTCTACGTGCCGCTGTGGCTGGGCGCCACCGCCTGCCTGCCCGGGGTCGCCGAGCTGGGCTGGAGGGGCGCCAGCGGCTTCGATCCACGTCGGGCGCTGACCACCCTCGACGCCTGCCGGCCCCACAGCCTGATCCTGGTGCCCCAGCTGCTCCAGGCGCTGGTGGCGGCACGCCCGAAGGCCCCCGAGAGCCTGCGTTTCGTGGCGGTGGGCGGGGCGCGGGTCGCCGACACCCTGCTGGCCAGCGCCCGGCGCGGCGGCTGGCCGGTGTTCGAGGGCTACGGGCTCTCGGAGTGCGCCTCGGTGGTCTGCCTCAACCGCCCCGGGGAGCCCGCCCGCGGCGTGGGCCGGCCACTGCCCCATGCCGAGGTGCGCCTGGCCGACGACGGCGAGGTGCAGGTCCAGGGGGCCAGCATGCTCGGCTATCTCGGTGAGCCCCCGCCCGCCTCGGCCTGGCACGCCACCGGCGACCTGGGGCGCTGGGAGGGCAACGCCCTGGTTCTGGAGGGGCGGCGCCGCGAGGTCTTCATCACCGCCTACGGCCGCAACGTCGACCCCCAGTGGGTGGAGGGCGAGCTCTGCGCCCGCCCCGCCATCGCCCAGGCCCTGGTCCACGGCGAGTCGCTGCCCGCCAACCGGGCCCTGCTGGTGCCCGCCTCGGCCGAGGTCGATGACGCCATGCTGGCCGCCGCGGTGGCCGAGGCCAACGCCGGCCTGCCCGACTACGCCCGCATCCACGAATGGCGCCGCTGCGCCCCCTTCACCCCCGATAACCACCAGCTGACGGCCAACGGCCGCCTGCGCCGCGACGCTATCCTCGCCGCCCATGGCGACTGGCTGCCCGCTACCTCGTCCTGCCCACGGCTCGAACCGAGCTCGACCCTCAAGAAGGAGTGCCCCATGACCCCCTACCAGCAACTGCAGCAGGCCACCCGCGACGAGCGCGACTGGCTGCTCGCCACCCCGCTGCTGACCCGCGCCCTGGAAGGCCGCGTCAGCCGCGACGAGTACCTCGCCTTCCTCGGCCAGGCCTACCACCATGTGCGCTTCACGGTGCCGCTGATGATGGCCTGCGGCGCCCGCCTGCCCGACCGCCTGGGCTGGCTGCGCGACGCCCTGGTGGAGTACATCGAGGAGGAGCACGGCCACGAGCGGTGGATCCTCGACGACATCTGCGCCGCCGGCGGCGACGCCGAGGCGGCGGCCGCGCGCCCGGCGGATCCCGCCACCCGGCTGATGGTGGCCGCCGTGCGCGACCCCATCGAGCACGGCAACCCGGTGGGCTTCTTCGGCATGGTCCAGGTGCTGGAGGGCACCAGCACGGCGCTGGCCACCCAGGCCGCCGAGCGGCTGCAGGTGAGCCTGGCGCTGCCCGACGAGGCGGTGCGCTACCTGACCTCCCACGGCAGCCTGGACATCGGCCACCTGGCCTTCTTCGAGGGGCTGGTGAACCGCCTGGAAGCCGACGACCTGGCGGCGGTAGTCGACACCGCGAGGCTGGTCTACCGCCTCTACGGCGCCATGTTCCGGGGCGTCGAGGCGCGCTGTGCCGGCGACAGTGCCGCCCGGGAGCTCTGCGATGCGCTGGCCTGATCGCCGCGCCCGGCGCCCGCGGCTGCCGGAAGGGGGCTGGCCAGCCCAGCGGGTGCTGATCACCGGAGCCAGCGGCGGCATCGGCCAGGCGCTGGTGGACGAGCTGGCCGCCGCCGGGGCGCAGCTGCTGATCACCGGCCGCCGCGCCGAGGCCCTGGAAGCCACGGCGGCCCGCCACCCCGACCGCATCACCGCACTCCCCGCCGACCTGACCCGCGCCGAGGCGCGCGCCCGGCTGGTAGCCGCCGCGGACAGGGCAGGCATCACCATGCTGATCAACGCCGCCGGGGTGAACCGCGTGGCGCTGTTCACCGAGGGCTCGGATGCAGACCTCGAACGGCTCATCACCCTCAACCTCACCGCCACCCTCCAGCTGACCCGCGCCCTGCTCCCCGGGCTGATAGCGGCGCGCCAGGGCTGGGTGATCACCCTGGGCTCCACCTTCGGCACCCTGGGCTACCCCGGCCAGGTCGGCTACTGCGCCACCAAGTTCGCCCTGCGCGGCTTCAGCCAGGCCCTGCGCCGGGAGCTCGCTGACACCCGGGTGCGGGTGCTGCATGTCTCGCCCCGGGCCACCCGCACTGCCATGAACGCCCCCGAGGTGGAAGCCATGAACGCGGCCCTGGGCAACGCCATGGACAGCCCGGTGCGGGTCGCCCAGGCGGTGCGCCACGCCGTGGAGCGTGGCCGCCAGGAGGCCCAGCTGGGACGACCCGAACGCCTCTTCGTGCGCCTCAACGCCCTGCTGCCGGGGGTGGTGGACCGCGCCCTCGCGCGCCAGCTTCCCGTCATCCGCCGATTTATCGACGCTCCGGAGACCACGCCATGAACGCTCGACGACTCCCTCGCCTCGCCCTTCCACGGCTCCTGATCACCCTGCTGGTCGCCGCCCTCGGCGGCCTGTTCGCCATCGCATCCCTGGCCGCGGGCGACGGAGCCGCCACGGACCCGGCAGTGGCCCGTCTCCAGGCGCGCTGGGCCGAGATCCGCTACCAGCTGCCCGAGAAGCAGCAGGCCAAGGCCCTGGCCGAGCTGGGGGACGAGGCGGAGCGCCTGCTGGCCGAGCGGCCCGACTCCGCCGAGCGGCTGATCTGGGCCGGCATCGTCCGCGCAAGCCAGGCCGGCGCCGAGGGCGGGCTGGGGGCGCTGGGCCTGGTCAAGCAGGCGCACCGCCACCTGGAGGCCGCCCTGGCGCAGGACCCGCTGGCGCTCAACGGCTCCGCCTATACGAGCCTCGGGGCGCTCTACTACCAGGTGCCGGGCTGGCCGATCGGCTTCGGCGACGACGACAAGGCCGAGTGGCATCTCAGGCGGGCGCTGGCCATCGACCCCGACGGGCTCGACAGCCTCTACTTCTGGGGCGACTATCTGCATGAGCAGGGCCGCGACGGCGAGGCCCGCCAGGCCCTGGAGCGGGCCCTCCAGGCGCCGCCCCGGCCCGGCCACGAGCTGGCCGATGCCGGCCGCCGCGAGGAGGTCCGCCACCTGCTGTCACGACTGGAGCAATGACGACCCGATGCGCATCCTGCTGGTCGAAGATGACCCGAGCCTGGCCTCGGGCATCCGCCTGGCCCTCAAGCCCGAGCACTACACCGTGGACCACCTCGCCGACGGCGCCATGGCGCTGGCCGCCCTGCAGGGCGGCGAGCCCTTCGACGCGGTGATCCTCGACCTGGGCCTGCCCGGGCTCGACGGCATGCGGGTGCTGGAACGTACCCGGCACGGCGGCAATCGGGTACCGGTGCTGGTGCTGACCGCCCGGGACGCCGTGGACGACCGCATCAAGGGCCTCGACGCCGGCGCCGACGACTACCTGGTCAAGCCCTTCGAGGTGGCCGAGCTCAAGGCGCGACTGCGCGCCCTGCTGCGTCGTAGCCAGGGCCAGGCCAGCCCGCTGCTGGAGTGCCGCGGCATCCGCCTCGACCCCGCCAGCCGGGAGGTGTGCTACCGCGGCGAGGCGATCCCCCTGTCGCGCCGCGAGTTCACCCTCCTCCAGGAGTTCATGGGCCACCCGGGGCGGGTCTTCACCCGCGACACCCTGACCCGGCTGGTCTACGGCTGGGAGGAGGACGTGGAGAGCAACGCCATCGAGGTGCATGTCCACCACCTGCGCCGCAAGCTCTTCCCGGGGCTGATCCGCACGGTGCGCGGCATCGGCTACGTGCTGGACCACGCCCCCCGGGAGGCCGAGGCGTGACCTCCATCCGCCGCCGCACCCTGGGGCTGGTGCTGCTGGTGTTCGGGGTCAGCATGCTGGCCATCGGCCTGGTCAGCTACCGCTACGCCGCCCACGAGATCGAGGAGCTCTACGACGCCAGCCTGGCCCAGAACGCCCGTCTGCTGGAGGGGCTGGTCCAGGCGCCGCTGCCGGAGGCGCAGCGCGAGGCGCTGCTGGCCAGCCTGGAGAGTGCCCTGGCGCGCGCCGACCAGTCGGATAAGGACCTGCCCGGCCACCGCTACGAGAGCAAGCTGGCCTTCCAGCTGTGGGAGGGGGAGCGGCTGCTGCTGCGCTCGGCCAGCGCCCCGGTGGAGCCCTTCACCGAGGCGCCACCCGGCTATGCCAGCAGCCGGGTGGTGGACCACGACTGGCGGGTCTATGTGCTGGACGTGGCCGCGTCGTCGCGGCGCATCATGGTCGCCGAGCGCGACGATGTCCGCGGCGAGCTGACTCGCGCCGTGGCCCTGCGCACCCTGCTGCCGGACCTGGTCGGCCTGCCGCTGCTGGCGCTGCTGCTGTGGTGGGCCACCGGCCATGGCCTGCGCCCGCTGTCGCGGCTGGCGGCGGCGATCCGCCAGCGCGACCCGCATAACCTGCAGCCGCTGGTGATGCGCCCCCTGCCCCGGGAGCTGGACACCATCGTCGGCGCCCTCAACCGGCTGCTGGAGCGCATCCGCCACCTGCGGGTGCGCGAGAAGCGCTTCATCGCCGACGCCGCCCATGAGCTGCGCACCCCCCTGGCGGTGCTCGACCTGCATGCCCAGAACGCCCTAGCCGCCGAGGACCCCGCCGACCGGCGCGAGGCGCTGGAGGAGCTGCGCAGCGGCGTGGCCCGGGCCACCCGGCTGGTCACCCAGCTGCTGACCCTGGCGCGCCTGGAGCCCGAGGAGGAAGAGCAGGGGGCGAGCGCCCGGGTCGATAGCGACCTTCTGGCCGAGGTACGCGAGGCCCTCGCCGAGCTCTCGCCACTGGCGGTGGAGCGCGGCCAGTCGCTGGATCTCGCCGCCGACGAGGGCAGCGACTGGCGGCTGGCGACCGAGCCGGGCGCCATCGCCACCCTGGTGCAGAACCTGGTCGGCAACGCCCTGCGCCATACCCCGGACGGCGGCCGGGTGACGGTGGCCCTGGCGGCCGACGCGAACCGCCTGACGCTGCAGGTGGACGACCAGGGGCCGGGGATTCCCGCCGCGCAGCGCGAGCGCGTCACCGAGCGCTTCCATCGCGCGGGTGCCGGCGCCGGCGCCGGCCTGGGGCTCTCCATCGTCGAGCGCCTGCTGGCCCGCCATGGCGGCACGCTAGGCCTGGAGGAGGCGCCCGGGGGCGGGCTGCGCGCCGTGGCGACGCTGCCGCGGGGCACCTGAGCCGTCGCGCCAGGCGGCTGACAAGGCTTCGTTAGGCTTTGTCTGAAAAGTCGGCGAGCGAAGGACAGGCAAGGCAAGAAACAGCGAAAAAACGGGGTTTACGGGGTGTAAATGAGTACTTTGATCGGACTCGCGCACGAGCTGATTGTTAACGCCGTATGGTCGAGCGCAGCCAGTTTTCGGACAGAGCCTAAGACACACCGACCAGCATGGCGGCATGGCCTTTCCAGCTGCCGCGCCCCGCAGACCAGGGGATCGAGGGCTGGGTAGCGAGGCAGGCGCGACCCGGTCCGGAGCCTCAGAGGTCGTGGCCCGTCACTACTCGGCAGATATCGGCGAAGCTTTGCGCCACCGGGACACCGCTCAGCTTTCCGCCGTTCGAGCCCACCGCGCGACGAATGTCCGCCGCCGAGACCAGGCCGCGAATCCACTCGCGCCCCTGGTGGCCATGCTCGGTCACCAGCAGGTGCTGGTCGGTCATCGCCTCCAGCGACAGCAGCAGGTCCTCGATGGTCAGCGAGGCCAGCTGCTCCAGCGGCATGGCCGACAGCTTGTGCCAGGGGGTCATGATCATGCCCACGGTGACCTCGTCACGCGACAGGTCGCGCTCCTGCATGGCGAGGGTGATGCGCCGGTCGCCGATCACCTCCCGGGCGGTCAACACCCCGAGGCAGTGCCCCCGGTCATCGATGACCAGCAGCAGGCGAATGCCACCGTGACGCATCATCAGGTGCGCCTCGTCCACACCAACATCGGCAGCAATGGTGCGTGGCGTAAGCACCGAGAAGTCGGTGAGCACCTCGAGGGCGGAACTCGATGCGCTCAGCGGCGGGCGGTGCGGGTTGACCAGCAGCAGCGGGGCCGCGAGCTGGCGAAGCGGCTGGTGGGAAAGATTCAGGGTATTCATGGAAGGGCCTCCTCGGCAGGACAGTGGGGTGCCAACGGCACCTCTCGTCTCCAGGTTTCCAGAGCTCTCTTAAGGCAGGCTTAAGGCGGCGACACCCCCGCACGTCCCGTTGCGCGACAGCCAACGGCGCCACCCGGCGAGGCTCACGGCCGGGCGGCGCCGCTGCCTGACTCACACCATGCGCTTCAGGGTGTGGTCGCGCAGCCAGAACTGGTGGGCCAGGCTGGCCAGCACGTGCACGCCGATCAGCAGCCACAGCAGGTTGGCCAGCACCTCATGGCTCTCCTCGGCGGCCTCCTCCAGCCACTCGATCTCGGGGCCCGGAGCGATCAGCGCCGTGCCGAAGAATTCCACGCCGTGGCCGCTGCCCAGGGCGGCGAGCAGGCCGCTCACGGGGATCAGCAGCATCGCCGCATAGAGCGCCAGGTGCCCCAGCCGGGCCGCCCACTGCCAGTGCGCATGAGACTCGAGCCTGCCGTGGTTTACCCCGCGCCACAGCAGCCGGAACACCAGCAGACCCAGCAGCAGCAGCCCGACGCTCTTGTGCAGCGTCATCGCCTCCCGCTCGCTCATCCCGACGAGCTCCGCCAGCCACTCGGTGCCGAGCATCAGGATCAGCAGCGTGGCCATGCCCCAGTGAAGCGCCCGAGAGACGGCGCCGTAACGTTGTGCGGAATCCAGCCAGTTCATGTCGTCACCCTCCTCGTTCGATGGATGATGACCGTTCTACGCCAGTGCGGCTGACAGGAACCTTAACGCCCCGTTCATGGGGCGTTCATCCTCGCGTCGTGGCGCGCATCGACGGTCCCGAGCCGCTCAGTCCGCAACGGCGGTGTCACACCCCGGTCATGCCGCCGTAAGCCATCCTTAAGAAAGGGGCGCCACAGTCGGATGTGATGACGGATCACTCACGCGAGGCGACGCCATGACCCGGAGCGCAACGATGTTGCTCGATGCCACCCCCATCACCGAGAACCGCGCCCTCCTGCCGCTGCTGATCATGGGCCTGGCGCTGCTGGCGCTTGGCGTGCTGGCCGCCGGCTGGGATCCCGTGGAGCTGCCCATGGGGCTGGTCGCCCTGGGGGCCGCGACGGCCGTCCTGCTGGGCCCCGAACCGTGGCGGGGCAAGGAGGCACTGGAGGCCACCAACTGCCTGGTGCTGGCCAGCCTGATCACCCTGGTGGGGTTTCAGGTGATGGCCTGACCCCCCGCCTTTACAGCCCTGCCGCAGGCGTGGATAGTGGGTCCTGACGACAGGGGCGCCGCGCAGCAGCAGCTGGGCGGCTGAGAGGCACCCTTGGAACCTGAACCGGATCATGCCGGCGTAGGGAGTCGTGCAGCCCCGGCGCTCGCCTGCCTGCACCTCCCGCGCCCGGGAGGCCCCATGCTCACCCCCCTTTCCCCCTCGCTGGATGTCGCCGCCCACCTGGCCCGGGTGCGCGAGCGCGCCCCGCTGATCCACAACATCACCAACCTGGTGGCCATGAACACCATGGCCAACGTCCTGCTGGCCATCGGCGCCTCGCCGGCCATGGTTCACGCCCGGGAGGAGGCCGCGGAGTTCACCGCCCTCGCCGACGCCCTGACGGTCAATATCGGCACCCTCTCGCCCCACTGGGTG
>ERZ869909.2263-NODE-2263-length-13176-cov-7.427285_pt1 | contig 13176 bp, 4 predicted proteins | sample MGYA00520892_ERZ869909 | MGnify/ENA primary metagenome ERZ869909 (study PRJEB32215, sample SAMEA104723947) | bioreactor metagenome | biome: bioreactor; feature: anaerobic bioreactor; material: water | place: China | collected 2015-03-12 ... | reverse complement strand
ATCTGAGAGTCCTCCTTGGCTGTATAGCCTACGATTTCTCTCACTCATCGTGGTACTGATTCCGGGGGGCAGGTCAAATAGACATCGTCCTTCTCAAGCTCTGGAATGTCTCCCAGCAGCACATCGATGGACTTGAATCCTGGGGCGTGCTTGCCAACGACCACGAGGCACACCGTGAGTGGACCCGACAGGACCAGACCGATGGGGCCCCACAGGAATGTCCAGAACGCGGCGGACACCACCATGGCCAAGGGCGATACTCCGATACTGCGCCCGTACAGCCAAGGCTCCATGATGTTGTTCGTGATGAGTTCCATGATCAATAACAACACGATAATGGAAAGTGGTTGCCACCATCCGGGAAACTGGGCCAAGCTGAGAGTGATCGGCATAATCGCTGCCAGTGTTGCCCCAATAAACGGGATATAGCGGAGAATGGCGGCCAAAAATCCCCACAGCAGGGCGTAGTCAAGCCCGAAAAAATAGAGGCTCGTGCCCCAGATGATCCCAAACGAAGAGTTGAGCGCCAACTGCGCGAACAAGAAGCGGCTGATACGGGTGCCGGCGTCAACGAGGGCCTTCGTTGTGGCCGCCAGATGACTCGAGCCCAGCAATCGAATCAATCGATTGGCCAGGCCATCATGCTCCAAAAGAATGAACACCACGAGCACCAGCGCCATCGCCAAGTGCCGGAACGATGCCAACAGTGGACTGAGCAGCCCCAGCACCCAGGAAGACCACTTGGTCGTTTCCGACTCAGCCTTCGGAGCGCTCTCCGCTTTTTCGTTGACTTTGTCTTTGTCGGTTTCGGTGGGGGGTTGCACTTCGGGCGCCACGGCGTCGGGGGCGTCAAAGTCGGGGGCATCGGAGTCGGGAGCATCCATGACTTCAGGGGATCCGGCCGTCCATGTATCCGCGATATCCTTCGTGAGCTTGCCATAGTCCTCAAAACTGGCACTGGGCACCAACTCACGCAAGTTGTCCACCTTTTTCTGAATGTTCACAGAGTAGGTTGGAATATCTCGGATCAGACCGGTGACTTGCTCATTGACCAGTTTGGCCACGGATCCCAGCAAGATCGCACAACATAAGATGACTACGATCACGGCGTAGGTACGACCGACACGGATACGCTGCAAGGCTGCAACTATGGGGGCAAGGGGAAAGGCAAGCAAGATCGCCAATGTCACCGGTATGAAGATTGCCTGCGCCCAGTACAATCCACCAATGAGCGCGACTCCCGACACGGTGACGGTGAGGAGAGTCAGGCTCGCATGTCGGGAAGGGGGCGCGAATTGTCTGGGCATTGTATCGTTCCTTCAACCGGCATGAATTTCAATAGGCTTGCCGTGGCGCGCCTTCGGCGCCATGCGTGTCAAGTGGCGCTCGCGGCATGCGTGAAACGAGACGGCGCTCGAAGCATCGAGCGCCGCCGCGTTTGGTAGCCGCAAGGGGGGCCGGGCCTGCACGACGGCGCTAAGTTCGTTCGCCGTTGTGCCCGGACTTCCTTGCATGAGGTCTTGCTGGAAGCGCCGCTTCCTTGGCGAGGGCCTCGCGCACGAGACCAACCAGTGCTCCCATCGCGAAGTTCCTCAACCTGCTGATCTCCGGATCGAATCGATTGCTTGATTTCGCTGGTCGTACGGGCTTTTCCGCCCTCGGGGATACGGCGCACTTTTCTTCTACGCCTTCGGCTTCCCTGCTGTGACTGCGCAAGCCACCGAGAAACCCCAGCGCCGCTGCTCCTGCGACGAAAGTCCAAGGACGACGGCGCACATGCAGTTTGAGGTCGAAGGAATCCCGGGCCGATTGCACGGAGTCGGCCACGGACTGGACGGTGTCCGAGACATGCTCGTCCAATTTACCGAGCTTGTCGGCGAGACCCGCGAAGAGTTTATCGCGGTCCTGCTTCAACTGGGAGGTTCCATTAGTCATCGCTGGTCTCCTTAAGCGTCAAGACAGAGAGGACTCCGGCTTCCTCCTCGACGGCTTCGGCGGAAAATTTCCGACTGCCGGCGAAACACACGGCACAGCCAATCGCGATGATGGGCGTGCCGATGATTCCGAAGCTTGCCCACAGGGGCAGCGTCGGGAACAGCACAACCAACAGGTGCACCAACATCAGGCTGAACAGGATGCCACCCGTCATGACGATGGCAACTCCCACAATCGCAAGAGCTGCAGCCCCGCGAGCCTGTTCGATCTCGCGATTCACATCGCTCCGGAATATGGCCAACTGCTGCTGAATGAGCATCTGTACATCCGCCAGTATGCCTTCGAGCAATTCCCGAACCTCGCCCCGTGGCTTTGTTTCGCGTTCGTTGGGCATGGCCATCAACTCCGCGGAGTCATGGCCCTGCCGATGAAGTAACCCGCGGCAACGCTGATGAGGAGTGCCGGAACCGGATTGCGGCGAACCAGGGTCGTCAGGTCCTCCATCATGTCCTGCAGTCCCGCTTCCTCCAGGTAACGGCCGGTGGTCTCCAGCGAATCGGCCACGGCATCTTTCGCATCGCCGCCCATGCCACCCTCGGGGCCGCGTTCACGAACCGTGCCGCCCATGGAGCGAAGGCCAGCACCGGTGGCGGACGCCGCGTCGTGCGTCTTCTGAGCCGCGTAACCAGCAGCGTCCTCCGCCTTGTGGCCGACATAGGATGCCGCATCCTCTGCCTTGTGTCCTGCGTAGGCTGTGGCCTCCTCGGCCTTGTGGCCCACATACGCCGCCGCGTTGTCAATCTTCCCCTTCGGATCTTCAGGGTGCTTCTGGTCGTTGTCGGGGATCGTCCCGTGCGCAGAAATGTTGTCCATGATTGGGATTCCTTCATTCCGTGGAAGATTGCGCCGGCACCACTATGGCTCCGGTTCGCCAGATCTTCCTGCTGTTTGCTAACCAATGTCTCTTCAAGGCCTTCATCGCGGAGGGTTGAATGCGCGAACCGCTCTAGGCCGTCACCGGTGCTCATCCCGCTCTGCAACCTCGTCGACGATCGAAAGGTACCCGCCGCGCGCAAACACCCGGTAAGCACGCGACAAAGTTTTGGGATTCCGCCGAAACATTGGGTGTCGGTTCAGCCGAAAGGAGGTGGGAAACTTGGGCCGGTGCGATCCAACCGGATTCGTTGTGTAGGGAGGTGAGGAGAGGTTGGCATCACTGAGGTGATCGCAGGAAGACAGCGAACTCGCTTCGGCACCAACTTCGATTGCGTGGCTGAATCGGTGGAGGATCAGAAGTTCAAGCGCAAAGCTTGCCAAATCACATCATGGGAAAGCGCTCGTCGCCGGTGAAACAGATTTCAGCGCAAATCGAGTACCGGGCAGCTTTGGGAATACGCGCCGATTGTGCCCTTGCGCGCGCTTTCGGCATATGCCGGCACGATTCATTATGGTGCAATTCTAATCAAAAGACGCCATCTCTCGATTTTCGTTATTAGACAAGATTGCTACATAGGTGACTAAAAAGCATCTATTAAGAACTATAAAATAATGCATTTGGGATTACACTTTTCTGCTTTTATTTGGTATGCGGCTATCTAAAAACCATTTTTACGGGTATGATTGCGTCGACTCCGGATTTGAAGGGGTCAATATTCACCGAGCCTCCAAGGGGGCAAGTGGGGTATTTCACACACTCGCACTGAATTTCTTTGCGAAGTCTATTTTGGAGCGCCTACGGCGCTCTCTTAAGGGAGTACTGGCTATGGGTCCTAAACTGAGTTCGTTTGCCCGGCAGGCGTCATGGAGCTGCTTGGGCGCGCTCGTCTACCTGCTTGCGGGTGGGCTTGTGGCCAGTGCATCCACCGATTGGGTTGTCATCGATCGTTCCGTTTCGGGATGGGAAGCGATTGTAGCGGCCTCTCCGGCCGATACTGAACTGCTCCTTGTGGGGGCGGATGGCGCAAACGGTTGGCAGGAATTGGAGTCGGCCTTGGCGGGGCGCTCGAATAGTGGTGCGATACATATTCTCGGGCATGGGTTGCCCGGAGAGGCGCTCCTTGGCTCGGGGACTTTGTCGTCCGAGTCGCTTGAGGGACCGGTGATTCGGACCTTGACCGAGGCCCTGGCGGATGGTGGCAGCCTGTACCTGTACGGCTGTCTCGTGGCGGAAGGCGCGGGGGCGGCATTCGTGGACGCCCTCTCGGATGCGATCGGCGCGCCGGTACGCGCATCGACTGACTGGACGGGCAATGTGTCCTCCGGGGGCAATTGGGAGCTTGAGTACGCGGCGGGCGATGCATCCGCGTCGGCTCTGTTCTCTGATGAGGGCGTGGCTGGCTTTCCGTATTTGCTGCAAGGGGCACTTTCGATTTCGGGGTTGACCCCGGTGGTGTATCTGGAGCAAGGGCCGGCCGTGGCGCTCGGTGAGCAAGTCACGGTGACCGGCGGCGGCTCGTATGCAGACGGGTACCTTGAGTACGCCATCACCGGTGCGACGGCAAGCGAGACCCTGGGGGTGATCACGCAGGCCCAGCCGAGCATGGTGGATGGGCAAGTGACGGTGGTCGGAGGCAATGTGTACCTCGGTACCGGGGGCGACTTCAAGCAGATCGGCAGCGTCGACGCGACCCGCAATGGTCAGAACGGGATGCCGCTGCGCATTAATTTTTCCTCCCCGCTCGAAAACTCGGATTTTAGCGGCGGATTGCAGCCGAATGGGGACCCGGTTGGGTGGACGATCAACAAGCAAGTGATCACCCTTGGTTCCTTGGCGTCGAAGACGCAGGGCAGGCCGGTCAGTATCGCCAACAATGGCGACGGCACCTTTACGGTCTCGGGGCAGGGATATTCGTTCGTCACGGATTTCTTCTATGATCCCAATGCGGCGGGCACCAATGGTACCGCTTGGGCGACCGAAGGCGTGGAGATAACTTCCATTTTTCAGGGAAGCTCCAGCGACTCGGGCCCCTCCTTGCACAACGCGAGCGTCACGAGTCACGGTGGCCGCGCGGAAGTACTTCGCATTTGGTTCTCAGGCTGGTTGGATTCAAGTGTCAAGCCCAGCGGCAATCCCCCCTATGGCTCGACATTCGGCGGCGATGCATGGAGCAGCCCGTTCCAGGCCGCCGCGGGCGATTCGCTGGCTTTCGACTGGTCCGCCGCGAACGGCGGCGACGACTACGAAGTGTACGGGTTTATCGTCAACACGCAGACGAATGTGCACACGGAATTGTTCTATGGCCGCGGCAACATTCAATCATGGCGGACCGTGTCCGGCACGATTCCCGCAGATGGTGAGTACCGGTTCCGCTTCGTTACGGGCTCGTACGACCGCACCGGCGGCCGTGCACTCGGGGCCTCGCTGTATATCGACAACGCCCGCGTGCTGCCGCAAGACGCCAACGAAGAGGTGACGGAGGCGGTGGCGCGTTTTGTTACCTATGCAAACACCTCGAAGGACCCAGCGCCGGAGCGCACGCTGACGGTATCGGCGGTCAACTCGACAGGCCATACGGACAGCGACTCGACGACGATCACGATTACCTTGGTGAATGATCCGCCGGAAGTGACGGCGACCAGCCTGAACCCAGCGTATGCACCGGGGGGCCCGAATGCATCCCTTTTCTCCAACGCGTCGATCACGGCGATCGAGGCAGACCGGCTTATCGAGCGTCTCGTGGTCACGGTTTCGGGGGTGGACTGGGGCTTGTCCGAATACCTCATTGTCGACGGCACTCCGGTGCCGTTGGTGACGGGGCAGGTGCAAACCGCGACTAACGGTTACACGGTGGATGTGGTCGGGACAGACGGGGTTGCCACGCTGACCATTACGCGGCTGGGCAACTACTCCGTGGTGATGGCACAAGCGCTCATCAATGGCTTGAACTACCGAATGGACAATCCGCAGGACGAGATTCCGCGCCGCGAAACGCGCACGGTGGCGCTCGTCGAGATTCAGGACAATGGCGGCACCGCCAACAATGGCGAAGACACCTCGAACCTCAGTATTGCCTCCACGGTAACGATCTCGACGGCGCTGCCCTCGGTAGGCTCGTTGGATGTCACCTCGGGCATGACGCTTCACTGGGCGCCGGTGCCGGAAGCCATCAGCTACCGGGTGATCGTGTCCAGCAACCCCGATTTGACCAATCCAGAGTTCGACCAGAGCGGCATTACCGACACCTTCGTGACGGTATCGCCGCCGCTTCCGGGCCCGACCACCTACTATTGGACCGTGATCGCGACAATGCCCGACAGCTCGACGGTGACTGGCCCTGTCTATTCGTTTGCGACGATACAGACCTACACGCTTTCGTACAGCGCAGGCCCGGATGGCTCGCTCAGCGGCCCGACAACGCAGACCGTGGACATCGGCGCCGATGGGCAAGCGGTCACGGCCGTGCCCGACAGCGAGGAGTATTTCTTTCTGGAGTGGAGTGATGGCCTGCGCACGAACCCGCGTGTCGACGCGAATGTCACCGAAGACTTGAGCCTTGTGGCCACTTTCGAAGAAGTGCGCGTGATCTGGGTGAGCGAGCCCGTGACCATTGGCGTATACGGGGACGAATACCGATATGTGCTTTTCGCCTACGATGCGGCATTCGGCGAGCCGGTGACCTATCAGGGCGCCAACTTGCCCCCGGGCCTGACCATTACCGAGCTTGATTTGATCGAGACGATGGCAGGCAATGGTACCCATGGCAGTGCGGGTGATGCCGGCGCGGCCGTGGAGGCCGAGTTGCGCTTCCCTCACGATGTGGCTCTGGCGTCGGACGGCACAATGTATATTGCCGATTCGGGCAATGGCCTCGTGCGCCGGGTGCAGCCGGACGGGTCGATCGACACGATCGCCGGTGGCGTGGGCGGCACGATGCTGGCCTGGCCGGCCGCGGTGGCCCTCTCGCCGGATGAACACACCTTGTACATTGCGGATCAGTATGGGGATACCGTCTTTGCGCTCGACCTCACGGGTCCGATGGACCAGGTGCTGAGCGTTCTCGCGGGCTCCGGGTCCTTCGGCTTTGCGGGCGATGGCGGGCATGCCACGCAGGCGCAGTTGGCCTCGCCGGCCGGTTTGGCCGTGGCGACCAACGGCGATGTGTACATTGCGGATCAGTTCAATGACCGGATCCGCGTGGTTGACCACAACACGGGCGACATTTCGACCTACGCCGGCACGGGCACGCCCGGGTACAACGGCGATGGCATGGATCGCCTCGCGACAAACTTGAATGGTCCCACGGGCCTCGCATTCGATGGCAATGGGAACCTCTTCATCGCGGATCGCTTCAACAACCGTGTGCGCGTCGTCGTGGCGGGCCTCGGTGAGATCCTTACCGCGGCCGGAACAGGGAATTTTGGTTTCAGCGGCGACGGCGGCCCGGCCAAACTGGCGGAATTGAACTTTCCGCAAGGCGTGGCGCTGGATGCCTTTGGTCGTCTCTATATCTCGGACACAGAAAACAGCCGGGTGCGCATGGTGAATGACCAAGGCACTATCCGTACCATCGCGGGTAACGGAAACTTCGGTCACAGCGGTGACGGAGGAGAGGCGAAGGACGCCCTCCTGAATTACCCCGCGGGCATTGCCGTAGACGAGACCGGAAGCATCTACTTCGCCGATGTGTACAACAATCGCGTGCGCCGCATTCGGCTATCGAGCGCAATTCTGAGCGGTACGCCGACGCTGGCGGGCGACTATGCCGTCACGCTGACGGCTTCGAACAGCGTGCAGGACCGTGATCAGGATTTCCTGCTCGAGATTGCCAAAGCGCCGGCGCAGGTGTTTATCTCGAACTTGGCGCATGTGTATGACGGCGCCGCAAGGGCGGTATCCACAAGCACGAGCCCCGAGGACTTCGCGGTCGTGGTGACCTACGACGGCATCGGCACGGCCCCGAGTGATGCGGGCACCTACGCCGTGGTCGCGACCATCGACGACCCCAACTGGCAAGGCGTTGCTTCGGACACGCTGTCCATAACGCAGGCGGAGTTGACGATAACCGCCAGCGACCGCGGCAAGACCTTCGGTGAGTTGGTGACATTCGCAGGCAGCGAGTTCAGCGCCGTGGGTTTGGTGAACGGCGAGACCATCGGCGAGGTGTCCTTGGTGAGCGCAGGTGCGGCCGCTTCGGCGGGCGTGGAGGGCAATCCCTACACCATCACCGCATCGAATGCCACGGGCGGCTCGTTCAATACGGCCAATTACACCATTGCCTATGTCGACGGCACCTTGACCGTCGACCGCGCGCCGCTCACGCTGAGCGCGGTGAACCTGGTCAAGACTTATGGCGAAGTGCTTGTCATCACGGGCAGCGAGTTCACGGTGAGTGGCCTCGTGGGCAATGACACCATCAATCGCGTGAACGGTGGTAGCGACGGCACGGTTGCCACGGCCGGGGTCGCGGGCAGTCCGTACGCGTTTGGTATTTCCCACCCCGAATTCGGCGCGGGCAGCGAGAACAACTACGAGATCACCTTTGTGTCCGCCAGCTTGACGGTGACACCGGCCAACGCGACGGTTACGGCGAATAATCAAGTGAAAACCTATGGCGACACCTTCGTGTTCGACGGGACTGAGTTCGTTTCCAACGGGCTCGTGAACGGTGAGACGATTAACGCCGTGTTGTTGACCAGTGACGGCGCTGCGAGCAGTGCCACGGTCGCGGATGGGCCCTATGCCATCCTGCCTTCGAACGCCAGCGGGGGATCGTTTGATCCCGTGAATTACAAGCTGGATTACCAGGCCGGTTTGATGACACTCACCGAGGCGACGCAGGAGATCACCTTCGCGGCGGTCGCGGATACGCTCTGGACGGAGACGGTGCTGTTGGACGCCACGGCGTCGAGCGGTTTGCCCGTGTCCTTCACCGTGCTGGAAGGCCCGGCCACCATCGACGATGGCGTCGTGTCCTTCTCGCTTTACGACACGGTCGTGATTGAAGCGAGCCAGGATGGCGACGACAACTGGGTGGCAGCCGAGCCGGTCGTGCGCAGCTTCGTGGCCCGGGCGGCCCCGAAGTGGTTCAGCACTCCGGTGACGGATGTCGTCGCGTACGACGAGTACAGCTACATTCTCGAAGCCTTCGACGCCGACGGCTGGGTGATCGACTTCGAGGGCGGCGAGGACACGGACTGGTTGAGTCTCGTGCAGGATGTCAGGACGCGCATGGTGCGCAGTGTTGCGGGCAATGGCGAGGCAGACTACCTCGGCGACGGCGCCCAGGCCATGGATGCCTCATTGAACCGTCCGTCCAATGTGGCGATCGACAGCACAATGAATGTCTACATCGCCGATACTTACAACCATGTCGTTCGGCGCGTCAAGCCGAACGGATTGATTTCGACGGTCGCGGGTACAGGCGTGGCCGGGTACTCCGGTGACGGCGGCAATGCGGCGAATGCAACGCTGCGATTCCCGGCGGCTGTGGCCCTGGATGCCGCTGGCAACCTCTACATTGCGGACCGCGACAACCATCGTGTGCGCATGGTGGATGCCGACGGCGTCATATCGACGGTGGCCGGCATCGGTGCGGCGGGCTTCACGGGCGATGGCGGCGCGGCCACCTCGGCGCGTTTGAATCGCCCGAACGGTGTTGCCCTGGACGCCGAAGGCAATCTCTACATTGCGGACCGCGACAATCATCGCGTGCGCATGGTGGACTCCGACGGCGACATCACGACCACTGCCGGTACCGGTACCCCCGGGTACGGCGGCGACGGTGGACCCGCGACGAGTGCCATGCTCCGCACGCCGAATGATGTGACGGTGGACAGCAACGGCACGCTCTATATCGCGGACCGTGACAACCACCGGGTGCGCCGCGTGGGCACGAATGGCGTCATCACCACGGTGGCGGGCACGGGCACGCTCGGGTTCAGCGGCGATGATGGCATCGCGACGGACGCCCAGCTCAACAAGCCCTACGGTATCTCGGTGGATGGTCAGGGCCGTATCTACATTGCGGACACGGACAACCACCGCATCCGGATGATCGACCTGGACGGCACCATTGTGACCATCGCGGGCGACGGAACTGCGGGCAATGGGCAGGACGATGTCCTGGCGCTGGAGACGCAGTTCAACGCGCCGTTTGGCATTGCGGCGGATCCGAACGGGCATGTATTCATTGCCGACAACAACAACCATCGCGTTCGGCGCCTGGGCCCGGGCCAAGTCCGGCTCGAGGGTACTCCGACGCTGCCGGGGGATTATGAGATCACCCTGTACGCGGACGACGGCTACTACCAGACGCCGCAGGCGTTCACCATTACCGTGGCGAAAGCGACGCCGATTGTGGACGAGTGGCCCACGGCGGGTGCGTTGGTATACGGCCAGCCCCTCGGCGACTCGGCCCTGACCGGTGGCAGTGCCAGTATCCCCGCACGCTCGATCTCGGGTACCTTCGCATTCAACGACCCGGACACGAGGCTTCCGTTCGGGAATCACACCGTTTCGGTGACTTTCTCGCCGGATGAGGACCATGTGTTCGAGGAAGTGAGTGGCACGGTGGATGTCAGCGTCAGCCAGAAAGAAGTGACGCTGCCTTCGCTGGCCATCCAGGACAAGATTTACGACGGCTCCGGCGCGGCCACCGTGGCGGACTACGGCGACCTCGACCAACTTGAGCAGGGCGACAATGTCACGCTGGATGCCAGCGGCGCATTGGCGACCTACGCCGATGCCCTCGCCGGGCTCGGAAAGTCAGTGGAAGTGACGGGTCTCGCCTTGAGCGGTGCGGAATCCGGCAACTACTTCATCGGCGCCCAGGCCTCGACCGGCTCGATCCTTCCGAAAGCGCTGACGCTTCCGGACCTGATCGTCTCCGAAAAGGTTTACGACGGCACGACGGATGCCTTGATCGGGCAGTACGGCGAATTGGCCGGCCTGGTCGGCTTGGACTCCGTGCAACTCAATCCGGCCGTGGCGTCCTTTGACAGCCCGGATGCGGCTTCGAGCGTCGTGGTGAGCATCACCGGCTTGACCCTGACGGGCGCGGACGCCGCGAACTATGTCATCGAGGATTTCTCGACGACAGCGACGATTCATCCCGCCCTGTTGACCATCTCGGTGAATGACGCCGCGCGCGATTACCGGGGACCGGACCCCGTCTTTGGGTTCGCGGACTTCAGCACCGCGTTGGTCTCGGGCGATACGGAGGCCGAGGTGACGGGTGGCGCCGGTGGCGCGGGGGATGTCTCGTACACCCTTGCGGACACGGATGCGAACTCGCCGGTAGGCGTCTACACCAATGAGATTGGCATCGACGCTGCCAGCGTGAATGGTCCCAAGGCCTCCAACTACACAATTGCCGTGCAGCGGGGCGCCTTGGAAATTCTCCCCGTCATGACCGTGAGCACCTATAGCGACCTGCTCGACGCGTTGACCAACCCGGATGTCACGAGCATTGTGCTCGATAGCGATATTTCCGGGAGCGCGCCCATCACGATCGATCGTCCGCTGACGCTGGAAGGCCAGGGGCACACGATTGATTTCGGTATCGGGATTGCCGCGGAGGATGTCGTGGTGACGAACCTCGGCATCGAGATTGACGCGCCTGCCGGTGACCCGGTCTGGGCGAATTGCAGCGGCACGGACGCGGCCATCTGCCTTGCGCATGCCGTCGTCGATAGCGAGGGCAATGTCACAGGGTTGGCGCATGGTGCGAAGATCTCGATGGTCGATATCTCGGTGAGCGGCGACGGCCACAAGGATGCGATCCACATCGGACCCGGCAACGGTGGTGTTGTGGTGAGCCAAGTGGTCCTGCTGGTCCAGGGCGGCGCGGAGAGCAGCGGCATTGCCCTAATGCGCGGCGCCGAGCTGGCCGTGCTGAGCAATGTCACCATTATTGCCGCGCCGGTCGCCCTCTTCACGGAGATCGCGATAGCGGGCACGATGAACACGACGACGGTGCTGGGCACGGTGGAGAATGTGACCATCGGCCAGGATGTCGTGACAGTAGTGTCGGTGTACTCGGAAGGGCAGAACGCCATCGAGCAAGACAGTGCCGCGGCGCGCACCGTGGCGGTCGCGCCGGGCATCTTCGGCCTGTTGCATGCCAGTGGCGTTGCACCGGCATCCGGCGAGGACCTGTACAGCGTGTTCCCGGTAAACGGTGGTCAGTACCGCTACCAGCACTTTGATACGGATGTCCCCGGTCTTGCGATTGATGCCCTGTTGGTGCTGAACGACGGCCTCTTTCAGCAAGCGATCGTGATTCAGGTCAACGACGCGAGCCGTCAGTACGGTGCGGCCATCATCGATCCCGGATTCGCGGACTTCACAGACCAGCTCAGGAGCGGTGACACCATGGCCGATGTCGTGGGCGGCGCCGGAAGTGCGCTGGATGTGTTGTACGAATACGGGAGTGTGCTTCCGAACTCACCCATCGGCCTCTATCCGGACACGATCGGGATTGTGGCTGCGAGCGTGAACGGTCCCCAGGTCGACCGCTACAGCGTGACCATTGCGCAGGGCGAACTCACCATTATTCCGCGTGAGGTGACGGTGACTCCGAACGACGCCTCGAAAGTATATGGCGACGCCGACCTGGTGCTTTCCTTCGCGGTCACTGCGGGCTCGCTCGTCGCGGACGATGCCTTTACGGGCGTATTGAGCCGACAGGCAGGTGAATCCGTCGGGTCCTATCCGATTGAACAGGGCAGTCTTTCCGCCGGGGCGAACTATGCGCTCACGGTGGAAGCGGTCCAATTCTTCATCACGCCGCGAGAAGTGCAGGTGAGCGGAATCGAGATTGCGCCCAAGCCGTACGACGGCACCGTGGACGCGGTCATCACCGATTTCGGCAGCCTTCAAGGCGTGCTGGACGGCGATGCCGTTACGCTGGTCACCACGAACGCGCAAGCGCAGTTCGATGACCCCGCTGTTGGGTCAAATAAGCCGGTCACCGTGACGGGCCTTAGCCTCGCCGGGGTGGACGCTTCGAACTACACCCTCGCGTCGGTGCAGACGACAGGCACGATCACGCCGCAGTCGCTCACCGTGGCAGGGTTGACCATCGCCGAGCGTCCGTACGACGGCACCGTGGACGCGGTTATCACCGACTTCGGCAGCCTTCAAGGCGTGTTGGACGGCGATGCCGTTGTGCTGGTCACCACGAACGCGCATGCGCAGTTCGACGATCCCGCCGTTGGGGTGAACAAGCCGGTCACCGTGACGGGCCTTAGCCTCGCCGGGGTGGACGCTTCGAACTACACCCTCGCGTCGGTGCAGACGAC
>ERZ869909.2262-NODE-2262-length-13182-cov-4.812591_pt1 | contig 13182 bp, 4 predicted proteins | sample MGYA00520892_ERZ869909 | MGnify/ENA primary metagenome ERZ869909 (study PRJEB32215, sample SAMEA104723947) | bioreactor metagenome | biome: bioreactor; feature: anaerobic bioreactor; material: water | place: China | collected 2015-03-12 ... | reverse complement strand
CGCCCGTCCTCCACCTTGCCCCGCGCTGACGCGTCGTTCGCCCAGCGCCCGTACCGCGGGCTGCCCATGTGGCGCGAGCGCCGGTCACGGCCGAACACGAAGTACCAGAACCAGAACCCACCGCCGCCGCCCCCGTGCTGGCGATCTCCGCCAAACGACGGCAGGTCCCGCGAGTCCGAGTTCGACTGCGAACGCGCCGCCGTCAGGGCCACGAACGCCGCGATCATCAGCACCACGAACAGCACCACGTAGCCGATCAGCACCACCGCGATGATCACCTTGAACGCCGCCCGGAACGCCGCCCAGGCCCGCCGGCGGATCCGCGCCCAGCGCGCGCGACCCTCCGGCTCGCGCAGCCGCAGCCGAGGATCGAAGCGGTAGACGATCGACCCGTCGTCGCGCACGTCCAGCGCGCAGTCGTAGCGCAGCACCACGTGCCGCAGCACCGGCCCCAGCTCCTCCGGCGGCAGCCCCGTGCGCACCACGAGATCCGCCTCCGTGACCGTGCCGCCCGCTGCGCGGACCGCGTCGACGATCCGGCGCTCGATGTCGTGGTCCTCGAGCAGCCGACGGTTCATCGCCATCACGCCCGGTGTCGCTGCCTGCTGCATCAGCCTGTCTCCGTCATCAGCGCTCGCCTGTCGCGCGTCGCCCGAGCGGCGAGCGCCTCGTCCTGTCGGATCGTGACGACCCGTGCCGCCCTTTCTGGACCCTGCCGCCGCCCGGCGCAACCGCCACACCAAAAACGCGCGACGCCCCTAAAGAACCGCTCGGCTGCACCGATACTTCAGGCACACCAAGCGAGCGGCTTTCTCCCCAGCCAGCCCCAGGCATCCAACGTGGGCCATCGCACCGATGGTCCACGGTCTGAGCGCGGTGTCGTGACGGGTTCTCACATCCCTCCTGGTTCCCTGGCGTCAAGTATCCTGGCAGAACGAGACGTCAACGTGGCTCGAACCCCTCACGCGACGGCGGCCCTCAAGGCCGCCGTTTCGGTTTGTGGCCAGGCTCGGCCCTCGCCGCCCGGACTCGGCCCTCGCCGCCCGGACTCGGCCCTCGCCGCCCGGACTCAGCCCTTGCCGCGCCTGCGCCGCCCGCTCGTCGAGCCGGATCCCGCCCCGGATGCGCCGCCCTGGCGTCCGCCGCCGGCCTTGCTGGCTGTGTTCTTCGGAGTGGCGCTCTTCGGGGCCGCGCTCCTTGCTGCCGTGCTCTGCCCCGCGGGGCCCCTCGAGCCGGGGTCCTTTCCGGCGGTGGTCTTCGCGCTCGAGGGCGCACGTGTGCCTCCGGTGCGCCCACCGCCCGCCTGATCGCTGCGTCCCTGCCCGCCGCGGGAGGTGCGTTCCCGCCCGCGCCCGCCGGCCGGCGCGTCCGGGCGTCCGGTGTTGACACGTTCACGTGGCGCCGGGGTGCCGTGCTTGCGGGGGGTCATGCGCGGCGCGTCGGCTGCGTCGTCCGCGTCATCGTCGGATTCGCTGCGTCCCTCGCCGCTCACGCGGTGGTCCGCGTAGCCGCTCATGCCGCCGCCGCCGTCCTCGCCAAAGAAGGTGAACGCGTAGCCGATGTCGAACGAGCGGAACCAGTCGCCGCCGTACTCCTCGCGTCGGCGCTGGCGGTCGTTGACGAGGTAGTCCTGTTCGAAGGTCGCGCAGAACCCGGCGTAGTCGCGGCGCTCGATCGCGTCGCGGATCTCGGCGAGCAGCGTGTGGTAGTAGGCGACGTTGTGCATGGTGCACAGCATCGTGCCCAGCAGCTCGTCTGCCTTGAGCAGGTGGTGGATGTACGCGCGCGAGTAGTTCGTGCAGGCGTAGCAGGTGCAGCTGGGGTCGAGCGGGTAGTAGTCGTTGCGGTAGCGCTGGTGGGTCACGCGCACCCGCCCGTGGCGGGTGAAGACGGTGCCGGAGCGGCCGTAGCGGGTGGGGATGACGCAGTCGAACATGTCGATGCCGCGTCCCACGGCGCCCACGATGTCCTCCGGCAGCCCGACGCCCATCAGGTAGCGCGGGCGGTCCTCGGGCAGGTGTGGCTCTGCGCCGTCGATGGCCTGCATCATCAGGCCGTGCCCTTCGCCGACGGAGACGCCGCCGATCGCGTAGCCCGGCAGGTCGCGGGCGGTGGTCTCGAGGGCGGACAGCTCCCGGAGGTCGTTCCAGGTGGAGCCCTGCACGATGCCAAAGAGGTACTGGTCGTCGCGCTGGTGGGCGTCGACGCAGCGGTCGAGCCAGCGCAGGGTGCGGTGCATCGCGTCCTCTGCCTGGCGTCGGGTGCACGGCCAGGCGACGCACTCGTCGAAGGCCATGATGATGTCCGCGCCCAGGGCGTTCTGCACGCGCATCGACCACTCGGGGGTGGCGAAGATGGGGTCCTGGCCCTTGCGGAAGACGAACTCGACGCCCTGCTCGTCGATCTTCTTGCGGGGCAGGCTGAACACCTGGAAGCCGCCGGAGTCGGTGAGCAGCGGCCAGTCCATGGCCATGAAGCGGTGGAGGCCACCCGCCTTCTCGACGATGTTCTCGCCGGGCTGGATGTGCAGGTGGTACGTGTTGGCGAGCGAGATCTGGGTGCCGCTCTCCTTGAGGTCGCGTGGGAGCATGCCCTTGACGGTGCCGGCGGTGCCCACGGGCATGAAGACCGGGGTCTGGATGGTGCCGCGGGGCATCGTGATGGTGCCGCGGCGGGCGCGGCCGTCCTGGGCGAGCAGCTTGTAGGTCAGGGTCATGGTACGCGGGGCTCCGGTGGCTCGGCGACGTGGCGTCGGCGGACTCGTGCTCTACCGTGTCCCGGGAGGGCGGTCACGCGCAAAGCGGCCGGGTGTGGGCGTCGTCCGTGCGTCGTCCGGGCGTCGTCTCGGCGTTGCGAAAGTCGCGCCGAGGGCGTAAGGGGTGCGCCGAGTGAACGACGTGCCGGTCGTGGTCACGCGCCGCAGCCTCGTGGGGAGGAGCCTCACGGGCGCGCGTGGTGTCGTGGAGCCTGCTGATCGGAGCGCCGACCCGGCAATCATCTACCGGGCTGTTCAGCCGGACGCGCTGCTGCAGCCTGGCATCGGAGGTCCGCATGACGACTGAACAGGGTTTTGGCTCCCGCCGTACCTTCACGCTCGCTGACGGCAGCGACGCCTGGTACTACGATCTCAAGGTGCTGGAGCAGCAGGGGCTGCTCAAGCTCGCGGAGATGCCGTTCTCGATCCGCGTCCTGCTCGAGGCTGCGCTGCGCAACCACGACGGGTTCCTGGTGCGTGACGAGGACGTGCGCACGATCGCGGGCTGGACGCCTGGCCAGGACAAGGCAGAGATCCCGTTCATGCCGGCGCGCGTGATCCTGCAGGACTTCACGGGCGTGCCGTGCGTCGTGGACCTCGCGGCGCTGCGCAACGCGATGGTGTCGCTGGGCGGTGACCCGAAGAAGGTCAACCCGCTGGTGCCGGTCGACCTGGTGATCGACCACTCGGTCCAGGTCGACGTCTCGGGCCGCCACGCGGACGCCCGGGCGCGGAACCTGGAGATCGAGTACGAGCGCAACATGGAGCGCTACGAGTTCCTGAAGTGGGGTCAGCTGAACCTCGACAACTTCCGCGCGGTGCCGCCGGGCCGCGGCATCGTGCACCAGGTGAACCTCGAGTGGATCGCGACGGTCGCGGCGTCGAAGGCGCTGGACGGCAAGCAGGTCTACTTCCCGGACTCGCTGGTGGGGACGGACTCGCACACGACGATGATCAACGGCCTGGGCGTGCTGGGCTGGGGCGTCGGCGGCATCGAGGCAGAGGCCGTCATGCTGGGCCAGCCGGTCTACATGCTGGCGCCCGAGGTCATCGGCTTCCGGCTCACCGGCAAGCTGAGCCCCGGCGTGACCGCGACGGACATGACGCTGCGCATCGTGCAGATGCTGCGCGAGAAGGGCGTCGTCGAGAAGTTCGTCGAGTTCTGCGGGCCGGGCATGGCGAGCATGCCGCTGGCGGACCGCGCGATGGTCGCGAACATGGCGCCGGAGTACGGCGCGACCTGCGGCTTCTTCCCCGTTGACGAGCTCACGCTGGACTACCTGCGCCAGAGCGGCCGCGACGAGGCCCACGTGAAGAACGTCGAGGCGTACTACCGCGCCGCCGGCCTGTTCTTCGACGCGAGCCAGGCGGAGCCGCGCTTCACGGACGTGCTCGAGCTCGACCTGAGCACCGTGGAGCCCGCGCTGGCCGGCCCGAAGCGCCCGCAGGACCGCGTCGTCCTGTCGCAGATGAAGACCGACTTCCAGCGCTCGCTGACCGCGCCCGTTGGCCACAAGGGCCACGGCCTGCCCGCGGACCGCGTCGCCGAGCGCGTCCAGGTCGACGCGCCGGACGGACAGAGCTTCGAGATGAAGCACGGTGACGTCGTCATCGCGGCGATCACCTCGTGCACGAACACGTCGAACCCGTCCGTCATGCTGGCCGCCGGCCTGCTCGCGAAGAAGGCGGTCGAGCGCGGCGTGACGATCAAGCCGTGGGTCAAGCCGTCGCTCGCCCCCGGCTCGCGCGTCGTCACCGAGTACTACGAGAAGGCCGGCCTGTCCGGACCGCTGTCGACGCTCGGCTTCAACACCGTGGGCTACGGCTGCACGACCTGCATCGGCAACTCCGGCCCGCTCGACGAGCACATCGAGAACGCGATCGTCAACGGCAAGCTCGTCGCCGCGAGCGTGCTCTCCGGCAACCGCAACTTCGAAGGCCGCGTGCACCAGCGCGTGCTGGCGAACTTCCTCGCCAGCCCGCCGCTCGTCGTCGCCTACGCCATCGCCGGCACGGTCAACATCGACCTGCAGAACGAGCCCATCGCCCAGGACCGCGACGGCAACGACGTCTACCTCGCGGACCTCTGGCCCTCCGACGAGGAGATCCAGGCCACCGTCAAGGCCTCGATCACGCCCGAGATGTTCCGTGAGCGCTACGGCGACGTGACCACCGAGCCGCGCTGGGACGCCATCAAGGCGCCCGAGTCCGACATCTACACCTGGCGCGACGAGTCGACCTACATCCAGCACCCGCCGTTCTTCGAGGGCATCACCCTCGACGTCGAGCCGATCCAGCCCATCGCCGGCGCCCGCGTCCTGCTCAAGCTGGGTGACTCCGTCACGACGGACCACATCAGCCCCGCCGGCGCCATCGCCCCGACCAGCCCCGCCGGCCTGTTCCTGCAGCAGCACGGCGTCGAGCGCGCGGACTTCAACAGCTACGGCTCCCGCCGCGGCAACGACCGCGTCATGGTCCGCGGCACCTTCGCCAACGTCCGTATCCGCAACCAGATCGCCCCCGGCACCGAGGGCGGCCTGACGACCTACCCGCCCGGCGGCGAGGTCATGAGCGTCTACGACGCCGCCGTGCGCTACCGCGAGCAGGGCACCCCGCTCGTCGTCATCGCCGGCGAGCAGTACGGCACCGGCTCCTCCCGCGACTGGGCCGCGAAGGGCACCTACCTGCTGGGCGTCAAGGCCGTCATCGCCAAGAGCTTCGAGCGCATCCACCGCTCCAACCTCGTCGGCATGGGCGTGCTCCCGCTGTGCTTCAAGGACGGAGAGGGCCCCGAGACCCTGGGCCTCGACGGCACGGAGATCTTCGCGATCCCCGACCTCAACGACAACGTGAGCCCGCTGCAGGACATCGACGTCGTCGCCACCCGCGCCGACGGCAGCGTGAAGCGGTTCACCGCCACCCTGCGCCTCGATACCCCGGTCGAGATCAACTACTACCGCAACGGCGGCATCCTCCACACCGTGCTCCGCAACATGGCCCGCGCCTGAGGAGCTGACGGCGCTGACCGCCCTCGGGCGGTTAGCGACCGGATCCGGCCGGATCCGGCTTGACGCCACCCGCGGCACGCGGTACCAGCTGCGGCCCTGATTTCCGATTCCACGGCGGCTCGTCCGCCTTGTCGCCAGGTGAATGCGATCATGCGCGAGAAGATCAAACTGGTTTCGACCGCGGGTACGGGCTTCTTCTACACGACGATGAAGAACCGGAAGAACACCCCGGACAAGCTCCTCCTCAAGAAGTACGACCCGAAGATCCGGCAGCACGTCGACTTCAAGGAAGCGAAGATCAAGTGATCGGCTGCAGGCGCCGGCCCTCGTGACCGGACCGTCTGCATGATCGCCTGACGCGTGAGCCTGGCCGCTGAGCCGGGCTCCGGTCGTTTTTGTCGTGCGCCGCAGCCTGCGCGCACCATGAGACGGCCGCGGTGGTGCGGCCGTCTCATGGCGCGGCCGTCTCGTGGTGCGGCCGTCTCGTGGTGCGGCCGTCTCGTGGCGCGGCCGTCTCGTGGTGCGCGCGTGCGTGCTGGCGCTGTCAGGGGCGGGCGGGGCCGCCTCGCCGCGGTCGCTCAGGCGTACAGGCTCTGGATCTGCTGCTCGTACAGGGCGATGACGTTGCGGCGCTTGAGCTTGAGCGTCGGGGTGAGCAGGTCGTTCTCCGGCGTGAAGTCCTCGGCGACGAGGAGGAGCCGCTGGGGCTTCTCGTAGGCCTTGAACTCGTGGCCGTAGTGGTCGACCTCCTGCTCGATCTTCGCCATGACGCGGGGGTTGGCGACGAGGGCCTCGGGGGAGGTGTCGCTGATGCCCTCGTCAGTGGCCCACTTGATGAGGGCTTCGAAGTCGGGGACGATGACGGCGACGTTGTAGGGCTTGTTGAAGCCGTAGATGCAGGCCTGGACGATGAAGCCGGAGAGCTTGAGCTGCTCTTCGAGGGGCGAGGGGGAGACGTACTTGCCGTTCTCGAGCTTGTACTGCTCCTTGAAGCGCCCGGTGATGCGGATGAAGCCGTCCTTGCCGCGGCGGCCCATGTCGCCGGTGCGGAAGGCGCGCTTGCCGTTGAGGTCGAAGATGACCTCTGCGGTGGCGTCGGGGCGGTTGTAGTAGCCCTGCATGACGTTGGGTCCGACGACGACGATCTCGCCGTCCTGTTCGTCGCCCAGGACCTTCTGCTCCTCGTCGCAGATGTGGATCTCGATGCCGGGGATCGGCTTGCCGATGGTGCCGATCTTCTGGTTGTCCGGGTAGTTGGCGGTGGCGACGGGGGAGGTCTCGGTCAGGCCGTAGCCTTCGAAGACGACGATCCCCATGTCGTCGATGAACTCGCCGACCTCGCGTGCGAGGGCGGCGCCGCCGGAGAAGGCGTACTTGAGGCGTCCGCCCAGGCGCTCGCGGACCTTGGAGAAGACGAGCTTGTCGAAGATGCCGTACTGCCAGTCGAGGAGCGCGGAGCGCTTGCCCTGGTCGCGGAGCAGGCGGCGCTGGCGGGCGACGTCGAGGCCCTTGTTGAACATGAAGCGCTTGACCGGCGACTCGTCGGCCATCTTCTTCTGCAGGCCGTCGTAGATCCGGTTGAAGATGCGCGGGACGCTGAACAGCAGGGTGGGGCGGACCTCACCGAGGTTGTCCATGAGCTTGGGCACGCTCTCGGCGATGGCGACAGTGGCGCCCATGTTCATCATGCAGTGCAGCTCGCAGGTCTGCCCGAACGAGTGAGCCCAGGGCAGGAAGGAGAGGCTGCAGTCTTCCTCGCGCATCGGGAAGATCTTCTGAACGGCGTTGACGTTCGAGATGATGTTGCCGTGGCTGAGCATGACGCCCTTGGGCTTGCCGGTGGTGCCCGAGGTGTAGATCAGGCACGCAATGTCCTCTTCCTCGAGGGCGACGGTGGGTGCCGGGGAGGCTTCACCGAGCTTGAGCAGGGCCTTGAAGGAGTCGGGGTGGTCCTCCGGGAGCTCGAAGCAGTAGACGGCCTCGAGCGAGGGGACCTCGTCGACGAAGCCGCGGACCTTCTCGTAGATCTCCTTTCGGGAGCAGAGCAGGATGCGGGTGCCGGAGTCCTCGAGGATGAAGTGCCACTCCTTGGGGAGGGTGGCCTCGTAGGTGGGTACGTACCAGGCGCCGACGCCAAAGGAGCCGTAGGCGCCGATGGCCCACTCGACGCGGTTGTCGGAGATCACGGCGACCTTGTCGCCCTTGCTGACGCCCTTCGCGAGGAGGGCGGAGCGGAAGTTGTCGACCTGCTTGCCGAACTCCTCGTACGTGAGCCACTGCCACGAGCCGTCGACCTTGGTGCCGAACAGGTTGAGGCTGGCGAAGCGCTTGCGCGCGGATTCCTGCATCTCGACGAGGTTGCTGAAGGTCGTCGTGCTCATGAATCTCCCCCGATGGAGTGGTTGGCGGTACCGTGAAAAGTGCGGGACAGCTTAGGACGTCCTGGCGCGGCTGAAAAGGGCTACGTCGTGGCGCGGGTCGGGGTGCGCTATTGCCCGCAGGTCTGCCTGGTGCTAGCGTCCGGCAGGCTGTGTGAACGATGCGGGGCCCGGGTGTGCAGGCTGATGGCAGGGGCTCCGCGAACATCGAGACGGCGGCTCCGCGCGTCGGGGTCTGCCGCCGGTCAGCAGGCATGCGTCATGCGAAGGTTCCCTCTTCAGGATCAGGCCGGTGCCCTGCGCTCCACACCGTGGGGTGTGCGGCGCCAGGCGGGCCCGTGTGCCACGGCGGTGACGCTTGTGCTCACGGCGCTCGTCTCCGTCATGGTCTCCTTGCTGCCGTCAGTCGGGGCGGCGCAGCTGCATCAGCTGGGTGACCAGGCGAACGTGTTCGGGTTGTCGAGCGCGGCCGTCGACGACCGCGTCTATTTCGCGTACGGCGCCGGGGGCACCGGCAACCAGCTGTGGATCGCGTGGTGCGACATGCCGCGCTGTGACGCGGAGTCGATCGAGCGGCGCCAGATCACCGGCCTCGCCGGGGGTGTGTTCCGGACGTCGATCGCGGTGCGCCCGGACGGGACACCGGTCGTGGCCTGGACGCGGCAGTCGGGAGCCAGCGGCGCTGGCACTGGCGCGGTCGGGATCACCAGCTGCGCGGACGACGAGTGCTCGACGGTGTTCAGCCAGGAGTTCGCCACGAACCTGGGCTGGCAGGCGGGCCGCATTCACGCTCCGGACGTCGTGATCGACAGCGGCGGCCGCGCGATCGTCGGGGTCCAGGCGCTCGTCGCGACCGGCACCGCGCAGTTCCGGTTCTGGCGCTGCGACGACGCGGCCTGCGGCGCAAGGACCGGCTTCACCAGCGGGACGAGCGCCGGCCAGGCCGGCGCGACGTCGATGACGCTGCGCGCCGGCGACCTGATCTCCGCCGTCGGAGGAGACGCGCTGGGAGCGTCGCAGCAGCTCGCCCTCGTGCTGCACTGCGCCGCGCCGACGGACTGCTCGACCGCCGCTGTGCTGGGCTCGACCTCCGTCGCCGGCCCGATGACGAACAGCGCGGTTGTCCGGCGCGGGGCAGACGTGCACCTGGTCACGAACTTCGCCGGTGGCGGGGCCGGGACGTCCGGTGTCGTGCTCCTGCGGCTGGATCCGTCCGGCACTGGAGGCTCGCAGATCGGGTCGGCCACGCTGCCGGTCGAGCTGGACAAGTGGGCCGTCGAGTACTCCGTGGATGTGGCGCCGGACGGCCGCTTCACGATCATCGCGGCGGGTCGCGAGCCGGTCATCGGGACGCGTCGCGCGTTCGCGATCCGCTGCGAGAACGCCGCCTGCACGACCTCGACGGTGGAGGAGCTGCGCGGCTGGACTGCGGCGACGGGCGGCTCGTCGCTGATTGGCCCCGCGGTCGCCGTCACGCCGCAGGGAGAGGCGGCGATGGGGCTGCTGGGTCAGACCGGCCAGCTCGCGGTGCAGGCCTGCGTCGAGGACACGTGCCTCTGTGACGCCTTCGTCACGAACAGCCTCGGGACGGGCGGCGGTCGCCTCGCGGACGCCATTGTGGCCGCGGGGGCGTCGAGCCTCGCCGCGGCGAGGCCGTTCCGCGTTTGCTTCGACTTCCCGGCTCCCACGACCGTGGTCGCGACCGGCGGGCTGCCGCAGGTCACCCGGCGCGTCGCAATCGATGGCTTCACCGTGCCGCAGCCGGCGGCGCGGTTCCACGCGCCGCGGGTGACGATCCTGGGCGGGACGGCCGGAGCGGGGGTCCTCCAGACGGTCGGCGCCCACGGCTCGATCTTCCAGGGGCTGGCCATGTACGCGACGGCGAGCGCGTCCGGTGCGCTGATCGACGCGAGCTCGACGGATATCGTCATCCGAGGCAACTGGTTCCACATCGACGCCGACACCGGCGCCCCGTACGCCACGTCGAACCTGCGTGACTGGGCCGTCAGCGTCAGCGGCGCCCGGGCGCGCATCGGCGGGATCAGGCCCGGCGAGGCCAACCGGTTCGGGCCGGCCTCCGCGTCGACCAGCGCCGGCGCCATCCGCGTCACCGGCGGCGCGGACACGCACATCGTGGGCAACGCGTTCGGGACAAGCCTGCAGCCCGGCACGGCGGTGCCCACCTTCATCCGCACCAGCACCGGCGGCGTGCGTGTCGCGGGCTCGACGCCCGGCCTGCTGATCACCGAGAACGACTTCCACGACCGCACCAACACCGTAGAGAACACTGCCGCCGTCGAGATCGGCTGGCCGGGTGCACCCGGGAACGGGACCAGCGCGAACCCGATCCGCGTCGTCGGCAACAGCTTCCGCTCCGGAGCGACCCGCATCGCCGGCGGTGGCATCCGCCACGGGGTCTCGGTGATCGGCAACGACGTGGAGATCAGCGACAACCAGTTCGGAGACACCACCGCCGCGCACGTGCTCGTCCGGTTCGGCACACGGATCGTCGTCCGCAACAACCGGTTCGGGACCGACACGCCGACCGCGCCCGTCCACTCGACGCAGACGCAGGCCTGCGTGCTGCTGGACGCCAACACCGACGGTGCCGTCAACACGGTCACCCTCTCGCAGGTCGAGATCGAGCAGAACGTCATCCACGGCTGTGACGGCCCCGGCATCGAGCTCAGGTCGTCAGAGGGCGCCCAGCGACGCATGACCTCCGGCGTGATCATCCGCGACAACGACATCGGCCTCGAGCGCGACGTCCCGGTCCGCAACGACCTCGAGGTCGGCCACGCGCTCGGCTCGCAGGCCGTGGTGCGCCTGGGTGGTGACGGGGCGTCGTTCGTCCAGGTGCTCGACAACCGGATCCGCTCCTCCGTCGCCGCGGGCTCCGCAGGGACCGGTATCCTGCACGCGCCCAGCACCGCCGGAGGCGCCGTGCCGTGGTCCTTCCTGACGATCTCGGGCAACTGGGTGGGCCTGACGGCTGACGGCACCGGCGCGTGGCCCAACCCGGGGCTTGGCGGTATCCGGATCGGGTGGGCGAACGACGTCTGCATCGGCGGCTGGTTCTCCGGCACGGACTGCGTCAGCGGGGCGGGCAACGCGATCGCGCACCACACCTCGTCCGGGATCGACCTGTCCGCCATCACGACGGCGCTGCCCATCCGGCGGGTGTCGATCCTGGGCAACCACATCGGCCTCAACGCGGACGGCGACGCGATCGCCGGGACGCCGGCGCTGACGGGCTCCGGCGTGGCGATCGTCGGTGACGTGGCTGACGTCCACATCGGCGACATCGAGCCCGCCTCGGAGCACGTCTTCATCTCAGGCTGGAACCAGGCGGCGATCCGCGCCGTCAACAACGGCGCCGCCGCACCGCAGCGCATCTCCGTGTTCCGCACCGTCGTCAACGACGTGAAGGCGGGCATGCTCGCGCCCACGTCGAACCAGCACGCGATCAGCCTCACGGGCACCACCGACGTCTGCATTGGTGGCGTCGCGTCGTTCGGAACCAGCACGTGCGCGTGGCCGGCCGGCCTGGGCAACGTGTTCCTGCGGACCGGCCCGAGCCACCCGACGCTGCAGATCAGCCAGTCCGCGAACGTGCAGACCGGACGCAACGCGTTCGGGGTCCCGGTCGGTGGGGAGGTCACGATCGGCGTCAACGCGCTGCTCTGCACCGGCTGCCAGTTCGGCCAGCCGGGCGCTGGCGACAGCTACGCGGCCACGGGCAGCTGCGCGATCGTCGGCGGTGTCCTCGCCGGCGAGGGGCCGGTCGCCAACACCCGCTTCATCGATCCGTTCTTCCGCCGCTGCGGGTCGTTCGGCGTCGACGTCGGCGCTGCGGTGCGCAGCGTGTCGGTCATCGGCGCGCGCTTCGAGACGACGCCGGGATCGCTGCCGATCGGCCTGCGCAAGGACGGCTTCACGACGAAGCAGTTCAACGTGGCGGACGACACCACGACGTCTGCCGGGTGCACGGCGACCGCGTCCAACGGCTGCGGCGGCAACTCGTTCAACAACGCCCCGTGGCTCGAGGACGCTGTCATCAACGAGTCCAACGGCAACCTCGTGCTGCGCCTGCGCGGCGACGCCGGGGAGGTGCTCCGCATCCAGCGCTCGATGAACCCCGGCAACGCCGCCGGCCTCCCCAGCAGCGGGCAGCTGGTCCAGCTCGTGCTCAACCCGCTCGCGGCGCTCAGCGCCGTCCCCGGAGAGTACGGGGTTCCGGGAGGCTGGCCCGACGCGGTCCCGTCGATCGGCGCGGACGCGGACGCGACCCGCTTCATCGTCACCATCCCGGCCGCCGCGCTCGCCGAGCCGGTGTCCGCGGGCGTGGTCCTCACCGGGACCCTCGACGCGCTGCGCGCCTTCGGCGCACACGAGACGTCGACCTACGCTCTGGGCGTCACGGTCACGAGCTCGCCCGATGCGGATGGTGACGGCGTCCCGGACTCGATCGACAACTGCCCCGGCGTCCCCAACGCGGACCAGGTGGACAGCAACCGCGATGGCGTCGGTGACGCCTGCGCGTGCGGCAACGGGGTCGTTGACAGCGGCGAGGCCTGCGACGACGGCGCGCTCAACGGCACGACGCCCTGCGGCTGCCAGCTCGACTGCACGTTCGCCGACAACACGGTCTCCTGCGACGACGGCCTGTTCTGCACCGCCCTCGACACCTGCGACGGCGCCGGCGCGTGCGTCGGGTCCGGAGACCCCTGCTCCCTGATCGCGGGCACCTACTGCGACGAGCTGGGTGGCCTCTGCCTGCCCCTGTGCGGCAACGGCGTCATCGACTTCGGTGAGGTCTGCGACGACGGGGCGCTCAACGGTGAGCCCAACCAGTGCAACGCGACCTGCGATGGGCTCACGCCGTCCGTCTGCGGCAACGGGATCATCGAGGCCGGCGAGGCCTGCGACGACGGGGCGCTCAACGGTGACCCCAACCAGTGCAGCGCGACCTGCGATGGGCTCACGCCGTCCGTCTGCGGCAACGGGATCATCGAGGCCGGCGAGGCCTGCGACGACGGGG
>ERZ869909.2261-NODE-2261-length-13186-cov-33.831414_pt1 | contig 13186 bp, 12 predicted proteins | sample MGYA00520892_ERZ869909 | MGnify/ENA primary metagenome ERZ869909 (study PRJEB32215, sample SAMEA104723947) | bioreactor metagenome | biome: bioreactor; feature: anaerobic bioreactor; material: water | place: China | collected 2015-03-12 ... | reverse complement strand
GTCCGGGGGGATGTCTCTGTTTCGCCGATCGGCGCTCGAGAAAATGTCGTCTCCAGAACGGCTCGACGAGGCGATGACTGCCGCTGCGCCGCGCCACTGGGTCGCTTTTCTCGGCGCCTTCATCATCGTTGCAGGCGCGGTGGCATGGGGCTTTCTCGGCTCTGTGCCCACGCGCCTTAGCGCGCAGGGCATCCTGCTGAACTACGGCGGCGAGATCTTCTCTGCGACATCCGAGGGCGATGGGCAGCTCGCCGGCATTTTGGTCGTCAACGGCCAGCGGGTCAGCAAGGGAGACCCGCTTGCGCTTCTGGATCTCAAGCTCGACGAGTCCCGCCTCGCGCGCGAGCGGGACAAGCTCGTCAAGCTCGAGGAGCGTCGGAGCGCCTACATCCTTCAGCGCGAGAAGGATATCGGGCGGCGAGAAGCCCTCAAGGAGCTGCGCGCGGAAAGCCTGCGCCAGCGTATCGACAACAGCGAGCACCGCGGCGACGTGCTGAGTGCACGGCTCTCCGATCTCAAGGACCTGCACCAGAAGGGCCATGTGAACCGCCAGGTGATCCTGGCGGCGGAGAACGAGTGGCTGCAGGCCCAGGAGACCGCGTCGGCCTTGCGGAGCGAGGTCGTGAACCTCGACGTCGAAGTTCAGACGCGCTGGGAATACTGGGGCGACCGGATCCGGCAGGTCGATACCGAGATCTTCGTGCATCGCAAGGCGATGGAGGATCTCGAGGAGAAGATCGCGGCGTCCCGTCATCTGCGCTCTCCCGTCGACGGGCATGTGACGGAGATCGCCGCCTCTCTCGGCGACCGCATCACGATGGGAATGCCTGTCGTGCGCATCATGACGGATAGCGACGAGCTCGATGCGCTCCTGTTCGTTCCGCCTGAGCTCGGCAAGCGCATCCGCACCGGATTTGCGGTCAACGTCGAGCCGAGCGTCACGAAAAAGGAGGAGTTCGGCACCGTGCGCGGCGTCGTGCGCAGCGTGTCGGAGCTGCCGCTCTCGACGAGCGCCATCCATTCCTTGCTTCACAACGACAAGCTGGTCGAGAAGTTCACGGCCGCCGGTGCGCCGGTGATGGTGCGCGCCGATCTCGTGGAGGATGACCTCACGGCCTCCGGCCTTGCGTGGACGAGCGGCAAGGGGCCGGATTTCCGCGTCGAGAACGGGACGCTGGTGTCTGCAACCGTCACCACGAAGCGGCAGGCGCCGGTGACCTTGATCCTGCCGTTCCTGAAATCGGTGCTCGGGGTCGATCGATGACGTCCGAACCGTTGCCGAGGCTTCCCAACAGCCGGGTGAAGACGCCGACATTCCTGCAAATGGAAACGGTGGAATGCGGGGCGGCGGCGCTCGGGATCGTGCTTGCGTACTTCGGCAAGTGGCGGCCTCTTGAAGAGTTGCGTGCGGAATGCGGCGTCTCGCGCGACGGCTGCACCGCGCGCAACATCCTCCACGGTGCCAGACGGTACGGTCTGGCGGCGAAGGGGCGAAAGGCGTCGCTTGCGGGCGCGCTCGCGGGGCCCTTCCCCTATATCGCCTTCTGGAACTTCAACCACTTTCTGGTGGTGGAAGGGCACCGCAACGGCACGGTCTATCTCAACGATCCCGCGACGGGCCCCCGCACGGTCACGCTTGCCGAGTTCGACGACGCCTTCACCGGCGTGATGCTCGTGTTCGAGCCGACGGAGACGTTCGTCGCCGAGGGCGGGAAGCCGAGCCTGCTCGCGCGCCTCACCCCGCGGACGCGCGGCATCCGCAACGCCATCGCGTTGTCGGTTCTCATCAGCCTGACGACGATCGTGCCGGGTCTGGTCATCCCCGGCTTTTCGAAGATCTTCATCGACGACTACCTGATCCAGGGCAATCACGACTGGCTGCGGCCGTTGCTCGCCGGGATGGCGGTGACGACCGTTATCCTCGCGGGGCTGACGTGGCTCAGCCATGCGGTTCTGCTGCGCATGGAGACGAAGCTTGCGCTGGTCGATTCGGCGCGGTTCGTCTGGCATCTGTTGCGACTTCCGCTCACCTTCTTCAGCCAGCGCCATCCCGGTGACATCGTCGACCGGATCTCGGCGAACGACCGCATCGCCGGCGCTGTGGCGGGCCGTCTCGGCGAGAGCCTGGTCAATGCCGTCACGGTCGTCTTCTACGCGGCCGTCATGATCTTTCTCGACGCGCTTCTCGCCGCCCTCACGATCGCCCTTTCGCTGTTCAACATCGGCGTCTTCCGCGTCCTGTCGCGCTATCGCATGGATGCGAGCGCCCGGCTCCAGCAGGACTTCGGCCAGTTCCAGGCCGCGTCCGTGACGGGCATTCGCGCGATCGAGACGCTCAAGGCCTCTGGGACGGACGACGACTACTTCGAGCGCTGGGCCGGGTTTCAGGCGAAGACGCTGAACAACAACCGCCGTCTCGCGCTGCATGGGGTTCTGGCCGACGGCCTCGCGCCGCTGCTCGACGGTCTCGCGGTCGCCGCCGTGATCGGTATCGGCGGCTATCGCATCATCCACGGCGACATGACGGTCGGCACGCTCGTGGCCTTCCAGGCGCTTGCGATGAGCTTTACCGCGCCGATCAATGCGCTCGTTTCCGCGGGCGGCGCGTTTCAGGAGCTGAGTGCCGATCTTTCGCGGTCGGACGACGTCCTCAATCACGCCCGCGACAGCCGGTATGCCCGCGAGGGGGAAATCGAGAGCGGGCGGATCGAGCCCTTGAGCGGCGATATCGAGCTCCGGGACGTCACGTTCGGCTACAATCCGCTGGACGCTCCGCTCATCAAGGACTTCAACCTCACGATCCGTGCAGGGCAGCGCGTGGCGCTGGTCGGAGGGTCGGGCAGCGGCAAGTCCACGATCGCGAACCTCGTGGCCGGATTGTACCGTCCCTGGGACGGCGAGATCCTGTTCGACGGCGTGCCGCTTCCCGATGTCCCGGTCTCCGTGATGACGGGATCCATCGCGGCGGTCAGCCAGGAGGTGTTTCTGTTCAGCGGGACGGTGCGCGACAATCTCAGTGCATGGGACGCATCCGTTCCGGATGCCGATATGATCGCGGCGCTTCGCGATGCCCAGATCTTCGATGTCGTTGCCGCGCGCGGCGGCGCGCTCGATGCCGCGATCGAAGAGGGCGGGGCCAATCTGAGCGGCGGCGAGGCGCAGCGTATCGAGATCGCGCGTGCGCTCACATCGCGTCCGTCCATCCTGATTCTCGACGAGGCAACGAGCGCGCTCGACCCCGTCACAGAGAAGGCGATCGATGCCGCCGTCCGGCGACGCGGCGCTACGTGCCTCATCATCGCGCACAGGCTTTCGACGGTGCGCGATGCGGACGAGATCGTCGTGCTCGAGCGTGGTGAGGTCGTGGAGCGCGGGACGCATGACGATCTCATCCGCGCGAACGGCGCATACGCGCGTCTCGTGGCGCAGGAGTAGGCGGTGATGGCGAACCCTCTTGTCGCGCTGGCGCCCTCCGACGCGCCGTCCCTCCGGAGAACCAGCGGCCGCGAGCCGATCACGCTGGCGCCGCCCACGCGGCTCGGTATCGTGCGCGAGGGACAGGTCAACCTGTTCGTTGAGCTGTTGACGAGGGTTGGAAAGCCGGCCGGCGGGCGCCAGCATCTGGCCACGCTCGGCGCGGGGGCGGCTTTCGCTGTGCCGCATATTTCCGGCTCCGGAGCCCGATTGATCGCCGTGGGTTTGGGCGAAGCGTCCGTCGAGCTGTGGGATGGCTCCGAGCGCGAGCGCGGCTGGCCCGCGGCCGCACGCGACCTTGATCTCGATGCCTGGCTCAATGCGCTGACCGCCGCTTGTGCCGGGGATGTTGCGCTCCTGTCGTCCAAGGTCATGCACCGCGGCGAGACCGTCGCGGTGCGCGCCGGCGACAGCGTTGCGGCGCGGGACCCGTCGTGGATCGTCTCCGAGGAGCTGGCTGCTCTTCCGGTCGTAGGCGAGGTGCCGTCGCTCTGTGACAAGCACCTTTTCGGTCTGGCGACGCCGCATCGCGCCGTTTCGCCGCCTTCCGGCGCGACGGTTCGGGCGCTTCCAACCGCGGACGTCATCCGACTGTTCGGATGGACGGCCGTGGACGACGCGCAGGCCGATCTTCTCAGAGACGTGATCTCTATCGCTCGGGAGGCGCACGCAGCAGCGATGGACCGGCTTGCCCTGAGCCGCCGGTCCGCAGCGGACGACGTGGATGGCGCCCTGCGGGGGCTGGCTGCGTTGGTGGACGGAGAGGCGGCGGCTGCGTCGCAGGGTGCAGACGATGCCGATCCCAAGACCGTCGTCGCTTACGTCTGCGCGGCAGAAAAAATTCCTTTCGAGGCCACGGCGCGCGACGAGGATTACGCGGAGCTCGATCCGATCGCGACGGTGCGCGACATTCTCCGCGAGGCGGGTCTGCGCTCGCGGCGCGTGAGCCTCGACGCCGATTGGTGGCGGCGCGACATCGGAAGCTTCGTCGGCTTTCACAAGGAGAGCGGGCGCCCGATCGCCGTCGTCCGCCAAGGGGCGGGGCGCTATACGGCGCAGTTTCTGGAGACCGGGTCGCCGGTCCGTGTGGATGCGCGCGTGGCGAATGCCCTCGATACCCAGGCGGTCTATCCGTACCGGCCATTGCCCAACCACGCGCTGAGCGGATGGGATCTCGTGCGCCATGTGCTGGCCTCGCCCGCACGCGTCGATCTTCGGCTCGCTGTCTTCTTCGCCATCCTGACGGCCGCGCTCGGGCTGTTGCCGCCTGTCATAACGGGGCTCGTTCTGAGCGAGGCGGTGCCGTTCTCGGAAACGTCGGCGCTTCTCATGTTCGGCGTCGGCCTGGTGATGATCGCGGTCGGCTCGACCCTGTTCCAGCTCGCGCGTTCCATTGCGCTGACCCGCCTCGAATCCTTCGCCGACGGCACGCTTCAGGCCGCGGTATGGGACCGGCTGCTGCGTTTGCCGCTCGCTTTCTTCCGGCGTTTCGAGACCGGCGATCTCATGATCAAGGCCATGGCGCCGACGCAACTCAGGAAGATCCTGTCCGATGTCGCGTTGAGCTCGACGCTCGCGGCGCTGTTCGCGCCGGTCAATTTCGTTCTGATGATGATGTACGATGTGCGTCTGGCGGTTGCCGCCGGCGGATTGACACTGGTGACGTGCTGCGTTCTGTTCGGCCTCAGCTATCGCCAGCTCCGGTTCGAGCGCACGCGGCTCAAGGCCGAGGCGTCGGTCAATAGCCTGACGCTCCAGATCCTTGCCGGGATCAAGAAGATCCGGCTGATGGGGGCGGAGAACCGCTCGTTTGCGCGCTGGCTCGCGGCGTTCGGCGTCCAGCACCAGCAGTCTGTTCGCGCCTCCCGCGTCGGCAATGCCATCGCGACCGTCAATCGGGTGCTGCCGCTTCTCGCGACGCTTCTCTTCGTTGCCGTGATCGGGCTCAGTGGGACGGAGATCCAGCCTGCGAGCTTCGTCGCCTTCAGCGCGGCGTTCGGTGTGTTCAACGGCGCGTTGCTCGGTTTCGTGCAGGCGGTATCGGTGTCGCTGGCCGTGGTGCCGATGTACGAGAACATGAAGCCGCTTCTGGAAGCGCTTCCCGAGGTTGACGGCAAGCGGCGTAAGCCCGGGAAGCTCGGTGGGCGCATCGATCTCAGGAACGTCTCGTTCCGCTACCGGGACGACGGCCCTCTTATTCTCGACGGCGTGGATATCACGGTCGAGCCCGGCGCGTTCGTCGCGTTCGTCGGAGCGTCGGGGTCCGGAAAATCAACGCTGTTCCGGCTGCTGCTGGGCTTCGAGGCGCCCGTGTCCGGCACGGTGGCATACGACGGACAGGATCTCGCGCATCTCGATCTCAAGGGCGTGCGGCGGCAGATCGGTGTCGTCCTGCAGCGGGGCGTCATTCTTCCCGGGAGCATCTTCCAGAATATCGTCGGGTCCGCTCCGCTCTCGCCGGACGACGCGTGGGAGGCCGCGCGCATGGCCGGTCTCGACGAGGACATCCGCACCATGCCGATGGGCATGCATACCGTCCTCAGCGACAACGGCGGCACGCTGTCCGGCGGACAGCGGCAGCGCCTCATGATCGCGCGGGCGATCGTGCGTCGCCCCGGCATCCTGCTGATGGACGAGGCCACGAGTGCTCTCGACAACCAGACGCAGGCCATCGTTGCGCACAGCCTGAACGAACTCAGCGCGACGCGGATCGTGATCGCGCACCGGCTCAGCACCGTGACGCACGCCGATCGCATTTATGTCATCGACAAGGGGCGCGTCGTTCAGCAGGGGAGCTTCGACGACCTCATGAGCGAGCCTGGCCCGTTCCGCGAAATTGCGCTGCCACAGATGCAATAGGTCCGGCAGGGGCTTGTTCGAAAAGGAGGCGTTACGATATGTTCATATAAATATAGCGATGAGGCCAAAAATGGATATCCCTATCAAGGAGTTGGCGTCGTACCGCATCAGCGACGATGGCACGTCCGTGGTGCTGGAGATGAAGGATGACGGCGGTACGACCCGTGCTTTGAGCTTCCAGATTGTCGAACTCGGCTGCCTCATCACGACGCTTCCAAGTGTCATCGAAAGTGCGTTGCGCCGGCAATACCGGGATGCATCGCGCCGCAATGCCTAGCCGATCGGCTCCTGGGCCATCGAGGCGGCGTCGGGTCCATCGTCGGTGATCCTGACGCTGCGCACGAAGGACGGCTTCGGCGTGAGCTTTTCCATGACGCGTGCGGAGGCTGCAGAACTTGGCCGTTCGACGACCGAGAGCCCCACGGCCCAACGAATGACACTCGCTCACTAGCTTGGGTCCCGCTGATCGTTGTCTGCGGATTGCTTTACAATCGGCTGCGCGCGCAGGGTGGTGTCTCGTCGCTCGCGCGCCGGGTCATCTTGCAGCGGGGCGGCGGGTCTCGCCGCTCGCGTCGAAAACCTGCCGGAAATCCCGGGGGCGAAGTGCAATGCTCGCGACGGTGTGCTGATCGAGCTCCGCCAGGAACGCGGCGAGGGCCTTTCGCAGAACCGCGGGCAGGCGACAGCAATTTCCGACCACGCATTGGCTCTCGGTCGCAAAGCATTCAACGAGCGTGAAATCCGGCTCCGTTGCACGCACGACGTCTCCAAGGCGGATCTCCTCGGCGGGCTTGCCGAGTTTCAATCCACCCGCGCGTCCGCGAACGGCCGTGAGATAGCCGGCGCGCGTTAGCGTGTTGGCCACCTTCATGAGGTGCGCGCGCGAAATGCCGTACGAGCTCGCAATCTCCTCGATCGTCACCAGCCTGTTGCCTGCCGCGTGTGCGTACATGAGCATGCGCAGGGCGTAGTCGGAGAAGGTGGTCAGCTGCATCTCAATCCTGCGTCAATCCGCGGTGGATTCATCCTTGACATACACGGTTCGCTCGGACAAGCTCGCCATAAGATATATTGTACATATATCTATTTAGCGGCCGGACGATCCGCCTTTCGGGTCTCGGTCGGACTTGCGCAGGAGGGAGTTCATGAGAACCGTCGTGCTGCTCGCCGAAATCGCGACGCTCGGGCTTTTCGTTCTGTTCGCGAGCCTCGTCCGGCAGTTTCATCAGGATGATGACGGCGTCGTATCGGCCCGCCCCGACCCGGTGGGCGATGTCTTCATCTCCACCGTGCGGTGGGGCATGATCGTCGGCTACGCGACCTTCTTTGCGCTTAGCGCCTATTGGATCGGATCGGGAGGTTTCTATGGTCAATGAGATCGATCACGCCCTGCCGGCTCCGATGGCGCCACGGCAGACGAAGCTGCTTCGGAGCCTGGCGATTGCGCTCGTGTGGGTTGCGGCTCCGGCGCCGCTGTGGATTATGCTGGGGCTCATGCTCGTCATTTAATGGGAGCGAACGCTCGCCTTCGTGATGTGTCGGCTTGAGGATGCGTGCGAGTGGGCTTCCATGGGTGGTCTTCCGGCGGAAAGTGTTTCGATGACAATGGTGCGCGACATCCATCCCAAGGCGCCCGGCGTGGCCGCCGGTGTGACGGAGCCGATGATCCACGGTCTCGTGCACGGTTTCTATGCGCGCGTGCGTGCCGACGCCGTGCTCGGGCCGATCTTCAACGGCGCGATCGACGATTGGGATCATCATCTTGAGAAGCTGTGTGCGTTCTGGTCGTCGGTGACGCTCATGACGGGGCGCTACAAGGGCGCGCCGATGAAGGTCCATGCTGAGCTGCCCGGCATCATGGCCGAGCATTTCGACCGGTGGCTCGGGATTTTCCGGGAGACGGCGCGAGACCTCTGTCCGCCCGAGGCGGCCGCTCTGTTCATCGACCGCGCCGAGCGGATCGCGCAATCGCTGGAGCTCGGCATCGCCGTTCACAGAGGCCAATTCGTCGGGCACGGCGAACGGCTCCTCGCGCAGACGGGCGACTGAACGCCTGCCGTTGCGCTTACGCAGCGAGCGCGGCGTCCAAATCTTCGAGCAGGTCTTCCTCGGCTTCGAGCCCCACCGACAGGCGCAGCAGACCGTCGGTGATACCCGCTGCGACGCGTGCATCGGGATCCATGCTCGCGTGGGTCATGGTGGCGGGATGAGCGACCAGGCTCTCCACGCCGCCGAGTGATTCGGCGAGGGTGAAGATCCGCACCGTCTCGACGAAGCGCCGCACGGCGGCTGCACCTCCGGCAAGCTCGAAGCTCAACATCGCGCCGAAGCCCGACTGCTGCGCCTTGGCGACGGCGTGACCGGCGTGGGTCGGCAGTCCGGGATAATGCACGCGCTCCACGGCGGCGTGGTTTTCGAGATACCTCGCGATGGCGGCTGCGGTCTGTTGCTGCTGGGCGATCCGTGGAAAAAGCGTGCGGATGCCGCGGAGCGTCAGATAGGCATCGAACGCCGATCCCGTCGTTCCGACTACGTTGGCCCAGGCCGCCAGGGTCTCGGCATGGGATCTTTCCGCGCAGACGACGGCGCCGCCGACCACGTCGGAATGTCCGTTGAGGTACTTGGTCGTCGAGTGAATGACGGTATCGGCGCCGAGCTCGAGCGGGCGCTGCAAGGCCGGCGACAGGAACGTATTGTCCACGGCGATCTTCGCTCCTCCTTCCCGCGCGCGCTCGGCGATTGCGCGAATGTCGACGACGCGCATCAGGGGGTTGCTCGGCGTTTCGATCAGGATCATCGTGGGCTGCGCCGCGAGGGCTTCCTCCATTTGCCCGGCATTTCCCTGATCGACGAACATAACGTCGAAATGCTTCATGTCGCGGCGCGCCGACAGCAGCCGGTGCGTTCCGCCATAGCAATCGTGCGGCGCCACCAGGAGGTCGAACGAGCGGAGCTGACTGGTCGCGAGGTCGAGGGCGGCCATGCCGGACGACGTCACGACCGCGCCTGCGCCGCCCTCCAGGTCGGCGAGCGTTTCCGCCAGGAGAGATCGCGTCGGGTTCGACGTGCGGGAATAGTCATGCGGACCGGCGCGCTCGAAGGCGGGAAACGCGTACGTCGTCGAGAGGTGGATCGGCGGCGCAACGGCGCCGAAGCTCGTGTCCGCTGCGATTCCCTTGCTCGCCGCGATCGTTCGTGGATCCTTCCGTCTCGTCATGGGTCGTGGTCCTGAAGTTCGGTGCGGCGTCCTGGATCGGGCGCCGGGAGAGAACGATGCTATATCGTGATGCGATATAAACAAGAGGTCTCTCTCGTGCGCGCTAGCGGAAGGTTGGCAGAAGCCCTCGGTGCAGTGTGGGGCCATTGAGCCTCTCAAAAAGCGGAGTGCCGTCGAGATGAAGGTGATGATCGTCGGAGCCGGAGCGGTGGGCGGCTATGTCGGAGCCCGCCTCCTTTCGGTGGGCGTGGACGTGACGTTCGTCGTGCGTGAGGCGCGGCAGGCCCAGCTCGCCGCGGATGGTCTCGTCGTCGAGAGCCCGCTCGGCGATTTCAGGAATGCCGTCGTTGCCGTTCGCGCGCCGCCTGCGGGCTTTTCTCCCGATCTCGCTATTCTCGCCTGCAAGGCGCCGGCGCTTGACGGCGCGCTCGAAGCGGTGGCCTCCGCCGTCGGCCCTCAGACTCGCATTCTCCCGTTTCTCAACGGTATCGCGCATCTCGATGTCTTGCGGCGGCGGTTTCCCGGTGTGCCGGTCCTCGGCGGTCTCGTGCACGGCGGGCTGACGTTGAGAGCGGATGGCGTGGTCGCGCATCTGACGCCGTTCTTTTCAACCGTTGTTGGGGCGGATGCGGGCAGCGTCGATGCCGTCGCCGAGGCGTTCGTGTCGCGGGTGAGCGATGCGGGCGTCGATGCTCGCCTCAGCGGCGATATTCAGCGGGATCTCTGGAACAAGTTCGTGTTTCTCGCGACCCTCGCCGGGATCACCTGCCTCATGCGCGCGAGCATCGGCACGATCGTGTCGAGCGAGGACGGTCACGACCTGGTGCTTCAGCTCCTGGACGAATGCCTCGCCGTTTCCCGCGCGGAGGGCTTTGCTCCCGACGAGGCATCGATGGCCTCCTACCGGAGGGTGCTGACGGACGCGGGGTCGACATTCACCTCATCGATGCTGCGGGACATCCTGGGCGGGCACCGAACCGAGGGCGACCATATCCTGGGCGACATGCTGAGGCGCGCAAGACGCCATGGCATCGATACGCCGCTTCTGAAAGTTGCGGCGGCGCATCTCCACTGCTTCGAAGCAACGCTCGCGCAGACTTCGCGGATAAGCGGGTGAAATACGGACCCTAGACCAGACCGCCGTGCGGGAGACGACGTGCTCTGCGCGTTGCATTTCGCATTGTTGCGCTTTGGCACTAGCGCCGACTCAGCCGAGCGGGTGTCATCCCTGCGTTGGCCGTAAGGAGCTCAGCGATGTCGAAGGGCAAGCACAGCTTCCTCGTGATCGGGTATCCGGTCTGGTATCTCGTCGACCGCTACCGCGAGCGTCAGCGCCGTAAGGTGCTGATGTTGTCGCTTCCGCGAGATCATACCGCGCAGGTGATCAACCTCGCCGAGTGGAGGGCTTCGCGGCAAATGCCAAACTGATACGGCTCAGTCGCAGCCGGCATGCGACCGCGGGTGAATGTTCGCGCAGGTTGCGTTGTCTGCCGCTCAATCGAGCTTCGTCGGATAGCTCAAAGTTTCCGGCTTGTGGCGGGTTTCTTCGCCGTTCGCATCGCGGACGACCATCTCCGCGTCCCGGCTCGCGGCGATCGCACGCGCAAACGCGATGGCATATGCTCTGCGCCGGAAGCTGCCGGGCGTCAGCGTCTTTCCGCCATGCGTGACGAGCCAAGCGTTTCTCTCGCTCAACCATCCGACATGGATCTCAGCACGCGGGAAGGTGCCCCGATCCGAACGATCCGTGGTCATGTCGCGGTCCTCTCGGCGTTTGTCCGTTCGGGCGCGCAGAGTGCGGCGAAAGCCCAAGCTGCCGGCTTCGAGCCCAACGGGCTGGGACGCGTGCTCGTCTCGTGGCGCGAGCATAAGGCATCCCGATCCATAGCGGTGACTTATTTTCGCGAAGTGTCCACTGTGTGACGAAGGCTTAGAAAATTCTTTCTAAATTCGAGATCCGTCGCGATTGCCATTCTGGGCACGATGGCGGAGCAGGTGGTCCGCGAGCACGAGCGCCATCATGGCCTCGCCGACGGGGACGGCGCGAATGCCGACGCACGGATCGTGGCGACCCTTGGTCACGATGTCCGTCTCGTTGCCATCCGAATCGATCGTCTGGCGTGGGGTGAGGATCGACGACGTCGGCTTGACCGCGAAGCGGCAGACGACGGGCTGGCCGGATGAAATTCCGCCGAGCACGCCGCCGGCATGGTTGGAGAGAAAGTGGGGTTTGCCGTCCGCGCCGAGGCGGATTTCGTCGGCGTTGGCCTCGCCGGTCAGCTCGGCGGCGGCCATGCCTGCGCCGATCTCGACACCTTTGACGGCGTTGATGCTCATCATGGCGGAGGCGAGGTCCTGATCGAGCTTGCCGTACAGCGGCGCGCCGAGACCCGCGGGCACGCCCTCGGCCACGACCTCGACGATGGCGCCGATGGAGGAGCCGGATTTGCGCACGTCGTCCAGATAGCGCTCCCACTCGGGCACGATCCCGGGGTCGGGCGAGAAGAAGGGGTTGGAGCCGACCACGGTCCAGTCCCAGCGGGAGCGATCGACGGCGAGCGTTCCGATGCGGACGAGCGCGCCGCGAATCACGATGTCGGGGCCGAGCACCTTGCGCGCGATGGCGCCTGCCGCGACGCGGCTCGCGGTCTCGCGCGCAGAGGCGCGTCCGCCGCCGCGATGGTCGCGGATGCCGTACTTGGCCCAGTAGGTGAAATCGGCGTGTCCGGGGCGGAAGGCGTCCTTGATCTCGCCGTAGTCCTTGCTGCGCTGATCGGTGTTGCGGATCAGGAGCGAGATCGGCGTGCCGGTCGTGACCTGCTGGCCCTCGGCGTTCGTGAAGACGCCGGACAGGATCTCCACCTGGTCGGCTTCGCGGCGCTGGGTCGTGAAGCGCGATTGCCCGGGTTTGCGCCGGTCGAGGTCGGCCTGGATCTCTTCGGCTGTGAGCGGAATTCCCGGCGGGCATCCGTCGACCACGCAGCCGATGGCCGGCCCATGGCTTTCGCCCCAGGTCGTCATGCGGAACAGATGGCCGAACGTGTTGTGTGACATGAACGCCGCTCTTGAAGGCTCTTGCGCGAACGAGCCTCGGAGATTCAAAACGATAGCATCGGCAACCGTGCCTCGCGCCGGTGTGCCCGTCTTCTCATAAGTGCCACAGAGGCCCGCAGCAAGGGAGGTTCGCGCGCGGGATTCATTTTGCATGTTCCTGCGACGCAGGTAAGCAGTCATGTGCCCGCGTCGCCCGCCGCCTTCTGCATGAGGCGTCCGGCGGGAAGTAGGGCCGTCCACGGCGCGGTCCGGTTCCAGGGTGCTTTTTTGTGCGCGTTTTCCGCGTTCAGCGGATCGTTCCCCGCGGTCTGAGCAACCGTGGACGAGGGATCTGCGACAAGTCGATGCTTAGGAGGGAGTCGGAGCTGCCGCTGCTCCGGCTCCTTCTTTTTGTTTCGTACGCAAGCTGCGGGAAGCTTCGTTCAAGGAGCGGTGTGCCGGTGGATGGCCGGCGCACTTGCGCCGGGGGCGCGGTCGCGCCCCGAGCGCTGACGCGCTGTTTTTTGCTTCGTACGCAAGCTGTGAGAAGCTTCGGACAAAGAGCATGGTGCTTTGTGGAGGGCCGGCGCACTTGCGCCGGGG
>ERZ869909.2260-NODE-2260-length-13186-cov-266.975360_pt1 | contig 13186 bp, 13 predicted proteins | sample MGYA00520892_ERZ869909 | MGnify/ENA primary metagenome ERZ869909 (study PRJEB32215, sample SAMEA104723947) | bioreactor metagenome | biome: bioreactor; feature: anaerobic bioreactor; material: water | place: China | collected 2015-03-12 ... | reverse complement strand
TCGGCGAATGGTGGGCGGAGTTCGAGGTGGCCGAGGCCTATCGCGAGGATGTCGTGCAGCGGGTCTCGGATACCTTCAGCCTCGCCTTCGAGGGCGCCGCCGAGCGGTTCACCCGCTGAAAGCAGCATGACGGATAGCGGATCCCCCTGGCCGATCCATCCGCCAGGGGGCTTGCCTCCGCTAGACCGAGACGCCCAGATAGCGCCCTAGGGTAGCTTCGTCGGACATCGACTCGCCGTCGGCGGTTTCGTGAACGATTCGGCCCTCGGCCATGAAGTAGGCGCGATCCGCCGCCAGCACGGCGGCCTTGACGTTCTGCTCGATCAACAGTACCGCCACCCCTTCACGGCTGAGCTCCCTGAGGCTCAGGGCAACGTCTTCGACCACCGCTGGCGCCAACCCCTCGGTGGGCTCGTCGAGAATCAGGCAGCCCGGGTTGGTGACCAGGGCGCGACCGATGGCCAGCATCGAGCGCTCGCCCCCGGAGATCTGGTCGCCGTAGGCCCGGCGCCGGCGTCCCAGGGAAGGGAACAGCTCGAACACGCGGCTGGCCGTCCAGCGCTGGCCGGCCGGGCCCTTGCGGGTGTTGAGCTGCAGATGCTCATCGACGCTGAGCGAGGGAAACAGGCGGCGGCCCTGGGGCACGTAGCCTACGCCCAGCCGCGCGATGCGATGCGGCGACCAGCCCAGCACCTGCTGGCCAAGCAGCTCCACCGAACCGCGCGCCTGGGGCGGATCGAGCCCCATCAGCGCCCTCGTCAAGGTGGTCTTGCCCACCCCGTTGCGCCCCATCACCGCCACGCACTCCCTGCCCACGTGAAGGTTGAGTTCTTGCAGTGCGTGTCCGAGGCCATAGTGGGCCTCGAGCCCCTCCACGCGTATCATCGTTTCAGCCATTGGCACGCCCCAGGTAGATGTCGCGCACGCCTTCGTGGGCGGCGATTTCGTCAGGACTGCCCTCGGCGAACATCTCGCCCTGGTGCAGCACGGATATCTGGTCGCTGAGCGCCAGCACCATCTCCATATCGTGTTCGATCATCAGCAGGGTCACCTCCTGAGGCAGGTCGCGCAGGATCCCCTGCAGCACCTGGCGCTCGGCATGGGAGAGGCCGGCGGCCGGCTCGTCGAGCAGCAGCAGCCGGGGCCGCTGCGCCATCACCATGGCGAGCTCCAGCTGGCGCAGGGTGCCATACGACAGGTTGGCCACCGTCTCGTCGAGCACCGGCGTCAGGCCGAGCTGGTCGGCCGTGCTCATCAGATCGTCATCCAGGCGCGACTGCCAGGGCTGCCACAGCGACGGCAGACGGCCGTTGCCCCGGGCCAGGGCCAGGTTCTCCCTGACCGTGACCGAGGGCACCAGGGTGGAGACCTGGTAGGTGCGACCAAGCCCCTTGAGGGTGCGCTGAATGACCGTGTCGTCACTGATGTCGTCACCGAAGAAGCGGATCGATCCGCGGTCGGGCTTGAGTTCGCCGGCGATCATGTTGAACAGGGTGGTCTTGCCGGCGCCGTTGACACCGATCAGCCCGCGCCGCTCGCCGGGCTGCACCCGCAGATTGACGTCGCTGGCCACCGTCAGCGAGCCGAAGGACTTGGCCAGGCCGGCGACCTCCAGCGCCGGCACCAGGCTCATCGAGGGCTGTGCTTCAGTCATAGTAGGGATCCGAACAGTCTCCCGGGGGAAAGTCGCGGCTGTCGGGCTCGCCGGCGAGGTACTCCTCGGGGTCGAAGGGCCCGAACTGGCTGACCTCCTCGTAGGTCTTGATTGGCACATTGACCAGCCGGCCGTCCACTTCCTGGACTTCGTTGATATAGATGTTCTGCACCGGATTGCCGTACTCGTCGAGGTAGAACGGACCGCGCGGCGCGTCGGGCATTTCGGTCTCGCGCAGGGCGGCAATAAGCGCATCGCGATCCCCGCCGTTGGCGCTCTCAAAGGCATTCACCGCCATCTTGAAGGCGACATAGCCGTGCTCGGCCGGCGCCAGCGGCATGACGTCGTCACCGTGCATGTCCCAGAAGGCGTCGCGGAAGGCCACGAACTCATCCGTCTCCAGCCCTTCGGCATACTGCAGCGCCGACAGCCCGCCGATGGCCTCCTCGCCCATTTCCGGCAGGTCGCCCACGGCGAAGAAGTTGGAGCCGCCGAGCAGCGGCATGCGCGCATCGATACCGAAGTCGTGGTACTGCTGGAAAAACGCCAGGCCGTCGCTGCCGGCACCGTTGTAGAGCACCGCATCGCCGTCCGGCAAGGTCGCCAGGATGGAGCTGTAGTCGGAGGTGCCGGTGGGGTGCCAGATGCGTTCCACCGACTCGCCGCCCGCGGCACAGAAGCCCTTGAGGAAACCGCCCAGCTGGTTGTAGGGGAAGGAGTAGTCCTGGCCCACCGCGATGATGCGCTGGTGGCCCAGTTCCTCGGCCACGTACTGGCCGAAGGCGAACATCGGCTGCGCCCCGGTCCAGCCGGCCCGCACCACATTCTCGGCGCGGTCGCGCATGGTGATGTCCTCGGGCGCCGAATAGGAAATCACCATCGGCATGCCCGACCCCTTGGCCCACTCCAGCCCAGCCAGGCCGGTGCCGCCCAGTACCGGGCCTACCACCAGGTCGACGTCGTCGCGCGACTCCATGGCCCGCAGGCGGTCCACGGTGGTCTCGGCATCGCCCTGGGAGTCATAGAACCGGACTTCCAGGTCGAGCGCTTCGAGGCGGTCGGCAAGTTCCTCCATGGCCAGCTCAACGCCCATGCGCTGCTGCTCGCCGAAGAAGGAGAACACCCCGGTGGTGGGCCCGATCACCCCGACACGCAGGCCGTCGTCAGCCTGAAGATGGGCGGCGGAGCCCACCGCCAGGGCGGACATGCCGCTGATGATGAGCGTCTTGGCGTGCTTCATGGCTCTTCTCCTCGGGTTGTTGTTGTCACGGAAGCCTGTGGCTTCGACTTGCGCTTGAAATACTGCTCGAACACCTCTGCCAGACCGCGCGGCATGAGGAGTATGGAGAGCAGCAGGACCAGACCGATCACCATCATGTGCCGGTCGGTGTACTGGGAGACCAGGGTCTCCAGAGCGATCAGCACGGCCACCCCCAGGGCGGGGCCCAGCAGGGTGCGGTAGCCGCCCAGCACCGCGGCTGTCAGCACCCACACGGCGTGTCCCAGCCCCAGCGGTGAAGGCGACATGATGCCCATGTCGTAGACCAGGAAGACCCCCGCCACGCCGCCGATCATCCCGGCCAGCACGAAGGCGGTGAAACGCGCCAGGTAGACGGGGTGGCCCAGGGCGCGCATGCGCTGTTCGTTCTCTTGGATGCCCAGCAGCAGCAGCCCGAAGGGCGAGCGATACAGCCGCCACACAGCGAGGAATATCGCCACCGTGACCGTGGCCACCAGGATGTAGAAGACCCGGGTATCGTTGAGGTTGAGGCCGCCGTAGGCCGGCATGCGCACCCCGGCGATGCCGTTGTAGCCGCCGGTGACGTCGACCCACTGGAACGACAGCGCCCACACCATCTGCCCCAGCGCCAGCGTCAGCATCAGAAAACTCACCTGGCGCGAGCGCACGGTGAGCAGGCCGAAGATGACCGCGCTCACCGCGGTGAACAGCAACGCCAGGGTCACCACCAGCGGGAAGGGCAGGCCGTAGCGCACGCCGAGGATGGCGATGGTGTAGCCGCTGATGCCAGCGAAGGTGGTCTGGCACAGCGAGAACCAGCCCAGCCGCCCCGCCAGCAGCGAGAAGCTCAGCGCCGCCAGGGCGTAGATCATCGCCCGGTTGGCCTGGGAGACCGCATAGTTGCCCATCAACAGCGGCCAGGCCACCAGCGCGGCGACGATTCCCAGAATGATCAGGTGATCACGTTTCATGCAGTCCTCCCGAACAGTCCCTGGGGCCGGAAGACCAGGATCAGCGTCATGGGTAGAAACAGGAAGAAGAGGGCGAACTGCGGCAGATAGCCGGTGGCGAAGCTCGACACCATACCGGTGATCAGCGCCCCCACGGCGGCGCCCTTGAGCGAGCCCATGCCGCCGATGATGATCACCACCAGCGAGAGCATCAGGACCCGCACGTCCAGCCCCTGGGTCAGCGACATGTAAGAGGTGCCCACCACGCCGGCGATACCCGCCAGGAAACTGGCCACGGCGAAGACGCCGCCGAACAGCAGCGGCACATTGATGCCCTGGGCCATGGCGGTCTCGCGGTCGTCGACCCCGGCGCGGATGGCCGCGCCGATACGGGTGTAGGTCATCACCAGCCACAGCGCGATGCCCAGCAGCACGGCGAAGATCATGATCAGGACCCGGAAGTAGGGATACATCATGACGCCGAGGTCCACCGGCGCGCGCAGCTCGCGGGGCAGCGGCAGGCTCACCGGCTGCCCGCCGTAGACCACCAGCAGGGCGTCGGCGATGATCAGGCCCACGGCGATGGTCAGCAGCGCCTCGGAAAGGTCCATGCCGCGCACCCGCTGCAGCAGGAAGCGCTCCATCAGCAGCCCGCCTGCCAGGGCGGCGAGGCCGCCGGCCAGGATGCCCAGCGTCAGGCTGCCGGTGTCCCGAATCACCTGAACGCCGATATAGCCGCCCAGCAGGTAGAAGGCGCCGTGAGCCAGGTTGACCACCCGCATCAGGCCGAAGGCCAGGGTCAGGCCGCTGGCCATGATGAACAGCAGTGCGGCCATGGTCAGGCCGTTGAGAGTGAGGAAGTAGAAGGTGTTCATGGTGTCACCTCCCGCTGGGTGGCGTGTGGCGCCGACGTGCCGTTGTTGTCATTGGTGCACATGGCGGCTCAGCCTCGACGCACGTTCTTGAAGGCGCGGGTCTGCTCGGTCAGGGCGCGCTCCGTGGGCAGTCGCTCCATGCTCGAGGCGCCGTAGAAGCCGTGGCAGTACGAGCAGCGCGCGAGCACGTATTCGGCATCCTCGGGGTCGGCGATGGGCCCGCCATGGCAGAGCACGATGACATCTTCACGCACCGCCCGGGCCGCCGCCGCCCACTCGTTAATGGCCGCGACGCAGTCGTCCAGGCTCATGGCGGTCTCGGCACCGATGCTGCCCCCGGTGGTGAGGCCCATGTGGCAGACGATGATGTCGGCACCGGCCTCGGTCATGGCCCGGGCATTCGCGGCGCTGAAGACGTAGGGCGTGGTGAGAAGTCCGGCCTGGCGCGCCTGGCGGATCATCTCCACCTCCTGGGCGTAGCTCATGCCGGTCTCCTCGAGGTTGGCGCGGAAGGTGCCGTCGATCAGGCCCACGGTGGGAAAGTTCTGCACCCCGGCAAAGCCCATCGCCTTGAGCTCGGCGAGAAACGGCTCCATGAAGACGAAGGGGTCGGTGCCGCAGACGCCCGCCAGCACCGGGGTCTTCTGGGTCACCGGGAGCACCTCCCGGGCCATCTCCTTGACGATCTCGTTGGCGTTGCCATAGGGCATGATGCCGGCCAGCGAGCCACGCCCCGCCATGCGATAGCGCCCCGAGTTGTAGATCACGATAAGGTCGATGCCACCGGCCTCCTCGCACTTGGCCGACAGCCCGGTACCGGCCCCGCCGCCCACGATCACCTCACCGCGCTCCACCATGGCGTGAAACTGCGCCATCAGTTCTTCTCGATTCCACTTTCTCAAGGATGCCTCCTGGGGTCTGTCGCCATGACTTCCTGAAAATGCTCGACCAGGGCGGCGGCAAATTCGGGATCGTTGATATGGAAGGGGTAACGGATCAGCTGACGCTCGGGGGTCTGCACGACGGTCTGCTCCAGCGCCTCGAACAGGGCGGCATCGGCGGCCGGGTCGTGAAAGGGCTGGCCGGGCGCGTCGAGCATCGAGACACCGCTCTCCGGCAGCAGAAAGCGCACCGGCCCCTGGCAGCGGCTGAGCTTCTCGCCGATCCAGCGACCCATGCGCGCATTCTCTTCCGGCGTGGTGCGCATCAGTGTGATCTGGGGGTTGTGCTCGTACAGCAGGCGTTGGCGATAGATGGCCGGCACCGTGTCCAGGGCGCCAAAGTTGACCATGTCCAGCGCCCCCACCGAGCCGACATAGGGAACCGAGGTGCGCGCGACGACATCGAGGCGCTCCTCGCCGGCGCTGAACACGCCGCCCATGAACAGGTCGCAGATCTCGGTGGTGGTGACATCCAGCAAGCCGGTGATCATGCCGCTGGCGACCAGCTTCTCCATGGACTGACCGCCCGTGCCGGTGGCATGAAAGACCAGGCAGTCGTACTCCGCTGCCAGGGCTCGGGTCGCCTGCGTGACACAGTCGGTGGTCACCCCGAACATGCTCAGGCCGATAGCCGGCTTGCCGCCTTCCCCCTCCGGAATGCGGCCCTGCAACATGCCGGCCAGGGCATTGGCCGCATTGCCGAGGACCCGCCGGGAAATCCGGTTGAGACCGGCCACATCGGTGACCGAGTACATCATGGCGATATCACTGGGGCCGACATAGGGCCCCACGTTGCCGGAAGCCACCGTCGAGACCATGATCTTGGGCACGCCGACATCTAAATCCCGCATCGCCGGGGTGATCAACGCCGTCCCGCCCGAGCCACCCAGGCCGATGACGCCGCCGACGTCGGAGCGGCTGGCAAGCAGACGACGCAAGGCTTCGGACATGGCAGCGACCGCGCGACCACGGTCGTTGACGAATACCTCTTCGGGTCCATCGGGGTGACTGGCGGCGACATCCGCGGCGCGTATGTCGGCGGTATCGCTGTCTTCACCGCGGGTACTGACGTCGACCACCACGGTGTCCAGGCCTGCCGCCTGGAGTAGACTGCGAACGTAGCGCAGCTCAGCGGCTTTCGTGTCGCAGGTGCCGATGATGTAAGCTTTCGAACTCATGGCGTGTCTCCTTGTTGCCGCCGTCACTGCAGCGGTCTCCTTGTTTTCGTTCAATGACGTTGCAGTAAGCGTGCCAAGTTCGCTTAGCCCGCCCCAGCGCGGTTCTCTGCCCTATGGACACCTGACGGAACGGGTAAAGTCGAGTAGCCATTACCCGAAATGACACGATTTGACCCATGGGTACCCGATGACCTTGCCAAGCCCAGATGCCTTCGGACGGTTGGTGGCCAGTCTCGAAGAGGCACGTCGTCACGACGATGTCGCCACTCTCTTGAGCCCCATCACCGCCCGCCTCCCGGCACCGCTGGCCGACCTGGCCAGCAGCTTGCCGATCGGCGATGCCAACGGTGAACTGCTGGAGTCGCTGCGTGGCCGTGGCGACTTTCCCGCGCGAACCGTTGCCGGGGTACTGGCCACCGACCCGTTTCGTCTCGCGGACGACCTGCTCGAGATGCTGCGTCAACGAGGCTGCAACCGGGTGGCCAACTGGCCCAGTACCGCCATGCTCGGGGGCGAGCTTGAGCAGGCGCTGGCCCATTCGGGGCTGGGCTACGCGGAGGAAATGGGGTTCTTGGCCCGGGCGCGCCAGCAAGGCTTCGAGACCCTGGCGGTCATCACTCGGGAGCAGCAGCTCGTTTCGGCGTTGGCGGCCCAGCCCTCGCGGCTATTGATCGCCGTTGCGCTCGAGGCCGCCGAGGGCCCGGCGGAGCGGGAGGGCGCCCGCCTGGCGAGCTTGGCGGAAAGGATTCGAGACGCGGGCTACCCGCTGTGGCTTTATGAGCATGACGGGGTAAAAGCCGTGACGGCGAGCCTCCATCCCTGGGCGGAAGCCGTGATCCGTCATCCCGATGGGGCCGACGACGGCCGCGCGACGGCTCCCGGGTAGGCCAGGCGCAGACGCGGTCCAGCCAGGCCTAGAGCAGGCCGTAGCGCCGCATCTTGTTGTAGAGGGTCTTGCGCGACAGTCCCAGCTCGACCGCCGTGGCCTGGCGGCGGAAACGATTGCGTCGCAGCGCGTCGAGAATCCATTCGCGCTCGGTCTCGGGCAGCGCGACTGCGGGGATGGCATGCCCGGTGTCGGGCCGAGGGCTCGGCGGCGGTGGCATGCGGCTGTCCAATGGCGGCAGATCGTCGATCGTGACCACGACGTCATCGCACATGACCACGGCACGCTCGAGCACGTTACGCAGCTCACGCACGTTGCCCGGCCACGGGTGCTGCATCAACACCCGGTAAGCCGAAGCATCCATCTCGCGCACACGTGGATTCACCTCATCGGCGATGCGCGGCAGCAGGTGGCGCACCAGCAGCGGGATGTCCTCGATACGCTCGCGCAATGGCGGCAGGCGTATCTCGACGCTATTGAGGCGGTACAGCAGGTCTTCACGGAAGCGCCCCTCGGCCACCATGGCGTGCAGGGAGCGATTGGTGGCACAGATCAGCCGGGCATCGGAGTGACGCGGCGTATTGCTGCCCAGCCGCTCGAAGATACCGTCTTCCAATACCCGTAACAGCTTGGCTTGCAATGCCAGCTCGAGATCGCCGATCTCGTCGAGCATCAGAGAGGTACCGTGCGCCTGTTCGAAGCGTCCGATGCGGGCCTTGTGGGCTCCGGTGAAGGCACCGGCTTCATGACCGAACAGCTCACTTTCGAGCAACTCCCGGGGAATCGCCGCGCAATTGACCGCCACCAGCCGCTGGTGGCGACGCGGGCTGCTGAGATGAATGGCGCGCGCCGCCAGTTCCTTGCCAGTGCCGTTCTCGCCGGTTACCAACACCGAGATGTCGCTCTGAGCCACCTTGCGAATCATCTTCACCACTTCGGTGATGGCGGCGGAACGGCCAATCAGACCGAACTCATGGCCGTCTCCCAGCCACTCGCTCTTGAGGTTGTGCAAGTGATGCTGCAATTGGGCGACGGCCTTGTAGGCGGAGGTCGTCTCGGCCACTGCAGCCTCCAGGGGAATACGGTCGATGGTCGAGCCGCCGATGTAGCCATTGGCCCCGGACACCTGCGCGACCTTCTTGGCCTCGTCGGGTGTGGTGATGGGCCCCCCCTCAACGGTACAGCGTACTGCCGGATGCCGGGCTCGCACGGCTTCACAGATCACACGAGCGTGTTCGGCCGCTTCGTCCAGGCTGAAACGGCTGGGCACGCCGCTGACTCCGCCAGCGTTCCAGCCGTAGTTGATGCACAGCATATCGATGCCGGCATCGGCCATCGCCAGCGCTTCGTCCAGCTCGCGTACGTAGCCGCAGGTCTTCAGCCCCACCTGCCGTGCGAGCTGGAGCAGGTGCACCTCCCTTGCCAGCCCCACCCCGTTGCGTTCGAGCCGGGCGCGCATGGCGCCGTCGAAATGAACCACAGTGGGGAAATTGCAGATGCCCTGAAAGCCGGCTTCTGCGACCTGCTGCACCAGCCTCTCGAGATCGCAGTCGGGGTCGAAGATACAGGCGCCGAAATAGACCGGCAGCGCCACACGCGTGAGGATTTCCGCTCGTGAGAAACTCATCACCGCGCGATTGTTATCGGCGAGCGGCAGCATGCATGAAATGGAGGGGCCGCCCTGCACACGCAGGCGGCCGGCGTTGAGTGCCAGCAGGAAGTCGGCGCCCCCTTGGGCGGCGGCCTTTGCCGTCATGCCGGTGCCGATGGCGGCGCCCACCAGGAAACGACGGTTGTCGAGAGTCGATGCGTTGGCCATGAGCGTCATTAGAGCCCGGCAGCGACTCCTCCACAAGAGCGGCGCCGGGGGTCAACGCGCCGGCAGCCCCTCCTGACGGGCGAACCAGCTCTCGAGGATCAAGACGGCGGCAATGCCGTCGACGCCGTCGTCACGGTAGCTCTTGGCGGGATTGCGCAACAGCCCGGACTCCCGCGCGATGGCCTTGGCCTCTCGGGTGGAGCCGCGCTCGTCGACCATCTCGCAGGGCTTGCCGTAGCGGCCGTAGAGCCGCTTGCCGAACTTGCGCGCCCTGGCACTCATCTCCGATTCGCTGCCGTCCATGTTGAGCGGCAGCCCGACCACGAACAGGTCCGGCTGCCACTCATCGATCAGCCGCGTGACGACGCTCCAGTCGGGGATGCCGTCGCGGGCCGGCAGCGGCTCGAGCTGGCGGGCGCTGGCGAGCAGCTCGTTGCCCACGGCCACCCCGATCCGGCGGGTGCCGAAGTCGAAGGCGAGAATCAGGCGCTTTCCCGCAGCGGTCATCAGGAGTGCCCGGCTTCCCGCGACATCAGATTGAGATCCACCCCGAGGATGCCGGCGGCGGCGCTCAGGCGCTGCTCGGCCGGTACCTTGAACAGGATGTCGCCCTCCGCCTCGACGGTGAGCCAGGCGTTGTCCTTGAGCTCCTGCTCGAGCTGGCCCGCCTCCCAGCCGGCACAGCCCAGACACACCAGGAACTCCTCGGGCCCTCGGCCGGCGGCCAGCGCCAGCAGGATGTCCATGGAGGTGGTCAGGGCGATGTCGTCCTCCACCTGGATGCTGGAATCCCACGGGGTGCTGGAGCCGCGATGCAGGATGAAGCCGCGGTCCTTGTGGGTCGGGCCGCCGTAGTAGACCGGCGCGTTGCGATGCGGGCTCTCCTCGCCGTCGAGTTCGAGCTGCTCGAACAGCGCGTCCAGCGTGATCTCCAGCGGGCGGTTGACGATCACGCCCATGGTGCCGTTCTCATCGTGATCGCACAGATAGCTGAGGCTGCCGGCGAAGTTGGGATCTTCCAGGTGCGGCATCGCCAGCAGGAAATGACCTCTCAAGCCTAGGTTTTGCACGGATTGCATGGGACTCCCGGGCGGTGGGCAGTCGTCCTAGCGCACGCCACCGAAATGATTGCCTTGCCCGAACCGCCAGACGCGGGTGATGGAGAGACTGTCGAGCTCCCCCATGGTGCTGTCGAAGGGCCGATAGGGCCCGGCACCGTGCACGGTATTCAGCGCCGCCTGATCGAGTTCGGTATGTCCTGAGGATTGTACCACCTCCGCCTGACGAAGCTGACCATCTCGACCGATCACCACGCGAATGCGCAGCTGGCCGTGCAGGTGGCTCGGCGCAGGATGCACCCGGTTGCCGTAGTCCTCGACGCGGCGGGTCCAGTCGTCGATGTAGCGTGCCTCGGCGGCCCGCTGGGCCGCGCTGCGCGGCGCATCGTCGGCCGGCCCGGCCAGGTGCTGGTCGAGCCCCTGCTGACGAATGCTGCTGGTGGCCTGGGCCAGCAGATCGCGCCCCGACGCCGAGGGTGCCGCCACGGCCGGCTCCGACGGCGACTCCGTGGCCTGAGGGGCGCTCTCGCGCGGCTCCGCCGCAGGCTGGGCCGGGCGCTCCTGCGCGGCGGCGGCGGGCACCTCGTCGACCGCCTCGGGCTCGGTGGCGGAGCGTTCCGCCGGCTCGGCCTCGGCCGGGGTGGTGGGGTCCACGGCGCTCTCCGCCGCCTCGAGCACCGGCAGCTCGTCGAGCGGTGCCGCACGCTGCTCGGCCGGCGCCTCTTCGGCCTGCTCGCCGGCGGCCTGCTGGTCGGCCTCGGCAATGGCCTGCGCCGCCTCGGGCGCCTCGGCCGGGCGGGTCACCAGTATCACGTCCAGGCTGGTGCGCTCCGCCGGTGCCGGGGCGAACTGCCAGCTCGCCACCAGCCCGATCAGCAGCAGATGCAACAGCAGCGCGACCGACAGCGCCAGCCAGCGGCGATAGGGCCGCGTGACCGGAGCATAGTGGATCGGGTCGCTGATCGGGGCCACCATGGGTGGGAGGGGTCCTCTTGGTATTACATGAAAAGCCTAGCTGGAGCGTGACAGGCGCCGCTCGATGGCGTCCATCAGCAGGCCGGCGATGTCGGTACCGCGCTGGTCGTCGATCTCACGCACGCAGGTGGGGCTGGTCACGTTGATCTCGGTGATGTAGTCGCCGATCACGTCGAGGCCGACGAACATCAGCCCCTTCTCACGAATCATCGGCTGCACCTGCTCGATCAGCCAGTGATCGCGGGCGGCCAGCTCACGGCTGACACCGGTGCCGCCGGCCGCCAGGTTGCCACGGGTCTCGCCGGCCATGGGCACCCGGGCCAGGCCGTAGGGCACCGGCTCGCCGTCCACCAGCAGAATCCGCGTATCGCCATCCTTGATCTCGGGGATGTAGCGCTGGGCCATGATCTGGCGACGGCCACGCTCGGTCAGCGTCTCGATGATGGCGCCCAGATTGCGCCCCTCGGGCTGCACGTGGAAGATCCCGCTGCCGCCCATGCCGTCCAGCGGCTTGAAGATCACGTCGCGGTGCTCGGCGTGGAAGGCGCGCAGTACCGCTTCGCTGCACGACACCACGGTGGGCGTGCAGCACTGCGGGAACTGCTGGGCGAACAGCTTCTCGTTGCACTCCAGCAGCGCCCGTGTGGGATTGACCACCAGCACGCCCTCGCGTTCCGCAAAGCCCAGCAGATGCACGGCATTGAGGAAGTGTGCGTCGACCGGCGGATCCTTGCGCATCAGGATCACGTCGAGTTCGGCCAGCGGGCGCTCCTCCGGAGCCCCCAGCGCATACCAGTCGTCCGGATTGCGAAAGGCGGCGAGGTCGCGCATGCGCGCGTGGGCGCGGCCATCGCGCAGGTAGAGGTCCTCCTGCTCCATGTAGTGCAGCGACCAGCCACGCTGCTGGGCCGCCCACAGCATGGCCAGGGTGGTGTCCTTCTTGTAGGTGAGATGGGCGATGGAGTCCATTACCACCCCCACCCGCAGGGATCGTGCGCTCGTCTGTCGGCTCATCGGCAGCGTTCCATCATGATCGGGGAAATGAGCGCAGTATGACGCAGGCTTCCCGGCAACACCAAGGCGGCTTGACACGGCACGGGGGCGCCTCTATTTTTAGTTTCAAATGAAACTAAAAAGACAAGAGCAGGCCCTGACGTTCCCCAGCCCACCACCGCGAGCCCCGTCATGATCCAGATCCAGCAGATTCACCACGTCGCCTATCGCTGCCGCGACGCCAAGGAAACCGTCGAGTGGTACCAGGACAAGCTCAACATGGCGTTCCTGGTCGCCATCGCCGAGGACCGCGTGCCCTCCACCAAGGCCCCCGACCCCTACATGCACCTGTTCCTGGATGCCGGCAACGGCAATATCCTGGCCTTCTTCGAGCTACCCAACTCCCCCGAGATGGGTCGCGACCCCAACACCCCGGAGTGGGTGCAGCACATCGCCTTCCGCGTCGCCGACGAAGCGGCCCTGCTGGCAGCCAAGGCGGAGCTGGAAAGCAAGGGCGTGGAAGTGATCGGCCCCACCGAACACGGCATCATCCGCTCGATCTACTTCTTCGACCCCAACGGCCATCGCCTGGAGCTGACCTACGTGAAGGGCACGCC
>ERZ869909.2259-NODE-2259-length-13190-cov-8.824830_pt1 | contig 13190 bp, 11 predicted proteins | sample MGYA00520892_ERZ869909 | MGnify/ENA primary metagenome ERZ869909 (study PRJEB32215, sample SAMEA104723947) | bioreactor metagenome | biome: bioreactor; feature: anaerobic bioreactor; material: water | place: China | collected 2015-03-12 ... | reverse complement strand
ACTGCCTGGCCGCCATCGGCATCCACCACGCCGACCACCGCGAGCGGGCGATGGCCATCGGCGAGGCGCTGGGGATCTACCGCGACTACCCCGTGCCCCGGGGCTGCACCTCGCCCTTCGCGCCGATCTGGATCGGCGAGATGGTGCGGCGGCAGGCGTGAGGTCCGCGGTCCTAGCGCGTGGTCGTGCGACGGCGTGCGCCGAACCCGGGCGGACCGGCTGATGCGCACGCAGTACTACACCGCCGCCAGCCTCGACGGCTTCCTCGCCACGGAGGACGACTCGCTCGACTGGCTGTTCCCGCTCGCGTCGCCGAGCGAGTCCAGCTACCCGGCGTTCGTCGCGGAGGTCGGCGCGCTGGCCATGGGGTCCGCCACCTACGAGTGGATCCTGCGCCACGCCGACACGGTCGCCGCCGAGACGGGCTCCCCGTGGCCGTACGCGCAGCCCACCTGGGTGTTCACGCGCCGCGCGCTGCCGACCCCGCCGGGGGCCGACGCGAAGTTCGTGCCCGACGTGAAGTTCGTCGCCGACGTGAGGTTCGTCTCCGGCGCCGTGAGCCCGGTCCACGCCGCGATGCGCGCGGCTGCGGGCGGCAAGAACCTGTGGATCGTCGGCGGCGGCGACCTGGCCGGCCAGTTCCTCGACGCCGGGCTGTTGGATGAGATCATCGTCCAGGTCGGCTCGGTGACGCTCGGTCGGGGCAAGCCGCTGTTCCCGCGGCGGGTGCTGCACCCCAGGTTGCGGCTGGCGTCGGTGCATCCGATGGGTCCGGGCATGGTGGAGCTGCGTTACGCGGTCGACGGCGGGTCCGGCTCCCCGGACTGACCGGGCGGCGCGCCGCGGGCCGCGCGGTACGTTGGTCGCATGACGCCTGCACCCGCCCCCGACGCCCCGCTGCACGAGACGTTCACCGGCCCGGCGCTCGACCCGCGGCTGGGTTGGTTCGCCGAGCCCGCCCACTGGCGGGTCGACCCGGCCGCCCGCGTCCTGCGCGTGCGTTCCGACGCCGCGACCGACTTCTGGCAGCGCACGCACTACGGGTTCCAGGCCGACAACGGGCACTTCCTTCACCTGCAGGCCGCGGGCGACTTCGTGCTGACCACCCGCGTCACCTCGCGCTTCGCGCACCAGTACGACCAGGCGGGCTTGATGCTGCGGTTGTCACCCACGTGCTGGCTCAAGACCTCCGTCGAGTACGAGCTGGAGGGCGCCAACCGGCTCGGGGTCGTGGTCACCAACGCCGGGTACTCGGACTGGTCGACGCAGCCGTTGGCGAAGGAGGTCGACACCGTCTGGCTGCGGGTGCGGGCCGAGGCGAACGACGTGATCGTCGACGCATCGCTCGACGGCGAGGCCTGGGAACAGCTCCGCATGGCGCGCATGCACGAGCGCGAGGGCGCCGCGTCGGCCGCGTGCGGTTTGTACGTCTGCAGCCCGAAGGATGCCGGCTTCGAGGCCGAGTTCGCGTTCCTGCGGTTCGACCCCGGCCGGCTGGCGTGAACCGGTAGGCGCGCCGCCGTACGATCGTCTTCGTACGCGCGTCCCGGGTCGCTGCGACGACGGTGCCCGAGCGCGGGATCGGGGGCTTGGGTTGGCGACGCTCCACATCCGTTGGCAGCGCCTGTTGATCGACCACGAGCGCACCTGCGAGCGCTGCGGTGCGACCGAGGCGGCGGTGGACGAGGCGGCCGGGCGGCTGGCGAACGCCCTCGGCGCGCTCGGGATCGAGGTCGCCGTCGACAAGGGGGCGCTCGACGATGCTACGTTCCGCGCCGACCCATCCGCGTCGAACCGGATCTGGCTCGCGGGCGAACCGCTCGAGGCGTGGCTCGCGGCCGAGATCGGCGAGAGCGCGTGCTGTGGAAGCTGCGGCGGTGCTGCGTGCCGCACGGTGACCGTCGACGGCACGACGTACGAGGCGATCCCGCCCGAACTCATCGTGCGGGCGGGTCTGTTGGCGGGCGCGCGGCTGGTGGGTGGCCCGAAGGCCCGGGCGGCCACATCGGCGGGTTCGTGCTGTACTCGTGCGGACTCGCCGGGGACGACACGGTGCTGCTGAGCGCTGGCCCGGCTCCGGACCGTTCATGGCCGGTCGGCGCCATGGGACCGGCGACTGGTCCGCGTTGAACGCCTCTCGCCAGGACGACTTCATCCTGCGCCAGGTCGCGGCGGTGGCGGCGGCGATCGCGCGCATCCTGGGGTTGCGAAGCGGCGGCGCCGTGGAAGAGGCGCGGTCCGAGCTGGACCGCGCCTACGCGGAGTTCCTGGGACCGCGGAGCGAGCTGCTCCGAGAGGTCGACGCCGCCACCGCGGCGGCACTGATCGATGCGCCCGACGCCATCCGTGCGCTGGCCCGACTATCGGCCGAGGAGGCGGAGCAGGAAGGCGATGCGGATCGGCAAGCGACCCTGCGCCTGCGGTCGGTGGCCCTCGAGGCCGAGGCCTCGCGGCGCGAGGCACGTCAGCGCGGGGACGAACCCGCGGCGTGAGGCGCCGGCCGCCGCGCGGCGGCCGTCAGCCCGCGCTTCGCCTCGCGTTCGCCCGCACGGCGGCGGCGAGGTAGGGCGTGAGGCCCGCGCCGTGCTTGTCGATGTTCTCGGCGAAGCGCGGGTCGGCTTCCCACATGTCGGCGAGGTTCGCGTGCATGGCGGGGCTGCAGGGGTAGAACCAGCGGCCGATCGACGCGCGGTCGCGCTCGGCGACGTCCATCGCCGCGGGGGCGTCGGCCGCGACGCCGGCCTGCATCGCTGCGACGGCGTCCGCGTAGATGGCGGCGCGCTCGTCGCGGATCTGGCGCCACTCGTTCGGCCCGTAGCGCTTGGCTCGCTTCGCGGACTCCCGGTACGCGTCGGTGTCACCCCAGCGCTCCTGGACCTCCGCCTCGTGCTGCGCGGGGTCGAAACCGTCGAAGATCTGCTTCACGTCCATGGTGCCTCCTTGGCGTTCGTCGAGCAGTGCGATGGCGGCGTCGACGGCGCGCAGCATCTCGTCGGCGCGGCGAACGCGCGCCTCGAGCGCGCGCCGCTGGGCCAGCAGGGTGCGGCGGTGGTCGAACGTCGGGTCGTCGAGCGAGCGGCGGATCTCCTCGAGCGCGAGGCCGAGCTCGCGGCCGAGCAGGATCTGCTGCAGGCGCAGCAGGTCGTCATCGTCGTAGACGCGGTAGCCGGCCTCGGTGCGCTCTCTGGGAGAGAGCAGCCCGATCTCGTCGTAGTGGTGCAGCGCGCGCACCGTCACGCCGCTGATGCGTGCGACCTCGCTCACCTGGTACGTGCGTCGCCCTGCCATGGGGGCCAGTGTGGGGCCTCACGCCGCGGGAGGGTCAAGCCCACATGCCACCCCGACCTCGTCGGGGCGTCGACCGGCGTCCCAGAGCAACCTCGGAGTCTTCAGTGCGGTGAGGGCGGGCTGCGCGTCAGCGCGTGCCGACGGTCTTCCCACGCCGCCAACCACGCCGCGAGGTCCTGCGGCGGCATGGGGCGCGCGATGAAGTACCCCTGCGCGACGTCGCAGCCGTGGGCACGAAGGTAGTGCCAGTCGGCGGCGTCCTCGACTCCCTCGGCGACGCTTCGCAGGCTGAGGCTCCGTGCGAGGTCGAGGCTCGCCGAGACGATGGCTGCCCGGTTCGGATCTTCTGCGACACCGAGGATGAAGCCGCGGTCGATCTTCAGCTCGGTGAAGGGTAGGTCGCGCAGCTGGGCGAGGGAGGAGTGCCCGGTGCCGAAGTCGTCGATGGAGAGTTCGATGCGCCTGAGCCGCAGTCGGGTGAGGATGTCGAGCGCGGTGCGGACGTCGTGCAGGAGGCGACGTTCGGTCACCTCCAGCGTCAACGCGGCAGCGGGCACGGATGCCGCGTCCAGCGCGTCTTGGACGACGTCGGGCAAGCCCGCGTCGGTGAGGTCGTCCATGGATAGGTTCACGGCGACGGTGTGACGCATGCCAGCCGCGCGCCATCGGTGGGCCTCACCGAGTGCGTCGCGCAGGACTGCGCGTGTCAGGTCGCCGACGAACCCATGGTCCTCCGCAACGGGGACGAACCGGTCGGGGTACACGAGGCCGTGTTCGGGGTGGTGCCAGCGGGCGAGCATCTCCACGCCGACGAGGGCCCCGGTGGACAGGTCGACCTTCGGCTGGCAGTGGCATCGGATGCGACCGCGCGCGATGGCGCGGCGAACTTCGTCGGGTCCGTAGGTGACGCGATCGGACTGCGGCGCGGCGGCTGCGCCCACGATCTTGCGGGCGAGCAGCGCGCGCAGGTCCTCCGGCTCCACGGGTTTGGACAGGCTGCCGAGAACGCGCAGGCCGCGCGCGCGCCAGGCGCTCGGCCGCCTTCAGGACGCTGGGCTCCTCGCCGCTCACGAGCACCACGTCGCTGCCGCAGGAGGCCTCGGCCAGGGCGCGCAGGACCTGGACTCCGTCGACGCCCGGCATCTGCAGGTCGCAGAGCACGACGTCGAAGCGCTCGCCGCCTTCGGCGAGCAGGGCAAGCGCCTGCCCGGCATCGCGCATGCGCCGCACGTCGTCGAACCCCATGGCGGTCAGCTGATGGGCGAGGACCTCGAGATCGAACGCGGAATCGTCGATGACCACGGCTCTCACGGTCGTCCTCCGGTCGCCAACAGCGGCGCGAGGGCCGCACGGAGCTCCGTGATCGACTGCTCGAACCTCGGCATCGCGAGTTGGAGCGCCGCCACGTCGCCACTCTTGGCGCTGGCCTCGAGTTCGTCGAACAGGTCGCCGAGGGGCGCGGCGCCGAGGGTACGCGACGATGCCTTGAGCTTGTGGGCGAGCGCGTGCACCGCGTCGCGATCGCCGTCGAGAACCGCTGCGCGGAGTTCCGCCGCCGACCGGTCGAGTTCGTCGGCGAACATGACGACGAACCGGTGAACCGTGGCCGGATCGTCGCCCACGATGCGCTTCAGTGCGTCGAGATCGAGGGGTCGGACTTCGTCGGTAGACCGAGGCGCGTCGTCTGGATCGGCGGAGGGCACCGCGTCCGTTGGGGGCAACCACGCGCGCAGGGCCTCGCGCAACGCGCCGATCGGGACCGGCTTGGTCAGGTATGCGTCCATGCCCGCGGCGCGCGCGCGCTCCGACTCGCCGCGCAGGGCGTTGGCCGTCAGCGCGATGATGGGAACACGCTGCTCCGCCGTCTCGTGCCGGCGGATCTCGGCCGTCAGCTCGTAACCGTCCATGTCGGGCATGTGGACGTCGGTGATCACGAGGGCGTACCCGCCGCGCCGCCAGTGCGCCAGCGCCGTGGCCCCGTCGGTGACCACCTCGGCCGCGTACCCGAGGAGCGCCAGCTGCCGGACGATGACCTCACGGCTGACCTCGTCGTCCTCCGCTACCAGGATCAAGCGGTTCGCGGCTCGTGCCTGCACGACGCTGGGCGCCACCATCGACGGTGGCGGGCCTTGGACGACGTTCTCGTCGAAGACCTCGGGCGACGCACGCCGGGCGGCGACCGCCACGGCATGTAGGAACGGGCGCCGGCCGAGAGCGTCGGCGTCAATCATGACGGCGTCGGCCGCGAGGACCCGTGGGCGTCTCCGGTTCCCGCGGCCGATACGGACGAAGTGGACGTTGCCGGGTCGAGGCGACCGCGGGAGCCGACGGAACGCCGTCTCGCCGAGCACGACGATCACCACGGGCGCGTCGCCGGGTGTGGTCGCGTCGGCGAGTGCCCGGTCGGCAGCGGCGATGCGCCGGACGATCGCGCCCGCGTGCCGGAGATACACATGGAGTGCGTCGGCGAACACCTCCCCGTCGTCGACGAGGAAGCATCGGAGGCCGCTGAGATCGAACGCCGTGGGGCCCGAGGGCTCGTGTGGCGCGGTTTCCAGCGGGAGCGTGACGGTGAAGCGGCTGCCCTCGCCCGGGCGGCTGCTGACGGCGATCGTGCCCCCCATCAGGTCGACGAGGCGCTTGCTGATCGCGAGGCCGAGACCGGTGCCGCCGAACCTTCGGGTCGTCGACGCCTCCGCCTGCACGAAGGGGGTGAAGAGGCGCGCCTGCACCTCTTCTTCGATGCCGATCCCGTCGTCCTCGACGGAGAAGATGACGCGCGTCGGGTCGGCGGCGGCGGACTCCACTCGTACGGTGACCACGCCTGCCTGGTCGGGGCGAACCCCGGTGAACTTGACGGCGTTGGCGACGAGGTTGTCGAGGACCTGGCGCAGCCGCGTCGCGTCACCCACCACCCGATCGACGCGGTTCGGGTCGACGAACACGCGCAGGGCAACGCCGCGGCTGCGGGCCACGGCCGCATGCGAGGCGCACGACTCCTCCACGAGCTCCGTCAGTCCGAACGGCGCATGCTCGAGGTCCACGCGGCCGGCCTCGACCTTCGAGTAGTCGAGGATGTCGTCGATGAGCGTCAACAGCGTCGTGGCAGAGGATCGCATCGTGCGGATCGGGTCGCGTTGGTTGGCGCCGAGGTCCGAGTGCTCGAGCACGTCGAGCATGCCGAGGACACCGTTCATCGGGGTGCGGATCTCGTGGCTCATGGTGGCGAGGAAGAACGACTTGGCGCGGTTGGCCTGCTCGGCCGCGTGCCTCGCCTCGCGCAGTTCGGCGGTGCGCGCCGCGACCTCGGCATCGGTTCCGACCTGGCGGCCGGCGCCGATCAGCGCCGTCGTGGCGACGAACATGCCCGACAGCAACGCGATCCACGAGTAGTACGGGTTCGGCGTCGGTGGCTCCAGGAACGCCGCTTCGACGAGCAGCGACAGCTCGGGATCGTCGACCCCGACCCGGGCCTGGGTCGCGAGCCCCTGCGGAAAACTGTCTGCGACGATGACCGCTTCGTCGCCGAACCGGAGGGTACTGCGCAGCGCGATGCCTTCCCGGCGGGCCAGCGCGAGCTTGTCGCCGAACAGCGGGCGCGGCTCGACGGCGCCGATGACGTACCCGAGAAGCGCCGTGCGACGGCCTTCTGCCTGCAGTGCGTTGGTGTCCACGTCAGCGCCGTAGTGCGGGAGGTGGAACAGCAGCACCAGGTCACCGGTCACGAGAGACTCGACGGCGGCGATGGCGAAGCCGCGTGCGCTGCCGACGGCTGCGGACATCGCCTCGCGACGCTCCCGCTGGAACCCTTGATCCACGCCCACGAGGGCACCGTTGGCGGCTTCTGGAACGGTGTACAGCACAGGGTAGTGCTCCGCTCGCGCGGCCGCTGGCGCGAGTCGCCCCGCGGCGGTGGGCTCGAACACGCGGAAGTCGTCGCGGCCCGTGGCCACCCGCGCCTGCGCCTCGAACGAGGCAAGCGCGTCGTGCGGCACGCGCGGCGCCCAGTTGACACCGACGACGCCCGCGGATGCCAGGAGCGGCGCCGTGTACACCGTGAACTCCTCGCGCGTCACGTGGTCGCTCGCGGCCAAGAAGCGTTCCACGCCGCGCATCAGCTGCACGGCGCCAGCGACGCTGGCCTGCGCCGAGCCGATCGCCTCGACCACGGCCCCATGCAGGCGCTCCTGCCGATCGCGCTCGGCCAGGCGGTGGGCGACCAGGTTCATCGCCGCCAACACCACGACGGCGGCAACCAGCGTGGCCGCCAGCGTCCAGCGCACGCCCACCCACGCGCCGGCCGTGCGGGGCCAGGCGAGGAGCAGCAGCGGCGCGATCAGGACGACGCCCAGGGTATCCCCCACCCACGCCGACGCGAAGACCGAGGCGGCGTCGACGGCGCCGCCGGGTGAACCCAGGATCGTCTGCGCGCCCGCGACCGTGATCGCGAACGTCAGACAGCTCACTGGGCCTGCACGTGTCACGAAGTGCACCACCGCCGCGGGTGTGGTCAGCGGCAGGGGCTTCTGGAGCAGAGGGCGTACGAGCGCCGCGCCAAGGGCCGCCTGGGCAGCGATGCCCGTCGCCAACAGCAATGCGAAGAACACGCCACCCACAGCCAGGGCGTCGGGCGACATCACCAGGAGGAACCCACCCAGCCAGACGCCGGGCCATCGGCGGGCGCCGAAGACGACGAGCGCCGCCAGCGCCACCCCTGCGGCGGGCCACAGCAGCGTCGGGTACGGCGACGGTGGCGCGATCCATATGCCGATGATGCCGGAAACCACGTACGCGGCGGCGATCCCGAGCGCGAGCGCGACCTCGCGAACGGGGCCGGCAGCGCCGGGGTCGCCGGTCCCGGGGCTCACCCCGGCGTCCTGGACAGGGCGCGTCGACGTCGACGGCGTTGCGGCGCTCCACGGGCCAAGGCGTCCCGCGCCCTGCGGTGCGCCGCCCAACTCGGTCGACACTGCTGACGATGCAAGGCTCACGCACCCGTTCCGACCACGCGTAGCGCGGAGAAGGCCTGGTCTGCGCTCACAAGTATACGCGCCTTCTTCCTCATCCGCGCCATCCTTGGACCGAGCCACGGCCACGCGAAGCGATCGTCGCGTACGCCGCTGCTCCGCCGCGGTGCTCCTCGCCGAACCTGCGTGACGACGCGGGGTGCCGCACGTGGCCTCGGCGGGCCCGGCCGCAAGCGTGGTGGTGGGCCGTCCCCGCGGCAACCGCCGCAGCCGGTCTCAGCCGGCCGCCGCCGATCGGCCCGGCCACGCCCGCCACCACGCCTGGAAGCGGCGCAACTGCGCGTCGGCGTAGCGCCGCTGCGACTCGCTCAGGGCGTCGCGGGGCTCGATCGGGTGGGCGTACGCGGCGTCGCCGAGCGCCGTCGCCAGGTGCTTGTAGTAGAGGACCAGGTCGGGCCCCTCGTCGAACGTGGAGAGGACGTGGAGCGCGTCGTCGAGCTCGCGGGCCAGGCGCGTGGCCGCCACGTCGCCCGCCGCGCCGCGGCGGCACAGCTCGACCAGCCGCAGTACCGGCACCGGCAGGCAGTTGCCGATCCCGGTGATGGCGCCCTGCGCGCCGCAGCGCAGGAAGCCGTGCACGACCTGCGTGTCGACGCCGACCAGCAGGAGCAGGTCGTCGTCCGCGTGGGTGATGTGCTCGGCCGCGCGGGTCAGCGCGTCGGCGCCGCCGAACTCCTTGAAGCCGACCAGGTTCGGATGGTCGCGGCGCAGCTCGAAGAACAGCGCCGGCCCGGTCTCGTACCCGTAGTAGGGGCTGTTGTAGATCACGGCCGGCAGCTCGGGGGCGGCCGCCAGCACGCCGGCGAGGTGGTCGCGCTGGGCGCGCGCCGAGGTGCCGCGCGACAGCACCCGCGGGATCACCATGAGGCCGGCCGCGCCGACCTCGCGCGCGTGGGACGCGAGGGCGGCGGCCCGCGCGGGGCTCTGGGCGCCGGTCCCGACGACCACGGGGACGCCGGCCTCCACCAGGCGGCGCACCCCCTCCATGCGCAGCTCGTCGGACAGCAGCGGCCACTCGCCCATGGATCCGCAGTAGACGACGCCGCGCATGCCGACGGCGACCAGTTCCCGGCCCTTGCGCACCAGCGCGTCGAAGTCGGGCGTCCCGGCGGCGTCGCAGGGGGTCATGAGGGCCGGCATGCAGCCGCGGAAGATCGTGGTGTCCATGGGCACGCTCCTGGTCCTGGGGTGCGGCGAACGCGCCGCGGGCCGCCTGGGCGGCGCGACGTACCGGTATCCGCCGTGGTTCCCCAGGGTATAACGCTCTACGCTCGCGACGAGCCGGGCATGGCGACGACCGACGACGCGGGCGCGGAGGTGGTTCCATGGGCGGCGAAGCGACCGACGGGATCCGGCGCATCGGGATGGTGGTCGGGCTGCGCGATGAGGCGGAGGCCGCGTATCGCCGCCTCCACGCCGACGACGAACCCGGCGTGCGCGACCTCCTGGCCCGGCACCACATCCGCAACTTCTCGATCTTCGTCCAGCGCCTGCCGGACGGGCGCCTGTACGAGTTCGCGTACTACGAGTACGTGGGGAGCGACCTGGAGGCCGACCTGGCTGCGCTCGGCGCCGAGCCCCGCAACCGCGCCTGGTTGGCCGCCTGCGACCCCATGCAGCGGCCACTGCCGGGCGCGGACTCGTGGACGGTGATGGAGCGGATCTACTTCCAGCCCTGAGCGCCGGCCACCCGCGGGGCGCCCGCCGGGTCCGCCAGGCGTGGCGATCGCGCGGCGCGCTTGCAAACGGGCGAGTAGAACGTTATCCTCACGGGGTTCGAGTCAGCGCGTGGCGAAGGTGGTCGGACCGCAGCGCTCCGATCGGAAGGGGTGGACGTGAACACCGTCGTGCTCGAGGCGCCCGAGAGCCTGGCGCTGCGCGATCGCCCCGCGCCCGGCGCGCCGGGACCGGGCGAGGCCCGGGTTCGGGTGTTGCGCGTCGGCGTCTGCGGTTCGGATCTCCACGCCTACCGGGGACGTCAGGCGTTCATCCGGTACCCGGTCGTGTTGGGCCACGAGCTCGCCGTGGAGGTCGTCGCGCTGGGGCCGGACGACGGCGGTGCCGGTCCGCGGGCCGTTCGCGTGGGCGACCGCTGCGCCGTGATCCCCTACCTGTCCGACGGCGAGTGCCAGGCCTGCCGGGCCGGGCGAACGAACTGCTGCACGCGCCTGTCGCTGTACGGCATCCATCGGGACGGCGGCATGTGCGACGAGATGGTCGTGCCGCTCCGCCAGCTGGCGCCGGCCGAAGACCTGCCCCTGGACGTGCTCGCGGTCGCCGAGATGCTCGCCGTGGGCGCGCACGCCGTGGCCCGCGCGCGGCTCGATGCGGCAGCCAGGGTATTGGTCCTCGGCGCCGGGCCCATCGGCCTGTCGACGCTGGCCTTCGCGCGCTGGGAGGCGGCGGAGACCTACGCGATCGATCTCGACGAGGGGCGGCTGGCGCACGCCGAGGCCGCAGGGTTGGCGCGCGGAGTGCGGCTCCCGGCCGACGCGCGGGTCGGCGGGACGCCCGACGACGACGTCGCGGCGTGGGTCGCGGCGCTCCGCGCGCGACTCGACGGCGATCTGCCCGAGGTCGTGATCGACGCGACCGGCAGCCGTGCGTCGATGGAGCGTGCGCCGGCGTTGGCCGCGCCGGGCGGGCGCGTCGTGTTCGTCGGCCACACGCCGGGGCCCCTGACCTTCGCGAACCCCGTGTTGCACGGCAAGGAACTCGAGCTCGTCGCCAGCCGCAACGCCCGCCCGGCGGACTTCGACACGGTGTTCGCCGGCGTCCGCAGCGGCCGCGTCGACCCGCTGCCGTGGATCAGCACCCGCGTCGATCCCGCCGGCTTCGTCGCGGCGATCGACGCCTGGTCGCGGCCTGGCAGCGGCGTCGTGAAGGCGATCATCGACTGGGCGGAGGCGCCGGGTGGAACGCTCGCGCCCGCCAGACCCGCCGGAGGACCGAGGCCAGCATGAAGATCACGTCGATCGTCGGCCACCCCGTTCGCGTGCCGGTCGCCCACGTGCCCTACGCGACCGAGGGCGCCGGCTCGAAGGTGCACTGGTGGGGGCGCCGCAGCCGCGTCACGCCGAAGCGCCCCGATCCGATCCTCGAGTACGTGCTCGTCCGCATCGAGACGGATGCCGGCCTGGTCGGCTGGGGCGAGGCCCAGGTCGACATCGGCTTCTTCGGCTCGACGCTCGAGGACGTGCTGTCGTCGGTGAACGACTACCTGGGCCCGCAACTGGTGGGCCACGACCCGTTCGACCGCGCCCACCACCTGGCGCGCATCGACTTCCGGGGCCACTCGTGCGCCCGCGCCGGCATCGACGTCGCGCTCCACGACCTCGCGGGCAGGGCCTGGGGGTCCCCCGTCTCGACGCTGCTCGGCGGCAGGCGGACGGAGTGGATCGAGGTGTCCATCGAGGTCGCGGGCGGGTCGCCGGACGCCATGGCGGCGGAGTGCCGCCGGCTGGCCGACCTCGGAGCCCGCGAGTTCAAGGCGAAGATCGGCGGTCACCCCGACGACGACGCGGATCGCCTGCGGGCGATCCGCGATGCGGTGGGCCCCGACGTCCGCCTGCGCGCCGACGCCAACCAGGGGTACGACCCCAAGGAGGCCATCCGCTTCTGCCGCCTGGTCGAGCGCGACGATCTGCGGGTCGGGCTGCTGGAGCAACCCGTGGCCGCGCACGACCTCGAGGGGATGGCGCTGGTGCGCGCCTCGGTGGAGACGCCGATCTGCGCCGACGAGGCCTGCTACGGTCCCACCGACGCGCTCCGCATCGTGCGGGCCGGTGCGGCGGACGTGCTCAACGTCAAGATCGGCAAGGCGGGCGGGCTGCAGCAGGCCATGAAGGTCGCCGCCATCGCGGAGGCCGCCGGGCTGCGCTGCGTGCTGGGCACCGCCTTCGGGACGGGGCTGGAGATCGCGGCCAAGCTGCACCTGGCCACGGCGCTGCCGACCGTCGTGGACGCGGTGGAGTTCACCGAACTCGCCCTGCACGGGCCGCTGGTCCGCGGTCGCTGGGCGTCGGCGTTCTCGCTGCCGCTGGCCGACGGAGCGCTGCCGGTACCGACCGGCCCTGGCCTGGGTGTCGAGATCGACCTCGAGGCGGTGCGCGCCCACGAAACTGGGGCCACCGTGGTGGCATGACCGCCGGCGCCCGTCCGCCGCGCGCGGCCGAGCGCGTGCGGCTCGGGGCGCGCGGACCCGTGGTGTCGCGCCTCGGCGTCGGCGCCTCGCCCTTCGGTGGCGTCTTCGGGCGCGCCGACGAGGGCGCCGCGTTCGGCGCGGTCCAGGCGGCCCTCGAGGCGGGCGTCACCTACTTCGACACGGCGCCGGCCTACGGCGCCACGCGCTCCGAGCGGGTCCTGGGACGGGCGCTGGCGGGGGTGGATCGCGACGCCTTCGTCCTGTCCACCAAGGTGGGCAAGGCGACGGGCGAGGACGGGCGCGACCACCTGGCGTTCGACGAGCGCTCGATCCGCGCCTCGCTGGACGCGAGCTGCGAGCGACTGGGCGTCGAGGCGATCGACGTGGTGTTCCTGCACGACTTCGACCTCGCGGGCGGGGCCCACGTCGATGCGGCGCTCGACGAGGGCCTGGGCACGCTGCGGGCGCTGCAGGCCGAGGGTCGCCTGCGGTCCGTGGGCGCCGGCATCTACCGCATGGACGTCTGGAAGCGCGTCCTGCGCGACGTCGACCTCGACGTGGCGCTGGTGCACAACCACCACACGCTGGTCGACCTGCGCGCCTTCGAGCTGCTGCCGCTGGCCGCGGCGAAGGGCGTCGGGATCGTCAACGCCGCGCCGTTCGCCAGCGGGCTGCTGGCGGGCGGCGAGGCACCGGCCTGGCATCCCGCGCCGGCGTGGGCGCGGCGTCGC
>ERZ869909.2258-NODE-2258-length-13195-cov-3.892514_pt1 | contig 13195 bp, 14 predicted proteins | sample MGYA00520892_ERZ869909 | MGnify/ENA primary metagenome ERZ869909 (study PRJEB32215, sample SAMEA104723947) | bioreactor metagenome | biome: bioreactor; feature: anaerobic bioreactor; material: water | place: China | collected 2015-03-12 ... | reverse complement strand
ACTATCAGCAACTTACCGAGTCGGCCCAAGCGGCATGACTCACACCAAAGAGCCTCCGGAATTCCCGGGGCGGTTCACTTGTTTCACACAGAGACGAGAATACTGAAACGGGAGAAAAGCCCATGCAAAGCGCGCAAACCGGCAATGACATACGCATTGAACGCTTGATCGAATGGCTGCGAGACGCCCATGCGATGGAAGCCCAGGCCGAAACCATGCTCACCAAGCAAGCCAGCCGCATCGAGCACTATCCCGAGCTGAAAGCACGTATCGAACAGCACATCGACGAAACCCAGAACCAGGCCAGGCTGATCGAAAGCTGCCTGCAACGTTATGACAAGTCCTATTCAGGCCTTAAGGACCTGGGCGGCAAGATGATGGCGATGGGGCAGGCCATGGGCGGCATGATGGTCAACGACGAGATCGTCAAGGGCGCGCAGATGGGCTATGTCTTCGAGAATCTGGAGATCGCTTCCTACGAGATCCTGATCGCGGCTGCAGAAGCGGTAGGCGATACCCAGACCCAGGAGATATGTACCCGCATCCTGGCCGAGGAGGTTGCGATGGCGGAGTGGATGCGCAGCCATCTTGCGCAACTGACCCAGGCCTATCTGACGCGAGCCCAGGAGCCAGGCGTCGAAGCCAAACGCTGAATCAGCAAGCAGTTTCAGCGACGGCTAATGCTCGACGGAGCTGGAATCTCTCGGACCGCCCCGGGTTGCGTAAAGCTCGAAGCGCAACTCCTGGGCAAGACGAACCAGATTGGCAGCATCACGGCACTGCTCGTCAGTGATGCCGAATACGGTCAGTTCTTCATCGTGATGTTCTTTATATAAACGCACGGTGACACGACTGTCTTCCTGAGCAAGGCAGTCACACTGATAAGGCTGAAGATGGCTGCGCAGGATGCGCTCGATCGTCAACAGGGGGAGGCGTGTAGCCATATTCCTTCCTCTACCGAGTGTGCGTGATGTGCCTTGCCTATTGAAACGCTAGCAGGGCCTCACGCGTTGTAAACCACCGTCCGGCACCAACGCGTGTCTATCCAGGAGGTTGAATGAGTACATACAAGATAGTGGCAGTCGCGAGCTTGTTGGCTGCGTCTGCGGCCTTCGCCCAGTGGCCTGCGGGTACGCCCGAAGAAAGACGCGGATCACCGCCCAGCACCATGGGCAACCCGACGCCCCAGGAAACCGTGGAGACTGAGCGTGATAGCCAGGGGCGACTGGTTACCGAAGACGGGCTTCCGGTAGAGACGATGCGCGAAGAAGACGATCCCGCCCTGGCACCGGACCGCCATTCTAGCCCCGGCGGGCCAACTGACCCGGCGTCCGATCCTGGCACACTGGAATAGCTTTTTCTGCTGAGAGGGGAGTTCTGTCGACTTGCCTGACGTCGTGGCCGTCCGTGCCCTGACGCATGTATTGCATGACGTGCGTTTCGCCCTTGGAACTGATACGAAGTCGTCTGCAGCTCAGCGTTGACTAGTGGTGCAGTTCCCGCAATCCACAAGCGTTTTCCATGCTTGATTTCATGCGGGAGAGGAGTGGGGCAGCGCCTGCTGGTGAGAAGCCGGAGCGGGCGCTGCCCTGGAATAAAAAGGCTGCCAACGAGCGTGCAGCCAAAAAGTGACACGATCAATCGATTCAAGGAGCAACCAACGAACGAAAGGCGGCGAGCCAAACGAGGAAAGGCTGCCGCAATGTCACAAACAAGAGTAAAGGCTGGTGGGGATGGGAAAAATGCTGTTCCCGAAGAAGGACTGTTACCTCACGGGTAACAGTTGCCTGCATCAGACCCTTTCTGCCGCCCAGCACTCTGGGTTCTGCACAATCTGTTGGTTATCTGACAGCGTTTGTGGCAAATGCTGTCGGAGAAATTCCACCCAGGTTCTGACCTTGGCATCAAGGAAACGCCTGGACGGGTAGAGCGCATAGAGCGTCTTCTGCTGCAGTCGAAAGTGTGGCAATAGCCGAACCAGAGACCCTCGCCGTAAAGCGGTTGCAGCGACGTAGTCGGGCAGAAGGCATATGCCCATGCCAGCCTCGGCAGCACTGCTCATTGCTTCGGCGACATTCACCGTGAAGGTTTCCCTCGGGATGATAACGTGCTCATTTACAGCATTCGGAGCCTTGTCATCCAGAAAATGCCAGGTATCCATGAATGCAGGATCAACCAGATGCAGGCAGCGATGTGCCTGCAGGTCTGCAGGACTCTCTGGTATCCCATGCCGCTTGAGATACAGCGGCGCCGCACATACGACCGGAAATACTGTGCCGAGAGGCTGCGCAATCAAATCAGAGTCGGGAAGACCCTGAGACAGGGTAATGAGCACGTCGAGATTGTTTTCCAGCAAATCGGGCTGACGCTGCGACAGCACCAGCTCCATATTCACCTCTGGATACTGCTCGCCGTAGCGTCCGGCCAGCGTGGCCAGCAGTTGGATGCCGAGTCCCGTCAATGCATGCACCCGCAAATTGCCCCGTGGCGTCAGATGCGCGCTGCTGGCTTGTGCACAGGCATAATCCAGCTGGTCGAGAATCTGCCGGCACTGTGCCAAAAAGCCTTCGCCAGCCTCGGTCAACGCCAAGCGGCGCGTGGTGCGGTGCAACAGACGAGCCTGCAATTGACTCTCTAGCTCCGAGACTAAGCGGGAAACCTGAGCGGTGGAAGTTTGTGATTGCCGTGCAGCAGCAGTAAAACTCCCAGCATCCACGACCCGTACAAAGACGCGCATTGCGTGCAGCATGTCCATATTTAGTAATAAGCGCCTCAAAACCCATGAGAGGGACGATAGCATAAAAGCACTAACGTAGTACGCATAATCTATATTATGTTAAACGATAGGCTATGTTGAGAGTGTTCATGAGCGCATCAGCCCCCTGATTCGTTAAGCCCCCTCAAGACCTCCATGCATGCAAACGGGCTGCTCATGTGTTCATGGAGACCGCTGCAGCATACCTGCGAGCTATCAAGCCTTCTATGTCTACGCGGAGAGCCTCGCGCTCCATGGTGTGGCCCAGTTGCTAGCGTAGCCGACGCAACTCCACGCTCACGCCACGCTGCTTGCCGTTGCCCGGAAAAGCTTCGTCACCTTGCTGCTGTACCGGCGCGTCCATTTGCCCAGCAGGCTTTCAGCAATACCAACGCATGACCCACATGACGAAGCGGCGTGCCGGCAAGCACACTGGTCTACCGCTCGGGTTTAAAGGATTCGGTCTGGTCTGGGTCATGAGCACTCCTTGCGGCGGACATTATCCACCTTAAGTCAGTGTCCCACTCAGTCGCGGATAACCAGATAAGACTACCGAAGCGCTCGGCCAGGAGCTGCGTCGCCGCTGAAGCATCGAGGAGAAACTGCCATTGTTCGCGAAAGCTTGGCGCCCGGAAAAGCGTCTCGGTGGTCGCCCCGCGCACCAAAGAGAAGCTGCGCAGCATTTACGTCAGCGGCCTGTGAGCTGGACACTACGGAACGGGCAAGCAGCCATGAAAAACAAGAGTCTCGCCAAGCAGTACGCCTGCCCTCTCCTGCTCGCACTCCTGGCCGGCTGCCGCTTCGCCGGTCATAGCCTTGGCCGAACCCATAAGCCCGAGTGCCTTCCATAAATGGCCAGCCCATCAAGCCGCAGCCGCTGGCCCTGCGACAGTACGGCGTACCGCATGGCATTGGCATATGTCTTTCAACCCGACTAGCGGATCGAGGCCTTACGCAGCGGCTGACAGCCTACCTTCACACGCACCCTCTCGATGGCGGAATGTCCGCTACGGTATTCACACGTGCTCAATTGCATTTGCTAATGGTTCTCATTAAGATGCTCGCCGATACCAATACAACTCTTAGCCAGCCAGGGCCTTGAACCCCAAGCCAGCCATTCTCATTCTTCCGAGGGGGTGAATATGCGCAGGCACGCGCTGGCAATGGCATGCATCATGGTTTCTCCGGCAGTTCTTGCCGCAGGCACGACCGAACTCAATCCAATGGTGGTGACCGCCACTCGAAGCGCACAGGCGCTGGCCGATGCACCGGCGGCAGTGACGGTCATCACCGCCGAGCAGATCAAGGCGCGCGGCGCCACCAACCTGCTCGAAGCCCTGCGCGGCACGCCGGGTATCAGCCTCAACGGCCGTCAGGTCGGCGGACGCAAGACCCTCAGCATTCGTGGCGCGGAAGACCGCCATACCCTGGTGCTGATCGATGGTCGGCGCATTTCCTCCACTGACGACACTATCGGCCATTCCGACTACCAGTACGGCTGGGTCGGCATTGAACAAATCGAGCGCATCGAAGTGGTTCGCGGGCCGATGTCCGCGTTGTACGGCTCGGAAGCCATCGGCGGGGTGATCAATATCATCACCCGCCAGGCGCAGAGCGAATGGCACGGCGGCGTGACCCTGCGCGGCGAAGTGGGCGATGGCGATACTGGCAATGGTCATCGTATGGCCGCACGTGCTTCCGGGCCGTTGGCCGAAGGTTTGAACCTGGCGCTGAGCGTCGAGGAAGTGCGCCGCGAATCCACACCCTGGGAGCAGGACGCGCGCGTCTCTGAAGTGGAAGGCCAGGACCGACAGACCGGCAGCCTGGGGCTGAGCTACAGCCCGATCCAGGGCCAGACACTGAAACTCGACATGCTGCGCAGCGACGAGACCCGTGACCGCAACCAGCAATACGCCTACTACGCCCGCCCCATCTACCTGGACACCTACAAGCTGGAACGCAGCCAGGATTCGCTGGCTTGGGAGGCTGACTGGGATATAGCCCAGACGCAACTGCGCTTCACCCGCTCGGAATTCGATGTCACCAATAAACGCACCCAGAATCTCGCGCCGACCCGCCCTCAGTCGATTCGCGACGACGTCTGGGACGCCAGCCTGGCTTTCCACCTCGGTGATAGCCATGCGCTGACCGTCGGTGGCGAGCACCGCGACGAAAACCTCGAGAACGCCGGCCTGATCGGCGGCTCCGACTCGGTGGTGCACAAGGCGGTGTTTATGCAGGATGAAATCGCCCTGGGCGACGACTGGGCGCTGACCCTGGGCGCGCGCCTGGATGACCACGAGATCTTCGGCCGCGAAACCAGCCCGCGTGCCTGGCTGGTCTGGCGCGCCACGCCGGAGCTGACCTTCAAGGCCGGCTATGGTGAAGCTTTCCGGGCACCGACCCTGAAGCAGATCTCGCCCAATTACGTCGGCGCCGAAGGCCCACACACCTTCCTAGGCAACGCTGACATCAAGCCGGAAACCAGCCGCTCCTTCGAGTTGGGCGTGGATTGGCATGACGAGCGCAGCGTCTACACCGCCAACCTCTACCGCAACGAAATCGACGACCTGATCTACTACCGCGTGCTGCGGCGCGAGCCGGGCATGCCGCCGCGCACCATCTACCAGTACGACAACATCGAGGAAGCCCGCATCGAAGGTGTGGAGCTTTCGGCACGTCGCGAGCTGGCCTATGGCATTGCCCTGGGCACCACCCTGAACTGGATGGATGCGCGCAACGCCAAGACCGACGCCAAGCTCAACGGCCGTCCGGAATTCACCGCCACGCCATCGCTGGAGTGGCAGGCAGGCAAGTGGAATGCGCTGCTGCAATGGGAATACATCGGCAAGCAGCACCTGGAAGGCACCAGCGGCCAGGAACGCGCGCCGGGTTACAGCCTGGTCAATGCCAGCCTTGGCTATCAGCTACATGACAACCTGATGCTGCGTGGCGGCGTGCAGAACGTTGGTGACCTGCGCCTGGAGGACAAGTCCGAGCTGTTCGGCTATGTCGAGCAAGGCCGCACCGGATGGCTGGCAGTGGAGGCCAGTTTCTGATGCGCGAACTCTTCATGCTGGGCAAGACGCTGATGCTGTTCGTCTGTGGCCTGCTGGTGCTGAGCCAGTCCATGCGTATCCAGGCCGAGACAGTGCCGTCCAAGCGCCTACTGTTCATCGCCGCCGCGCCGGTGCAGGCAGGCAAGTTCGAGCGTCTGAAACCGCTAGCTGCCGCAGCCGGCTTCGCACTCGACTACCGCATGCTGGATGGCTCCGCCGCGACGCCGGGCAAGGCCGAGCTGGATGACTACGACCTACTGGTGATCGACGCGCCTTATGGCGCGGCGCTGGGCACCGTGCAGATGAGCCTGGGCCCGCTGCTGGATGCCGTGCACACGTCCTGGGTCTGGCTGCGCCGTGATGGCAGCCGTGGCCGGCAGTTGTCCGAAGCGTTGATCGCCGATCTGGATGTCTATTACAGCAACGGTGGCGTACCTAATTTCAACGGCTTCTTCTGTCGCCTGCAGGCGCAGTTCAGTGGTGCAGACGGCGCGACCTGCACTGCGCCGGAGATTCATCCGCAAGCCGGCATCTATCACCCCGAGGCGCAGGGCCGCATCTTCGCCAGCCTGGACGACTTCCTCACCTGGAAGGGCGTCGAGCTGCGTCCCGAGGTGCCGCTGATCGGCGTGCTCTTTCACAAGGCCTATATGGATTCCGGGCTGACCGGTTTCGTCGATGACACGCTGCACCGCATCGAGACTGCCGGTGCGCTGGCCGTGCCGCTGTACACCTCGGCCATGGGCAACGGCGAGATCACCGCGCTGCTCAGCAGTGCCGGCCAGCCGCGGGCCGATGTGCTGATCAATATGCAGATCATGCTCAACGGCGCGGGCCGCAAGGAAGAGTTCGAGCAGCTCGGCATCCCGGTATTACAGGCCATGCCCTACCGGGGCGGTGAGCAGGCGGACTGGGAGGCCGATCCCAAGGGCCTCGATCCTCAGGACATTCCCTTCTACCTGGCGCAGCCGGAGTTCGCCGGACTGATCGACCCGCTGTTCGCCGCCGCTACGCGCAAGGCCGATGGCGACATCATCTCCATCGAGCGCCAGTTGCAGGCGGTGATCGACAAGGCCCTGCGCCTGGCGCGCCTGCAACGGCTGCCCCACGAAGACGTGAAAACGGCCATCCAGTTCTACAACTACCCGCCCGGCGAGAAGAACCTCGGCGCTTCTTTCCTCAATGTGCCGCGCAGCCTGGAGCGTCTGCTCGACTCCTATGCCGAGCGCGGATACAACGTGGAACAGACCGACGAAACGCGGCTGATCGAGGAACTGAGCGGCTTGCTGGTGCCGTTCTACCGTGACGGCAAGCTGGAGGAATTGCTGGCCAACGAGCGCGCCGCACGCCTGCCGCTGGAAACCTACCAGGTCTGGTTCGATGGCCTGCCCGAAGCCGTGCGTCAGCCGATTCTCGAACGCTGGGGCAAGCCGCAACAGGCCGGATTGTTCCTGACCGGAGAGAGCGCTTTCGTCATTCCACGCCTGCAACTGGGCAAGCAGGTCATCATGCCGCAGCCACCGCGTGGCGAACGCCTGGACGACCGCGAGAAGGCGCTCTACCACGACACCAAGGTGCCGCCGTCGCACAGCTACCTGGCGGCCTACCTGTGGCTGCGCGAAGGTTTCGGCGCCGATGCGCTGGTGCATTTCGGCACTCATGGCTCATCCGAGTGGCAGCCGGGCAAGGAGCGCGGGCTGGACGTGCTGGAGGCGCCTTATCTGGTGCTCGGCGATCTGCCGGTGATCTACCCCTATATCGTCGACAACATCGGCGAGGCGCTGCAAACCAAGCGCCGTGGTCGCGCGGTGACCATCAGCCACAACACGCCGTCGTTCGGCCCGGCGGGACTGCATGGCCAGCTCAACGAGCTGCACGATCTACTGCACCAATGGCTCAACATGACCGAGGGCGAGGTGCGCAGCGCCACCGCCGCACGTATCCAGGAGCTGACCGGCGAACTGAAGATCGACAAGGACATGGCGCTCGACATGTCGGCCATCAATGACGATTTCAGCGCCTTCGTCGACGCTCTGCACGTGCAGCTGCACGACCTGGCGCTGGAGCAGCAACCGCTGGGCCTGGCCCGCTTCGGGGTGCCGGCGGACAGTGACCTGCGCCTGCTCACCGTGCAGCAGATGCTCGGCAAGCCACTGCTGGCGGCGCTGGCGCCGGATGATCCGGAAGAACTGCTGCTGGTCGACTACGAGCAGATTCGCTCTACCCCGGTGTGGACACTGCTGGACAGTCATGTCCGGCAGAACCAGCCCTGGACGGGCGACCCGGTCATCGGCGAACTGCTGGAGCGGGGTCGCGACTACTGGCAAAAGCTGGGCAACGACAGCGAACTGGATGGCTACTTCGGTGCCTTGCAGGGTCGCCATGTGCCCAGTTCCTACGGCGGCGACCCGATCAAGAATCCCGACAGCCTGCCCACCGGGCGCAACCTGTACGGCTTCGATCCTTCGCGCATTCCGACTCGCGAAGCCTGGGAAGCCGGCAAGGTGGCCGCCGAACGATTGATCGAGCAACACCGTGAACTGCATGGCGACTACCCAAACAAGCTGGCCTTCACCCTCTGGTCGGTGGAAACCATGCGCCACTTTGGCATGCTCGAAGCCCAGGTGCTGGCGGTGATGGGCTTCAAGCCGCAGTGGGACGCCGCCGGGCGGGTGACCGGCATCGAGGCTATTCCTGCTGCCGAGCTGAGCCGTCCGCGCATCGACGCAGTGATCTCCGCCACCGGCCTGTACCGCGATCAGTTCCCCAACGTCATGCACTGGCTGGCCCAGGCCGCCGACCAGGCCAGCACCCTGGGCGAGCCGGACAACGTGATAGCCGCCAACAGCCGGCGTATCGAGCAGGCGCTGCTGGCGCGCGGGCTGCCTGCCGAGGAAGCGTCGCTGGCGGCACGCACGCGGATCTTCTCTTCGGAATCCGGTGCTTACAGCACCGGCCTGGAGGACGCCACGTTGGCCAGCGACAGCTTCGGCGAAGCCGCCGACGGTGGCCAGGACCGCGCCGCCGGCGAGGAAAAACTGGCTGAGTTGTACCTGGAGCGTATGCAGTTCGCCTACGGCCCGGACAGCGAACGCTGGGGCGAGAAATCCACGGTGAACCTCTATGCCGAGCAACTGCGTGGCGTGCAGGGCGCAGTGCTGTCGCGCTCTTCCAACCTCTACGGCATGCTCACCACCGATGATCCCTTCCAGTATCTGGGCGGCCTGGGCCTTGCGGTGCGCCATCTGGATGGTCAGTCGCCGGAGCTGTACATCAGTAACCTGCGCGACGCCGACAACCCGCGCAGCGAAACCGCTGCGGGCTTCCTCGCCCGTGACCTGCGCGCCCGCTACTTCCACCCCGGCTGGATCAAGTCCATCCAGCAGGAAGGCTACAGCGGCGCACTGGAGGTGCTGGGTACCGCCAACAACCTGTGGGGCTGGCAGGTCACCGCACCGGAAACCGTGCGCAGCGACCAGTGGGACGAGTTCAAGGCCGTCTACGTCGACGACAAGCTGGAGCTGGGCATCAATCAATGGTTCGAGCAGCACCATCCGCAGGCCCAGGCGCAACTGATCGAACGTCTGCTGGAAGCGGCGCGCAAGGAGTACTGGGACACCGACGCCCAGACGCTGCAGCAGTTGGCCCAGCGCTGGCAGGCATTGGCTGAGCAACATGACGTGATCAGCGACAACGCCAAGTTCAGCGAATACGTCGAGCAGGCCGCTGCCGGCTTCGGCCTCGCTGCTCCTGCCAGCGACAGCGCCGAGACGCCGCCCGGCGAACCCGACGCCGCCACGCCGATGCAGCAGGTGCAAGGCCAGAAACTGGAAAAACAGCAGGCTCAGCCGCAGCCTTTCGACTGGCTACCGCTGGTGGCGTTGCTGCTGGTGGGGCTGGCGCTGCTGGCCGGGATTTATCAACAGGGCCGGCGCCTGCCGGTCCGTGCATGACCCAGGGAGAACCCATGCAATACCTCGTCGAATCGGCGCTTTACAGCGCCAGCCAACTGTTCATGCTGCCGGTACTGCTGGCGGTGATCCTGATGTTTCTCTATGCCTTCTATGCCGTCGGTGGTTTTCTCTGGCAGTCGCGTCAGCGTCGCCAGGGCGATGCGCGCGGCTTCGACCTGCTGCACAGCTGGCGCCAGGCGCCGGACATGAGCGCGGTGGAGCTGGAAACCCTGGCCTTCAAGCGCCTGGAGGTCCCGCGCATTGTCACCCGCGTGACACCGATGCTCGGCCTGGTGGCCACCATGATTCCCATGGGGCCGGCGCTCAAGGGGCTTTCCAGTGGCCAGCTGGATCAGGTCAGTGACAACCTCACCGTGGCCTTCTCAGCGGTGATTCTCTCGCTGCTGGCAGCCTCGCTGACCTATTGGGTGGTCAACGTGCGTCGTCGCTGGTACGCCGAGGAGCTGGTGCAGATCGAGCACGAGCAGCGCAACGGCAAGGGCGCAGCGGCTGGGGTGGCCCATGAACTGACGGTGGAGATCGCCTGATGAGCCTGCGCCTGCTGGAAGAAGCCGAGGCCGATGATCCGATCCTCTCGGTGGTGAACCTGATCGATGTGTTTCTGGTGATCATCGCCGCGCTATTGATCGCCGTGGCCAACAACCCGGTCAATCCGTTCGCCAGCGACGAGGATGTCACGGTGATCAAGAATGCCGGCAAACCAAATATGGAAATTTTCGTCAAGGAGGGCAAAACGATGGAGCACTACACATCGACCGGCGACATCGGTCAGGGCGAAGGTGCCAAGGCGGGCGTGGCCTATCGGCTCAAGGACGGCTCGATGGTGTATGTCCCTGAATGAGCAAGGAGCCCAGCATGACCCTATTGGAACGAAATCTACGCTACGGTCCACTGAGAGAGCGAATAGAGCCCGTCGCTGTTAGCCCTCCTCGTCGGCGCGTCTGCAGCGATCAATTGCTGGAGGGATCAAACGAGATGGTTATCCTCCATGACGGCCATGAATACGTACTGCGGCTGACGCGGCAGAACAAACTGATTTTGACCAAGTGAAACCCGTTGGCCTGACGGACCAATGCGCGCTCGCTCACGGGGTGTTTTTCGATCCGACGGCGACCCAAACCGACTAGGACGTGGCCGGTGTCGGTATGGCGACAGCGCATCAATCCCGAGGTATACAGTCATCCAGCGCGACCTTGATGCGCCGGGGCGTCTCAAGAGGCTCACCAACCGTGGCGATCCACGCTTTGTCCCCTCGGTCATCAGCACCGGACGAAATGGCAGCCTGGATGCACACACCTGGAATGCCGGGTCCCCACGCAACTGTTGGCGACCTGTCGGAAGGAAACGATGGCTGACGCCTCGTCCGGCAAGCCTCTCGGATCAAGCCCGAGGGCAACTTGTTGCCTGGCCTGTCTCGGCGAAGGCGCGCAAGTTTGCGGGAAACTCCGGGATAGGTGCCGAGCGAGATGCGGCAGCCCTTCCCGATCAGCCGGTACCGAAAATGCCCCTACTTACCGCCACGTGGATGGGCGCATCTGAAAGCGTGTATGCCTTATCACCTGGCTTGGTGAACAACCGTATCCGTGAGCGGCATGTGTAATTGAACTCGTGATGTACGCATTTATGTACCTAAACTATCGCGCTGGCACAAACTTTAGCGGGACCAAGTGAAAAGTGAACAGGCACAAAAAAGCCCCTATTACGGGGCTTTCAGGGATATTCGAGTTCTCCAGAGAGGTCCCGAAATCATGTAATGGTGCGGACGGAGAGACTCGAACTCTCACACCTTGCGGCGCCAGAACCTAAATCTGGTGTGTCTACCAATTCCACCACGTCCGCGAGTACTTCAAACGAAAACGCCAGGCAGAGCCTGGCGTTTCGGAATATGGGGTGGACGATGGGGTTCGAACCCACGACCGCAGGAGCCACAATCCTGTGCTCTACCAACTGAGCTACGCCCACCATATTGCATTGCTTGTGCCAGAGACCAAATAAATGGCGCACCCGGCAGGATTCGAACCTGCGACCATCCGCTTAGAAGGCGGATGCTCTATCCAACTGAGCTACGGGCGCTTTTATCTGCATTCTATTCGGAGCGCAGACTTTAAAGCTCCGGCCATGAAAAACATCCTCAAAGGCCGTCTTACCCATCAGCAGGCTGTGCTCGACAAGCGGGGCGAATCTTAAGGGCCTGCCAGCAAGTCGTCAACAGCAAAATGAAAAAAAGTTCAGCGGGATAAAGGAGTTACGCGAACTCATTGACGCTGCGTCTTTGCCAGACCGTGTCATCGTGCGAGAATGCGCGTCCTTTTTCAGTCCTTTCCGATGGTTAATCAAGCGTCATGACCGCAAAACTGATCGACGGTAAAACGATCGCTGCCAACATCCGCCAGCAGATCGCCGCCAAAGTTGCCGAGCGCACCAAGCAAGGCCTAAGGGTTCCCGGGCTGGCAGTGATACTTGTAGGTACCGATCCAGCCTCTGAGGTCTATGTTGCGCACAAGCGCAGGGACTGTGAGGAAGTGGGCTTCAAGTCCACCGCCCATGACCTGCCTGCCGAGACCAGTCAGGACGCGCTACTGAGGCTGATCGATCAACTCAACGATGACCCGCTTGTCGACGGCATCCTTGTACAGCTGCCCTTGCCCAGGCATCTGGACGCTTCGCAGCTACTGGAGCGCATTCGCCCGGACAAGGATGTTGACGGTTTCCATCCATACAATATTGGCCGACTTGCCCAGCGGATGCCCCTGCTACGCCCCTGCACCCCGAAAGGCATCATGGCCCTACTGGAAAGCACCGGCGTCGATCTGCACGGCCTCAATGCCGTTGTTGTCGGCGCATCCAATATCGTCGGTCGCCCGATGGCCCTGGAGTTGCTGCTGGCTGGTTGCACCACGACCGTTACCCATCGTTTCACGCATGATCTGAGTGAGCATGTCAGGCGGGCCGATCTGATCGTGGTAGCAACGGGGATTACAGGACTGGTCAAAGGCGAATGGATCAAGGAAGGCGCCATCGTCATCGATGTCGGTATCAACCGGCAGGCCGATGGCAAGCTGGTCGGGGACGTCGAGTTCGATGTAGCCGTACAACGTGCCGGCTGGATCACTCCAGTACCCGGCGGAGTTGGCCCGATGACGCGCGCCTGCCTGCTGGAAAACACCCTGCATGCTGCCGAGCATCTGCACGGCTAACTGTGAGAGCTGAAACAAGAACGGCACCTTTTGGTGCCGTTCTTGTTCTTGCGCCTACTTATTCAGCCAAGCGCCAGGTCGTGCCACCTTTGCCATCCTCCAGCACCACGCCCATCGCGGTGAGCTGGTCGCGGATACGATCGGATTCGGCCCAGTTCTTTTCAGCCCGTGCCGTGAGGCGCGCAGCGATCAACACTTCGACCTCGGCGG
>ERZ869909.2256-NODE-2256-length-13203-cov-4.414292_pt1 | contig 13203 bp, 15 predicted proteins | sample MGYA00520892_ERZ869909 | MGnify/ENA primary metagenome ERZ869909 (study PRJEB32215, sample SAMEA104723947) | bioreactor metagenome | biome: bioreactor; feature: anaerobic bioreactor; material: water | place: China | collected 2015-03-12 ... | reverse complement strand
ATGGTGATCCAGTAGCCGACGAACTCGTCCCAGACAATGCCGGAATGGTCGTGAACGCCAAGATCGCGCGAGGTCTTCTCGCAAAGCCAGACGCCCACCACGAAAGAAACCGCCACCAGAATCAAGTACCAGTTCAGTGGCAACTCGGAAATCAACCAGTAGAACGGGATGGCCGCCAGCGTACCGAAGGTACCAGGCGCCCAGGGCACGGCGCCGCTGCCGAGACCGAAAGCAAAGAAATGGACAGGGCGCCGCCAGACGCTCGGGGGAGCGCGATTCATGTTGCCCCGCCCTTGGCGTCCGCCGCCCCGAAGTGCTGCCAGCCATGGAGAGCCGTATCGGCCACCCCCGACAGACCCGGCTCGGCCGTAACCGTTCCGACCGGGGTCAGCGCCAGCCCCAATCCGGCCAGACGCCGGACGGCCTCCTCCATGGCATCCGCAGGCAGGCTGACCAGCAGCTCATAGTCATCGCCACCGCCCAGTGCCGCCTGTCGGGCTCGGTCAGGGCCCAGAGCCTGGAGCAGCCCTTCAGCCAGCGGCAGCGCCTCGACATCGAGCCTCGCGCCCACTCCTGAAGCGGACATCACATGGCCCAGGTCGGCCAGCAGCCCATCGGAAATATCGATGGCCGCATTGGCCAGGCCGCGAAGCGCCTGGCCCGCGTCCAGGCGAGGCAGGGGACGAAGATAGCGCACCAGCAAGGGATGCTGCAGGTCCCTCTCACCCCTCTGCCATAGCGCCAAACCACCAGCGCCCCCCCCAAGCGAGCCGGTCACGGCCAGAAGGTCGCCTGCCCGTGATCCGCCCCGAGTCAGGGCCTCTCCTTCAGGTACCTCGCCCATGACCGTCACCCCGATCGCCAGTTCCCCACGGGTTACGTCACCGCCGACAAGAGCGGTACCGGTCGCGGCACAAAGGCCATGAAAGCCGCGGGCAAAGTCGTCCAGCCAGGCATCGTCGGCATCGGCCATGGCCAAAGCCATGAGGCACCAGCGGGCCTCGGCACCCATGGCCGCCAGGTCACTGAGACTGACCGCCAGCGCCCGATGGCCGATCGCATCAGCCGGGGCAGCGGCGGGGAAATGCACTTCCGCGACAGACGTGTCGACGCTGACAGCCAGCCGCATACCAGGCTGCGGTATCAGCAGCGCACAGTCATCGCCCACGCCAAGAGACACACCGGCCCGTGAGCCCGGGACGGCAGGCGTGAAGTGACGGGCGATCAGCTCGAATTCACTGGTCACCTTGGTACCTTCAGCGGCGACGCGCGCTGACCTCGGCGCTACGCAGCCGGGTAGCCAGCTTGTCGAGGATGCCATTGACGTACTTGTGACCGTCGGTGGCGCCGAAGGACTTGGCCAGTTCGACCCCTTCATTGATCACCGCTCGGTAGGGGACATCCGGCCGATGAGAGAGCTCGTAGGCACCGAGCCGCAGAATGGTCAATTCGATGGGGTCCAGCTCCTCGATACGCCGGTCGAGCAGCGGCCCAATGGCAGCATCCATGTCGCCGCGATAGCGGGCCACGCCATGCAGCAGATCATGAAAGAGTGCCAGATCAGCGATCTCCATGACCTTGGCCCAGTTTTCATGATCCTCCATGTCCTCATCGGGCAGCTGGCTGCGGAACTCCGATTCCACCGCCGAGATGGACTTGCCGGTCATGTGCCACTGGTAGAGTCCCTGGATAGCCAGCTCACGGGCAGCGCGCCTCGCCTGCTGGCCCGTCGACGGGGCACGCTTGGAACGTGACTCACTCATGAGTCTCTCCGCCATTACCAAAGCCGCGCAACAGCGACACCATTTCCATGGCCGCCATAGCGGCCTCGGCACCCTTGTTACCCGCCTTGGTACCGGAACGCTCGATGGCCTGTTCGATGGAGTTGACGGTCAGCACACCGTTGGCAATGGGGGTGTCGAACTCCAGTTGCAGGCTGCCGAGTGCCGAATTGCACCCCCCCGCCACATATTCGAAGTGCGGCGTACCGCCACGAATCACCGCGCCCAGCGCGATCACTGCATCGGGTTTGACCACCTGCAGTGCCCGCTTCACCGCCAGCGGGAGCTCCCAAGCACCCGGCACATGGACGATATCGATATTATCGGCATCCACGCCATGCCGCATCAGGATATCCACGGCACCTTCAACCAGGCTGTCGACTACATGGTGATTGAAACGCCCCACCACGATCACGTAGCGGCCGTCGACATCGACGAAGTTGCCTTCCAACTGAGACAAGGTATGCATCGGATTATTCCTGCTGAAATCGGTTTTGGATCCTGCTGAATCGACTGGGCGCAACCTGGGCTACGCCGATTTTCATCATAGTGCCAGATGGTCACCGTCTCAGGTGTCGGCCTCGCTGTCGCCTGGCGCAATCAGTTCGACCACTTCGAGATCGAAGCCGGACAGGGCGGAGAATTTCCACGGTGAGCTGAGCAGCCGCATCCGCCCCACCCCGAGGTGGCGCAGGATCTGAGAGCCCGTCCCTATCGTGAGGTAGTTCCCGGCGCCGTCTGAATCACTGGTGCGAGGCAGGCGGCGACGTTCCAGAAATACTTCGAGCTGGTCGCGGAAATCCTGGTGCGGGCGGCCATCGTCGAGCAGAACGAAGACCCCCTGGTCGACGCGGGCCACTTCCTCCAGCGCACTGTGCGTGGTCCAGTTCATGCCTTCGCCCTTCTGCAGTCCGAGCAGATCCCGCATGGTATCGGCAAGGTGCACCCGCACCGTGGTCAGCGTATCGGGGGTGGGCGTGCCCTTGACCAGCGCCACGTGGTGCGCGCCCTGAATACGATCGCGGAAGACATGCAGCGTCAGCTCGCCCACGGCGGTGTTGACCGGCGTCGACTCCACCGGCTCTACCGTCTGCTCATTGTGGATCCGGTAGTGGATCAGGTCGGCGATGGTGCCCATCTTCAAATCATGCTCGGCGGCGAACCGCTCGAGCTCGGGGCGACGGGCCATGCTGCCATCGTCATTCATGACTTCACAGATCACACCGCTGGGGTCGCAACCTGCCAGTGCCGCCAGGTCGCAGGCCGCCTCGGTATGTCCGGCACGGCGCAGCACACCGCCGGGCTCGGCCATCAGCGGAAAGATATGGCCGGGCTGAACGATATCCTCGGCCCGGGCATTGCGGGCCGCAGCCGCCTGCACGGTTCGCGCACGGTCCGCGGCCGAAATACCCGTCGTCACCCCCTCGGCGGCTTCGATGGAGAGAGTGAACTTGGTGCCGAAGCCGGAACCGTTGTCGCTCACCATCAGCGGCAGCTTGAGCCGCTCGCAGCGCTCGCGGGTCATCGGCATGCAGATCAGGCCCCGGGCATGGCGAGCCATGAAATTGATGTGCTCGGCCCCGACTTTCTCGGCGGCCATGATGATGTCGCCTTCGTTCTCACGATCCTCGTCATCCATGAGGATCACCATCTTGCCCTGACGAATGTCCTCGATCAGGTCTTCGATGGGAGCCAGGCCCCCGCGGGAAGATTGCACCATGGAATCTCCGAATGATTCAGAAAAAAGGCGTCGTGGCGCTTCGGCCGTGGCGTCGCCAAAGTCCGTTACTAAAGTCTACGCCCCGCCTCGAATGGGCGTCAGGGTACCTTGGCGCGGCGTCGGGCGCCAGTAGTGAGCACCCTTGGCGCGGCGTCGGGCGCCAGTAGTGAGCACCCTTGGCGCGGCGTCGGGCGCCAGTAGTGAGCATCCTTGGCGCGGCGTCGGGTGTCCCTCCCTCGTCCAGGGCTATCCTGCGACGGGGCTCCCGGCTCCCAGATGGACTCAGTCCTGAAGCCGCCCTGGCCGCGCGATGATACGCCAATCGCGACCGATGGCACGGATATCGAGGATATCCAGCGGGCGCTGCTGTGCCATACGGGTCAACCCCGGCAAGGCGAACAGCGGCCGCGCCTCGCCACCCAGCAGTGTCGGTGCCACGAACAGCTGCATCTCATCTACCAGGTTCGCATCGAGCATCGCGCCGGCCAGGGTGGCACCAGTTTCCAGCAGCGCCTCGTTGACCAGTTCCTGCTCGGCCAGGTAACGCAGCAGGGCGGCAAGATCGACCCGGCCATCCTCGCCAGCCGGCAGAACCAGGATCTCGGCACCGGCGGACTCAAGCCGGGCACGACGCTCGGCGTCGTAGCCCATTACCGTCGCGACCAGGGTACGACCGGGCTCACGCAGGCAGGCCGCAGCCTGGGGGAGACGGAGATGTGTGTCGACCACGACCCGCAGCGGCTGGCGCCGGGCTATCGTATCGGCATCGTCCAGCCCGAGCTGGTTCGCTCTGACGGTCAGGCGTGAGTTGTCGAAGATGACCGAGTCGACCCCGGTCAGCACTGCGCTGGAGCGAGCGCGCAGCCGCTGAACTTCAGTACGAGCATGTGGACCGGTGATCCACTGCGACTCACCCGACTCCATCGCCGTGCGTCCATCCAGGCTCATGGCCATCTTCAGTCGTACAAAAGGCCTGTTTCGGGTCATGCGCGACAGGAAGCCGGGATTGAGCGCCCTGGCCTCCTCTTCCAGCAGGCCGACTTCCACCTCGATTCCCGCATCGCGCAGCATGGCGATGCCCCGGCCGGCCACCTCCGGGTTGGGGTCGGTCATGGCCACCACTGCCCGCTTCACCCCGGCATCGATGAGTGCCACGGCACAGGGGCCGGTTCGCCCCTGGTGGGAGCAGGGCTCCAGCGTCACGTAGGCAGTGGCCCCCCGAGCCGCCCGCCCCGCCATCTCCAGGGCATGGACTTCCGCATGGGGCTCACCGGCGCGCTCGTGCCAGCCCTCCCCTACCAGTCTGTTGCCCTTGACCAGGATACAGCCCACGCGGGGGTTGGGGTCGGTGGTATAGAGGCCGCGGCGGGCCAGTTGAAGCGCCCGAGCCATCCAGGCGGCGGCGGTAGGCTTGGCCATATCACTCCCTGACAGAAGGGGGAAGCGGCATTCAGTGCTCGCTGTCGTCGGTCGTTCCCGGCGGGAATCCAGGCTCTCGTGAGAGACGGTCGATCTCGGCACGAAATTCGTCGATATCTTGAAAGCGACGATAAACGGAAGCGAAACGAATGAAAGCAACCTGATCGAGACGCTTGAGCGCCTGCATCACCGCCTCACCGATATCCCGGGCCTGGATCTCGCGTTCGCCACTGGCGCGCAGACGCTGGCGGATCCGCTCCACGGCAGCCTCGATGGACTCGGCGCTGACCGGACGCTTCTCCAGTGCCCTTAGCATTCCGGCACGCAGCTTCTGCTCGTTGAAGGTTTCGCGTGAGCCATCCGCCTTGACCACCCTGGGCATCACCAGTTCGGCGGTTTCGTAAGTGGTGAAGCGTTCACCGCAGGCAGTGCACTGGCGGCGGCGGCGCACCTGGTCGCCCTCGGCCACCAGGCGGGAGTCGGTCACGCGAGTATCATTGGCGCCACAGAAAGGGCAATGCATGGTTTCGATCCGAACGCGAAGAGGGGCGGCCCATCAAGTGGGCCACTCATGGTTCATTAGTGCCGCATTGTAACCTCTGGCCCGCTGTCCGCCCAGCTTCGACACCAAATGCGGAACCGAGAGTATGGTGCTAAGGATCAGTGACCATCTCCGTGGCTGTGGCCCTGTTCATGCTTCTCGCCATGCTGTCCTCCACCGTCCACGACGATTCGCTTAACTGGAGCCTCTAATCGCTGAGATGTACCCGACTCGAACCTGAGTTCGATCTCGACGAGCTCGCCTTCCTCCAAGGGTGCGGACAACCCGATCAGCATCAGGTGCAGTCCACCAGGTGCCAGCTCGGCTGCTCCACCAGCAGGCACGACAATCTGGGGCACCTGGCGCATCTGCATCACGCCATCGACATCCTCATGATTATGCAACTCCAGCACATCGGCTGCAGGTGAATACGCATCCACCAGTACGACATCCTGCTCACCCGGATTCTTGAGCGACATGAAGGCAGCAGAGGCCTGCGAGCCCGGTGGAACAGCACGTACCTGGGCGTCTTCGATATTGAGCGGATCGGCTAGCGCCGACAGCGACACCAGAGAAAGGCCGGTAGCGAGTAGAAGAGTGCGGGGCAACATCATGCGGGGCTCCTTGTTGTATCGTTACGCCGTGCGACAGAGGGGAATCGAGCAGCATACTATGCCGTTACCTGCCTCGGAGCCAGGCTGCGTCAACTCGACACAGTCCGGCGTTAACCGGCAGTTAATCGAGAGCTGACACACTGGCGAGTCCATTGCGACGGACTGCTCGACATAGGAGGACTGCGCTGCATGAACGCCTTGCAACAGAGCATCGCCCTGGGGCCACTGGGATTCTCACTGGGCCAGGTGCTGGTCATAGTGGCCTTCGGCATGGCCTTGCTGGCCGGAGCCCTGATCGGACGACGCCATCGCACCCCGGTGGCCGATACACTGTTCACCCTGCTTCTTCTCAGCCTGGCTGGGGCTCGAGTGCTTTTCGTGACTCGCTACTGGAGCAGCTACGACGACATGATGTCGATGCTGGATATTCGCGACGGCGGTTTCGATCCGCTCGGCGGTCTGGTGGTTGGTCTGGCCTACGCTCTCTGGCTGATGTGGCGACTTCCTGCCCAACGGGTGCCCCTCGCCGGCGCGCTGCTAACCGGCGCCCTTACCTGGGGCCTCATCGCCGGCCCCCTGGTGTTGCTGGAGGAAAGCGCTAGACCGATTCCGGACACGTCCCTGGCCACCCTTGGGGGCAACCCTACTGACCTGCCGTCGCTGGCAGCTACAGAGGGTCAACCAATGGTGGTGAACCTATGGGCCACCTGGTGCCCGCCCTGTATCCGCGAAATGCCGGTCTTCGAGCAGGCCCAGAAGGAAATCGACGACATCACCTTTGTCTTCGTCAACCAGGGAGAAAACGCCCAGCATGTGAACCGATTCCTCGCGGAGCACTCTCTTGATCTGGACAATGTGCTGCTCGATGCGACCAATGCACTTGGCGAGGTTACCGGGTCCATGGCCATGCCCACGACGCTTTTCTACGACGCCGAAGGCCGCCTGAGCAATACGCACTTTGGCGAACTGTCGCGAGCCACCTTGCACAGCGGCCTCGAGCGCCTGCGCTGACGCCACGTACAACATGCACCTTCCTACCCATTTCAAGGAATCGACATGGCTTTTCGACTTTCACTGCTCGCTACCAGCCTGACAGCTATTGCCACAGCCCAGATGGCCTATGCCGGCGACTGGCCGGGCCCGGTTCGTGCGCTGACCGAGCAGGGGCTCGAGGTTCACGGCGAATTCGAAGCTCCCAGCGGGCTCACCGGCTACGCCGCCAGCCACCAGGGGCGTGAGATGACCGTCTTTGTCACTTCCGACGGCAATCATGCCATCGTCGGCACCATGATCGATGCCGAGGGCAACGATCTCTCCGAGGCTCCTCTCGATGAACTGGTGAGAGCGCCTCAGGAGGGCGAGGTATGGCAACAATTGGAACAGAGCCACTGGATTCAGGACGGCCAGCCGGATGCTCCCCGTGTGCTGTATACCTTCACCGATCCCAACTGCCCCTATTGCCGGCAGTTCTGGGAGCAAGCTCGCCCCTGGGTCGAGGCCGGGGAAGTTCAGCTGCGCCACATCATGGTCGGCATCCTTAGCCAGGACAGTCCTGCCAAGGCAGCCGCCCTGCTGGGCGCCGAAGATCCCGAGGCCGCCCTGCATGACCACAGTGGCGGCGACGACATTGGCCCATCGGCCCAGCCCCGTGATATCGAGGACCAGGTGTATCGCAACAACCAGCTTTTCGACGAGCTGGGGCTCTATGCCACCCCGTCCACGATCTATCGGCATGAAGAGCGCCTGCAACGAGTCGACGGCATGCCGCAGGAGTCACGACTGCTCGAGATGATGGGCGGCGAGGCGCCCTGAATCGGCTCAAGAGCAAAGGCCCCGCGCGGATTACCGGGCAGGGCCTTGACGTCAACATTCCTTGTCAGGCTTAGTCTTTCATATCCTCGAAGCGTGGGACACCAAGGTTCCAGGGCAGCATTTCGTTCTTCTCACCCAAGTTGGCATGGTCTCCCAGCAGCGCCCCATCATGCTGGCGTTCGGTGCCGTAGAGTGTGTGCTTGTGGAAGGTCGCCTCGAAGCGTTCGCGAGTTTCTCGTACGTCACCGGTATAGCGCGGATCCTCATTTCGCATCACTCTCGTCATTGTTTTGCATCCCTTGCAGGACGCTACCGGCCTGGGGGGGGCCAGACCTCCTGCCGCCGCTTGACCGGCAGCGTCAAACGGGCTTCCAGCCCGCCATCATCTGGGCGTACGAACTGAAGGCCACCGCCGAAGCGCTCGACGATGGCCGCCACGATGGCCAGCCCGAGGCCGCTTCCCTGATGCTTGCTGGTTCGCCAGAAACGCCCGGTCAATTGCCCGAGCGCCTCGGCCTCTACCCCCGGACCGTGATCACGTACTCGAAAGGTGACGCTGGCCGGCGGCTGAACACCGGCCGGTACGGTATCGACACCCAGCTCCAACGGGCGATCGCTCACGCCATGTCGCAGCGCATTCTCGAGCAGGTTACGCAAGGCCGTGATTGCCAACTCACGCGGCACGGCCAGTTCCCATTCAGGCAGGTCATCAAGCAGCTCGACATCGGCCCTACCCGTCGGGTCTGCATCCTGAAGCGCCTGGGTAAATACCTCCCGTGAAAGGCACGGTTCTCCAGCCTCGAAATCCACTCGACCTTCGACCCGTGCCAGCAACAGCAATTGATCCAGGGTACGCGAGAGGCGAACGACCCCTTGCTCAGCATGGACCATGGCCGCCTTTGCTGCCGGCCCCTCTACGCGCTGGGCCACCTGCAGGTGGGTGCGGGTCGCCGTCAGGGGGGTTCGCAGCTCATGGGCGGCGTCGTTGGTGAAGCGCTGTTCACGAATGAACGCCGCGTGCACCCTGGCCAGCAGTCCATTGAGCGAGTCGACGAGCGGGCGAATTTCCGACGGTACTCCAGAGACGGCAACTGGCTCCAGGGCATCGGGATGGCGCTGCGCCAGCGACTCGCGCAGCCGGTCTAACGGCGCCAGGCCGCGGACCACACCGAACCACAGCGCTACCAGGCTGCCCAGCAGAGCCACCAAAAAAGGGACCACCGCCACCTTGATCACGTCGCGCAGCAATCGGTTTCGTTCATCCATGCGGTCGGCGGTGGTGATAGTCAGGCCGTCTCGCTCGTAGACGAAGACCCGCCAGGTGACGCCGTCGGCTTCACGGTAACTGTGGCCCCGCTCGCCGACCCGTAGAATGTTCTCCAGGTCGGTATGGGTACGGGCGAGGATCTCGCCACGCGGAGAGTGGACCTGGCAGGCAAGCCCCTCGATTGGTGGAATCGACAGCGCTCGCTGGTCGGCCTGCAGCCAAGCTTCCTCGGGCAGTTGGGCCATTAGCCCTGAGACCATGCGAGCCGACTGGGCCAGACGCTGGTCCAGGGTGGCAACAAACTTCTCCTCGAGGTCGCGCATCAGCCAGGCCGCGGCAAGGCTCCACAGCAGCATCAAGGTCACCCAAAGGGTGAGCAATAGCCGCGCGCGCAGGCTCATCGCTGCGGACGCCGTCGAGCGAACTGGCCAACGGCTTCGGGCTTTCCAAGCCGGTAGCCAATGCCGCGAACGGTCTCGATCACGCCCACGCCCAGCTTGCGACGCAGGTGATGGATATGCACGGTGAGTGCATTGCTCTCTACCTCATCGCTCATGCCATACAGGCTATCCTTGAGCTGATCGATGCTGAGCACGCTGCGCGGGGCCTGCAGGAACGACTCCAGCAGTACCAGCTCACGCCGTGACAGGGGGACCAGCTGCCCCTCCAGGGACACTTCCCGGGAGACAGGATCGAGACACAGCGACCCATGCTCTACCATGTCCCGAGAGCGCCCGGACGCACGTCTCAGTAACGCATTGAGCCGGGCCACCAGCTCATCCAAATCGAATGGCTTGATCAGATAGTCGTCGGCCCCACACTGGAGACCAGCGATACGATCCGCCACATCATCCCGGGCGGTGAGCACCAGCACCGGCACATCGACACCCTCGTCACGCCATTCCTCGAGCAGTTGCAGACCATCACCATCAGGCAAGCCTCGGTCGAGGATCACCACGTCGGTGGCGACGAGCGCCATCATCGATCGAGCCTGCGCCTGCGTCGTGGCGAGATCGACGACAAAGTCGCAGACTGCGAGACCTGTCTGGATCCCGGAGGCAACGAGGGGATCATCCTCGACTAGCAAAACGTGCATTTAGGGCTTCCTGGCGACCGAGGTGAACGAAGTGCCTATCAGGCCGAGTTACCCCGGCCTTCCTACGCGTTCAGGACCGATATCCGCAAGGTCAACTGCGGGCAGGAATCGCCCGGGCCAGGAACCAGCCCGCCACCATGGCCACCAGCATGGCGAACAGTGGGGCCGTCAACCCGGCGATGGACGCAATGGCCGGACCGGGACAATAGCCGGAAAGCCCCCAGCCAATACCGAACAGGGCGGCCCCGCCGATCAGCCGAGCATCGAGGTCCTGGCGGGTGGGCAACTGGAAGGTCTCGCCAATCATCGGCCGCTCTCGACGGAACACGAGCCGATAGCCAATGAATGTGGTCACCACGGCCCCGCCGAGCACGAACATCAGCGTCGGGTCCCAGGCACCGAAGATATCGAGGAAGCCCAGCACGCGCGCAGGGTCGGTCATGCCGGCGAGCGCCAGGCCCAGGCCGAAAATCAGCCCCGCGATATAACCCATCAGCGTCTTCATGCTCCACCCCCGAACACGTGCCGCACGATATAGACGGTAACGATAGCGCATGCCAGAAAGGTCACCGTGGCCACCAGTGAACGCGGCGACAGCCGTGCCAGCCCGCACACGCCATGCCCGCTGGTGCAGCCGCTGCCCAGGCCGGTGCCCACGCCAACCAGGAGCCCAGCGACCAGCATCAGCCCGACACCACCGGCGGGCGACCCGACCACCTCACCCGGAGCGCCGGCGACATTGCCAAGACCTCCGCCCATCACCATGAGCAGCAGGGGCCCGCTGACCAGACCCAGCACAAAGGCCACACGCCATGCGCTATCTCCCTTGGGCAGCGTGGTTACCAGGCTGCCGACGATACCGCTGATACCGGCGATACGGCCAAGCGTTGCCATCAGCCACACGGCCGACAGACCGATCATGACCCCGCCAATGAGCCCTTGCAGACTTGCAATCCAATCCACGTAGATGTCCTCCAGAGTGGTACTTCAATTCAGAAAAAAGCGCCTCAAATTGATGCGGCTCGATCAGCCGGCTTGCCGCAAACGGCACCCCGCTCTTCCTCGTCACCGTGCAGCGTTCGCCAGGCATCATAAGTGCTTAGATACACCTGCCCGGTCAGCTCACGACAGAAATTGGTGTTGTGCAGGCGATCCATTACCGGCCCCTTGACCTCTGCCAGGTGCAGCGCAACGCCGGCATCCTTCAGCCGGCCATTGATGACCTCGAGGCTCTCAAGCGCCGAGGCATCGATGACATTGACCGCCTGGCAGGCCAGCACGATGTGATGAAGTCCAGGCTGACGCGCCGCCAGCTCCATTACCGTGTCCTCCAGGTAGCGCGCATTGGCAAAGTAGAGGCTTTCATCAACACGCAGGATGGCCATGCGTGGATCGGTCTCCACCTGATGGCGCTCCACATTGCGGAAATGCTCGGTTCCTGGCATGCGGCCCACCACGGCACTGTGGGGGCGGCTGGTGTAGTAGAGGTGCAGTATCAGCGACAGCCCCACTCCCACCATGAGGCCGCTCTCCACCCCATGCCCCAGGGTGGTCAAAATGGTGGCTAACATGGCCGCGGCATCGCAGCGCGAATAGGCCCAGGTACGCTTGATGGCTGGGATGTCCACCAGGGACAGCACCGCCACGATAATGGTGGCCGCCAGGGTGGCGATGGGCAGGTAGGCGATCAGCGGCGTCAAGAGCAGCGCCGCGCCGGCGATGCCCACGGCGGTAAAAGCCCCGGCTGCCGGGGTTTCCGCGCCGGCATCGAAATTGACCACCGAGCGGGCGAAACCGCCGGTGACCGGCATGCCGCCGGTGAAGGATGCGGCAATGTTCGAAGTGCCAAGCCCGACCAGCTCCTGGTCCGGGTCGATACGCTGCCGGCGCTTGGCGGCCAGGGTCTGCCCCACCGAAACCGACTCGACGAAGCCGACGATGCTGATCAGCAGAGCCGCCATGAAGAGCTGGCTCCACAGGCCGCTGTCGAAACCGGGCAGGGTCAGCGGTGGCAGGCCTGCCGGTACGCTGCCCACCACGGCCACGCCACGCGCATCGAGTCCCAGCCCCCAGGTGGCCAGCGTGGTGACCGCCACAGCGAGAATCGGCGCGGCCTTGGTCAGCATGTCCGCCGGCCTTGACGGCACGCCCGCCCGTTGCAGAGCGGGCTTGAGCCACCGCCGCGCGCCATAGAGAAAGACCAGTACGCCAAAACCGATCGCAAGAGTCGGCAGATGGGTCGAACCCAAGCTGGCGGCCAGGCTGGTCAACAGCTCCAGCAGGTTATGGCCGCCGGCCTCCACACCCAGTAGATGCTTGAGCTGGCTGGCGGCGATGATCAGTCCCGAGGCGGTGATGAAACCAGAGATCACCGGATGGCTGAGAAAGTTGGCCAGGAAGCCCAGCCGGGCCACCCCCATCAAGGTCAGGATCAATCCCGACATCAACGCCAGCACCAGGGCGGCGCCGAGGTACTCCGGCGTGCCTTGGGGTGCAATCTGCCCCACTGCCGCCGCAGTCATCAGCGAGACCACTGCCACCGGCCCTACCGCCAGGGTGCGGCTAGTGCCGAACACTGCATAGATGACCAGCGGCGCAATGCTGGCATAGAGCCCCACCTCCGGCGGCAGCCCTGCCAGCATGGCATAGGCCAGCGACTGCGGGATCAGCATGATGGTGACGATCACCGCCGCCAGCAGGTCGCTCCCCAGGGTGGCGCGACCATAACCGGGCAGCCACTGCAGGATGGGCAGGTAGCGCTTGGGGTTCATCGCTCAGCGTTTCCCGGCAGCTTCCAGCAGCGGGCGTCGCTCCTCCAGGTCATGACCCGCGGCGCGCGCCGCGGCCAACAGCACCGGAATGTCGCAACTCTCGCCCTGGCTGCGGGCATGGGCCCAGAGGTGAATGGCACGCTTTCCGGTCTTGCAGAAGGCCAGAATGGGCGAAGGCAAAC
>ERZ869909.2255-NODE-2255-length-13208-cov-7.992232_pt1 | contig 13208 bp, 14 predicted proteins | sample MGYA00520892_ERZ869909 | MGnify/ENA primary metagenome ERZ869909 (study PRJEB32215, sample SAMEA104723947) | bioreactor metagenome | biome: bioreactor; feature: anaerobic bioreactor; material: water | place: China | collected 2015-03-12 ... | reverse complement strand
GCAGTTTTGTCGAAAAAGCTGCGAAGCCTTGATTTTTTGCAACTTTTTCATCAAGGAAAAAGTTGAAGAAAGAAAAACTTCTCAAACGAAATCTATTACGATTGGGAAAACTGACAGCAAGGTAATTACTGGCAAGATTGCGGATAAGCATATTTTGTTTTGTTTCCCCTGGTGTGCATTGTGTTGTACCACGGCTGCAACCAACCGGAATTTATGGTTAATTTTGATCAGAAAAAAAAACAAACCCATTACAAACCCAAACTAAAGACAACAGATTATGGAAGAAAAATTCATTCCCTTCGAAGTGATTGAGAATTTTATGATTGATGTGATGGAGAAAGCTGGTATCCCGCGTGCCGATGGCAAGATCGTAGCCGATGTGCTGGTGCAGGCCGATAAGCTGGGCTTCGACTCCCACGGGGTAAACCGCTTGAAGCCCATCTACCTCGACCGCATCAAGGATGGCATTCTGAATCCCGAAACCCATTTTGAGATTGTAAAGGAAACCCCTACCACCGCCGTGGTGGACGGCCACAACGGCATGGGGCATGTGATCTCGTACAAGGCCATGGAGCTTGCCATTGAGAAGGCGAAGAAATACGGTATGGGTATGGTGGCCGTGCGCAACTCCACCCATTACGGTTTTGCCGGCTACTACCCGCTGATGGCCGTAAAGGAGAACATGATCGGTATTACCGGTACCAATGCACGCCCCTCCATAGCACCCACCTTTGGGGTGGAGAACATGCTGGGTACCAACCCCCTCACCTTTGGCATGCCCAGCGATGAGGCGTTTCCGTTTCTGCTCGACTGCGCCACCTCCATTACCCAGCGCGGCAAGGTAGAGGTATATGCCCGGCAGGGGAAAGAGATGCCCAAAGGGTGGGTGATCGACGAAAACGGTGAAAGCAAAACCAACTCCGCAGAGGTGCTGGAAGACCTCATTGCCGGCCGTGCCGCCTTTACCCCCCTGGGGGGCGTGGGCGAAGAAACCGGCGGATACAAAGGGTACGGATATGCCACCGTGGTGGAGATCCTCTCGGCTGCACTGCAGCAGGGCGCCTTTATGAAAGCCCTCATGGGAGTGAAAGATGGCAAAAAGGTTCCTTACCCGCTGGGGCACTTCTTTATCGTGATCGATATCAGCGCCTTTACCGAGCCCGACAGCTTTAAGAAAATTACTGGCGATATCCTGCGCGATCTGCGTGCCTCACGCAAAATGCCCGGACAAAACCGCATCTACACCGCCGGAGAGAAAGAATACGATGTGTGGATGTCGAGAAAAGACAAGGGGGTACCCTTCAATGCAGCCCTGTTCGACGAGTTCAGAGGGATGTGCCACACGTACGGGCTGGAGAGTTATCTGCCTCACTTCGAGGGATAGCGATCAGCCAAAACCCGGATACAATGCTGTACCGGCAGGGTATTGCCCCAAGAGGGTAACCTGCCGGTACAGCTTTTTTTTCAGGGGTCGATATCGATGCCGATCTCGCGCAACAGCAGGGAGGCATTGAAGGTGTTGCAAACCCCCGGTTTGAGTTTGTAATCGAACTGCATCTGCTGCTCAGCAGAGATGCTGATGTCGAAAAAGAAATTGGCGATGGCCTGGGGGAACTCCTTCTCCATGGCGGCCAGCTCCAGGTTGTGGGTGGCAATGATGGCGGGTACGTGGCAGCGGATCAGCTCGCGGGTAATGGCCATGCTGCCCCGGGCCTTGTCGGCCGAGTTGGTGCCCCTTAGCATTTCGTCGAGCAGCAGCAGCACGTTGTTGTCGTGGCGGGCACTGTGCAGGATCTTCTTCAGGCGTTTGATCTCGCGGTAGAAGGTGGAGGTATGCTCGGCCAGGGAGTCGGTAATGGTGAGGTAGCTCATGATGCGGAAGTGCGATAGCTCCATGTGCTGTGCACACACCACCGTGCCGGCCTGTGCCAGGATGATGTTTACCCCCACCGAGCGCAAAAAGGTGCTCTTGCCGGCCATGTTGGAGCCGGTAACGATATGCACAAACCGCTGCCCATCGATGGCGTAGTCGTTGCACACCCGCTGTGCCGGGTCGATGAGGGGGTGGCCCAGCTGGCGGGCTGCCAGGTGAAAGCCCCCTTGCTGCAGTACCGGCCAGCACCACTGCGGGTGGTTGTGCTGCACCACAGACAGACTTACCAGGGCCTCCAGCATGCCGGCCACCTCAAACCAGCGGGCGGTGCTGGCGGCATGGCGGTCGAACCAGCCGGAGATACGCAGGCAGATGGCCAGGTCCCACAAAAAGAAAGTGTTGAGCAGCACCTTCATCACCATATTCAGGGTATACTCCAGCTTCAGGGAGAGGCTGCGCAGCTGCCTGATGGCAGGCAAAGCACCCTGCTGGCCGGCAATGGCATCCTGCAGCGATTGCAGCAGGGGCGACTGCCACTGGCCCTTCTCCAGGAAAGAGAGTATACGGGCATATTCGTTCAGGATGGCCTCGCGCCCCTCCAGCTGCTGGCGCACCTGGCGCGAGAAGCGACCGGTGCGGATCTCCACCAGCGTGTTGACCACGATGGGCAACAGCAGCAGCAAAGCACTGCCCCCGGCCACCACACCGGCCACACTCAGCAGCAACACCCCGCGCGAGCCCCACAGCAGGTAGCGGTACCAGGCTGCAGGCTGGGTGGTATTGCGGATCTCGGGCAGGTGCTGGCTGGCAAAATCGTGGATGCGCCGCCCAAACAGCTCGCAGCGAAACGCCTCACACCAGGCCGCATCCAGCTCGGCAACCGCCTGCTGGCGCTGCCCGGTCTGCTCAGGGGTGCTGCCCATGCGCAGCCAGTTGGCAAGGGCCAGGTTGCCCACCCCCGTGGCACAGCGGTTTACATAGGCAAAGAGGCTATGCGCACCAAACAGATCCATATCCTCCGAAATGGGATGCTCCCCGTCTTTGAAAGCACTGCCGTTGTAGTAGGCCCCCGGCGCCAGCAACAGGGTCTGCACCTCGTTGTGCAGCATGGCACGCAGGGTGCGGGCCCGCTCCAGGCGCGAGCGGTTGCGCAGATCGGCCAGCAACACGCATACAAACAGCCCCAGGGTCGCCACCGCCAGCCCCAGCCATAGTGGCGAAGCCCGGTCGATGCTCACCACCACCGCCAGCACAAGCAGCAAAAAGGCCGCCAGGCGCCCCGTGGCCAGGCGGTCGCCCCGAAGGGCAAGGGTGGCAATCTGACCGTCGAGCTCACCGATGCGGCGGTTGTAGTTTTCCGTCATGGTATATCATCTTTAAAAAATCAACGGTGCAAAGATAGCGGTAACCCATGGAACCACTGCACTGTGGCCCTGGCTTTTTTGCGGCACCCACCCCCGTAGCCCGGAGCCACCCCACAGCATACCCCTCCACCGGCCCTGCCTGCGCAGCCCGCTACCCCCCAAACCCCCAGCCCAGGGGCATTGGGGCCGCACCCAATAAAAAAAATACACTTTTTGGTCAACATCATGTGTAGTATATACGCAGGTTTGTTTATATTTGGGACGCAAATTTGTGGAAGGATAGAGGGGGTTGGGAGGAAAAATGGGTTGGAGGGGCGAAGAAGGGAGTGAAGGGGGAAATAAGGGGGGAGGGGTGAGTTTTTGTTGATATAAATCTAGTTGTAGGCAAGGCTAAAAGACAGCGGTACACTAAAAAATGGATTATAAATTTGAAAAAACGGATTGAGAATATTGTCTCATTGATTGAAGGTTTGTGCAAGAAAAAATTAGTTTTTGCCACCCACTTCTGCCCTTCGGGACAGTTAAGGAAGCCTACGCACATTGCACACATTTGCAAATCGCACAGGCTGACGCACAAACCAAAATTTGCAAAAGAGTGCAATTTTCCCCAACGGTCCTTTAAAATACAATAATGATAAAACCCAAAGAAGAAATATTTCAATATTATTTTTACTTCGTTCAGGAACGAATGAATATCTTTTGGAATAAATATGACCGAAAATTACCTTGGACTACCGATGAGATATTGCGAAAACATAAATTCACCAATGTTTACAGGGCTGCAGATAGAGTAAGTCAGTATTTAATTAAGAATGTAATTTATCAAGAAAACTCATTCACGCCGGAGGACACTTTATTAAGAATTCTTGTTTTTAAAATTTTCAATAAACCTGAAACTTGGGAGTATCTAGAAAAAAAAGTTGGTGTAATTACACTTAAAAACTTTGACCTACAAAAAATCAATAAAGCATTATTGGAACAAAAAAATAATCATCCGATATTCAATAATGCATACATGATGACTGGTACACATTCTTTATATAATCATCTTCAGTATAAGCATGAAAAATGGCTTGAGATGGTAAAGAAAGAAATTATTGGCGGCTCAATTCTAAAAAAAATATTGGATTCAAAATCGCTGTCAGAAGTTTATGAAGGACTAAGAAGGTGTTCTTTTATTGGCGATTTTCTTGGCTATCAATATGCAATCGATATGAATTATTCCGCTTCTATTGATTTTAGTGAAGATTCTTTTGTAAAAGCAGGTATTGGTGCAATACGAGGAATAAAAAAATGTTTTGAGCCATTAGAAAAGAAATATAGTTATGAGGATGCAATAAAATTCACACAAGAAAACTTTGAATTATATCAAGAGAAATTTGGATATACTGAATTTAAGCCACTCTTTGGTAGAGTTCCAACTCTAATAGATTTACAGAATTGTTTTTGTGAAACAGATAAATATCTACGTGCAAAACTCCCAGAACTTCAAGTCGATAATAAAAGGATTAAACAAAAATATATAGAGACAAATAAGTCAATTGACCTGTTTTTTCCCCCGAAATGGAATATAAATTCTAAAATAATTACACCATGTATACAGCCGAGTATGAAGGAATTAACGCTTTTCTAGTTGGCGCTTCTACTCTTCTGTTGAAAGAAGGCGTTAAGCGTAGTACCAGAGGTTTTAAATGCAAGGAATTGCCTGCTCCGTTCATGTTTAAGATTAAAAACCCTACCGCAAGATTAGTAACGATATCTGAAAGGAAATGGAATCCAATATTACCTTATGCTGAATCACTATGGCTTGCACTTGGTAGAAATGACCTTGAACTAATTGGACATTATTTAAAGAATATGAAGAATTTTTCAGATGATGGATTCTTTATGCGGGGTGGATATGGTCCAAGACTGAGAAACTATAATGGCATTAATAGCGACTACAAGAATAGTAACCCATTTGATATTGATTCCTCTGAACTAAAAACCTCTGAAGTTGACCAATTTAAATATATTGATTTAAGTTTTCAGAAGGATATAAATACACGTCAAGCAATTATCAATATTGGTGACCCTCCAAAAGATTGTTTTGATGCAAATGGTTGTTTAAAAGAAACCAAGGATTTCCCTTGCACTCGTTTACTACATTTTCAGAAGCAACCAAATACTAACAAACTGAATTTAACAGTATATATGCGTTCAAATGATTTTATGTGGGGCGCAAGTGCTGTAAATATATTTAACTTCACATTTATACAAGAATATTTCTCTAAAATATTAAAGCTTGATATTGGTGACTATTATCATATCGCAAACAATTTCCATTACTATGATGAGTTTGAAAATGACTTATTTGCGTTTTCAAATGTTAAAGAATTAAATGATACTGGATTTCATTATTCTAAAACCTTTAATAGCCTTGCCGAATTTGACAAACTAACAGACAAACTAAGAATAGAAGAAGAAAAATTACGACGAGGTCAAGGAAATGGATTAGTTGATTTTGGAGATGATTTTTTCAATGATTGGTATAAAGCTTTTTATACTTTCAATACGAAAACAAAAGTTGAATTTATGAACCCTGAATTACAAACCCTATTTAAAAAATACCAACTTTTATGAATGAAAAAAGCATAAAAAAAATCACAGATGATGTGACAGCAATTCTTCTAAAGAAGAATCAGGACTATGGCGGAGCAAGCTTCGATTTAGGACTTAATGGCAATATGGTTCACTTATGGGATAAAGTTAGCCGATTTCGAAGTCTACTTTCAAAAGATAGCAAGAATCCAAATTTTGAAAGTCTAGAAGACACTTTGAAAGACATTATAGGGTATGCCATAATTGGGTTGCATATTTTAAATGATGACCAAATTAAAGACAAAATATATGGACAAGACGAAAAATATTTTTATAAGCCATCATCATAAAGATGATAAATCGGTATCCGCTTTTACGGAATTATTGGCTGGTAAAGATTACAATATTAGAAATAGTTCTATCAGAGTAAACGAAAAGAATAAGGAGCGTCTAGAAAAAAAACAAATCCCTAAAAAAACTTTAGAAAGATTGTTAAGCATGAAAATGCGATGGGCTGGAACTGTAGTAGTTCTTATTGGTACGCAAACACACTCAAGAGAATGGGTTAATTGGGAAATTGACCAAGCTGCCAAACAAGGTAAGAGAATTATTGGCGTATATATAAATGGTGCGAGTGATTCTGATATTCCTGAAAGTTTTGAAAAATATGGAAATGCCTTGGTCGGTTGGAAATCAGATAGAATTATTGGTGCAATTAATGGTTCAATAAACAATTGGGAAACACCCACAGGAGAACCAAGAGAAGGTCATTGGTCACCTTATCGTAGTACTTGCTAAAAAATAAATACTATGAAATATTACTCATATGTAGTAGCACGTGATTTTGGTTTTGCACCAAATCCATTCGGACAACATTGTACTTTAGCTACATGTAAACATAAAATTAGAAAGAACGCTTCCGTAAACGACTGGATATTTGGCATAACGTCCAAAAGGAAAGGTAATAGGTTGGTTTTTGCAATGAAAATTAATCAGAAGATTACATTTGATGATTATTGGAACACACCAGAATTTCAATACAAAAAGCCAGTTTTAAATGGTAGTTTGAAGCAAATGTATGGAGATAATATATACCATTTTGATAAAACCATAAATAAATGGTTTCAGGCAGATTCTCATCATAGTCTAGATAATGGGGAAATTAATTATGAGAACCTTAATCGAGACACTAGTGGCGAATATGTTTTGGTTTCAAAAGAATTCTATTATTTTGGTTCAGAAAATATTGAAATACCATTGGCGTTAAAAACTAAATTTTCAGTGGGAAGAGGGCATAAGTTGGTAAAAGAAGAAGTTGCCCATAAGCTTATTGATTGGTTAAAGGAAAACCATGAATGTGGTTTTCACGGAGATCCAATCTCATTTACAGGTTTTCTAAGATATGATGGAGTGTCTTAATTTTATAGTAAAACGATGGAAGTTATTAAAGTATATTTTGATGAAAATTTTAATTTGATTTTTCAATTTTCTATTTGGTTTTTCTTATCTATAGTATTGCTATTTATAATCTATTTTGTATTGATTAAGAAGGTATTCCGTTATAGTCTTGTAAAAATTGATATTAAACTTGGTAATGTAGGTACTGCAGAATTCAGACCAAATAAAACAGACCTTCAAATTGCGCATAAAATATGGACACAGTTAATCACTAGGAAAGCTGCTATCCCAATTGACAAAGAAAATGATGTAATTGAAGAAATTTATGATTCATGGTATGCATTATTTCAAAAGGTAAGAGAGTTTATAAGTGATATTCCAGCTGATTTGATAAGGAATAATAGTAGTACAAAAGAAATTGTCCGTATTGCTACTCAGACTTTAAATGATGGCTTGCGTCCTCATCTAACAAAATGGCAAGCACGATTTAGAACATGGAGTAGTTCGAAAAAAGACAAATTAATGGAAATGACACCACAGGAATTTCAAAAAGAATATCCTGAATACAAGTTCCTAATTGAAGATTTAATGTTGGTTAATGAACAATTAATCCAATATGCACAGGAACTGAAAAAAATAATTGATAAAAAATGAATCATCCCACACAGCCAAGCACATTTGCAATTCGCACAAGCCAAAGCACAACCAAAAATTGCAAAAGAGCTTGTCTATCTGCAAACGCTTTTTTGCCGATCCTAAAAACTAATTTTTTCAGAAATGGCAGTGCTTCGATTTAACGGATTAAGGATTGTAAAATATTGATAATTAACTGATAATTAACTGATAATGAATAAAGCCCAGCATACAACATCGTATATAAAACATTTGGCAGTCAGTGGGTTATCGAACGTTTCAGCTCGTATCAAAAGTACTTGTAACTTGACAGGGAAGTGCTTCGAAATGCCAAACGTTTCATATACGCAACCGTTGTGTGGTATAATAAATAAAAAACCAACATATGAAGTGGATTAGAAACCTTTTAAAAAAAAAGGACAAGAAAAATCAATCAAAGGAAAGTCAACATAAGGTTGAAATTGATGACGACGGAAAGGTTTCAATGGAATTATCCTTTAATGTTAACAATAGTGACTTGAAAATACCTATTAAAACGACGGCTGATAACCTTGTGAGAACCTACAACAATAATCTTGACCCTAATTCATGTGATAGAGAACCTTCGGTTGATGAAATCAAATTACCAGTCAAAACTCCCATTTATAAAATGTATGGGGACAATAAGGATAAAGAACTAATCTTCAATGCCCAAGAAATAGCAAGACTAAATGGATATAATTATTTCGTTGCGCCAAAGGACAAATATGAAAGGCTATTGAAAAGCACAGAAGAACATGAAAAAGCGAATGAAATCCTTAAATTAACTGCTGAATTAAACAATAAAGGAATTGCTCTCGAAAAAGAAAACAAGATTGATGAAGCGATAACAATTTATGAAGAGAATGTAAAACTAAAATATCCTGCCTCACACTCCTATGATAGACTAATGATACTTTACAGAAAAAAGCAAGACATACAGAATGAAAAAAGAATTATTGAATTAGCGATACAAATTTTTTCAGGGAAAAACGCGACACTCGTAAGTAAATACGAACAGAGATTGAAAAAACTAATCAGTTGACAGATTATTAATTACTTCTACACAAAATGGTAAATAGTGAAAAATACAAGGGATTAGATATTTATTATCATTCTGATTGGAACAACGAAATAAGGGGGTTTTCATTTACAGCAACTGTTTTTGACTCGAAAGCAAAAAATGAAAATGACTACTTATTTGTTGAAAAGACCCAAATTTCTTCAATAGCTGTTAGGATTATATATCATTCTTTAATCTCAGATGAAGCATCAAAAGATATAACCGAAAAAACTTTTGCGAAAGTTAAAACTAGAATTGATTTTGGATTATATGAAAAAGGAAACGAATATTTTCAACAAATTACAAGTGAAAACATCGAAGAAGTTGCACTACCAATGGAAGATACCATCATACAAGATTATCTTCTAAAAGGCTTAATTAATTTACGTAAGGCTAATCCTTTAACCTATATAGCATTATCTTTTAACCCAGTCGGCTTTTGTGAAATACTAAAAATACCTTTAGAAACTTATTATTTTAATGCAGATATTCTGCTGGAAGAAGGACTAATATCAACAAAGATTGAGAATGGAATTGAAGAAGGTATGCTTTACATTACAAGTAAAGGATTTAATTATGCAAATACAAAAACAAAAAAAGAAGAGATTAGAAAGGTCTCATCGTTAAGTAATGCATCCAGTACTCCTTCAAATATTGAAAAGTACGACATCGCCATTTCGTTTGCAGGGGAAGACCGTGAATTAGCTGAAAAAATTGCTGTGCAACTAACGGAAAAACAAGTAAATGTTTTTTACGATGATTTTGCAAAATCAGACTTATGGGGAAAAAACCTATATGATTATCTAAGCGAAATATACAGTGAAAAGTCAAAGTACTGTGTAATGATTTTATCAGAGCATTATGAAAAGAAACTATGGACTAATTTGGAAAGGAAAAGCGCCCAGGCAAGGGCATTCAGAGAGAATAGGGAATATATATTGCCAATTCGAATTGACAGCACTAAAATTAGTGGTATCCATGAAACAGTAGGATATATTGACGCAAAAACTCATTCAATTGAGAATATTGTAGATTTAATTTTAAGCAAACTACAAAAAATATAAAAGAATTATGGAAAGTAAAACAGGTGTAGTTAAACACAAGGGCAAAGATTTCAAATATGAAGTGGACGAAAATGGATACATTTGGTTGACTGCTGATGAACTTGGCAAAATAAATATCAACCAAAAAAAACCTTTAACTCAGGATGATAATATCCTTGAAAAGATAAGAGAAATGTTAATTTCGGGGGGATATTGAAATAAATTACGCCACACAACATGTTATAGCCAACAATAGCGGGGCTTGGCGGTAGTTTCACGTTCGCTGGTCCGCGTGGGCTTCGACTCGGTGGATAGGTGATTACTCGCAACGCCCTCATATAGCGAAACGGAGTAAATCCGTCTCGTTAGGGATAACGAGGATGGCCAGTCGAGGAACGAAAAACAAAATATTCGGCCAATACGTTTATATTTGGAAATAGTTTGATGGCCCCGGCGGGGTTATGAGACGAACTGACGTTGGGCACAAGCTAAAAAAGGATGAAAAAGGATGAACATACAAGATATTGATGAAACGGAAGTGAGAAATTTTCAATCTCTTTTAGACTATTTAAAGAGATTGTCATATGATGGTGTTACTTCCTTAATTGAAACACAAATTAAGTTAATGCTTGGGTATTCACTAAAATTCTTTAGCCATTTGGTCATGGAAGATAGTTTTCCAGAGCTTTATAGACTAACAATAAATAGAAGAATATTTGAAGAAAATAAAAGAGTACATGAAATTAAACACCTAAAATATCCACCAAAGGAGTTCGTAAAGAGATATGGCAGATGCAATCAACCAAATGAGAGTGTTTTATATGCAGCTTTCAATATCTTGACCGTGATGAATGAATTAAAACCAAGGGTAGGAGACTTAATAACAAAATCCGTTTGGAGAGTTAAGAATAATAAAACATTAAAGTTTTGCCCCATTTTCAGAAATCAACCCGCAGCCGATGTGCTTAATCCAAGAACATTTGAAATTAATCAATTATTTGAGCGGACAATTAATCATTACCCTCAAAACACTAGAAATCAAATAATACAATTAACTCAGTTTATAGCTGATGCATTTTCAAAAATCATTACATCAGGCAATCATTTAGATTATATTTTTAGCGCATATTTTGCTAGCAGGATATTTAATGAAATTGATAATGGTTCAATAGAAGCAATTTATTATCCAAGTGTACAGGACAAACTTTCATTTGAAAATATTGCTATCAAGCCACAATCATTCGACGAAAAATATGAGTTAGTAGAAGTAATTGAGAGTGTAGTTGCAAGTGACCCCAGAAGTGGACATGGTGGATATGATATGAAGAGCTTAAACGATTGTAAATCTTTTGATTATTCTTCAGGGAAAATTCTTTGGAACAAAGAAAGGTTTTATCAACCCAAAGAAATTTTAGATATGTATATTAAAGATTATAAACTGAAATTTGATTAAAAGCCTGTGCCCAATATATAGGAACATGAGCTCTCGGCACAACCCAGCACCTCAGTTGCGGAATTGAACTACATCCCTGGATGGCCTATGTGCTTTGTGTCCGTTTTTTTAGTATAGCCAACAATAGCGGGTCTTACGGCTAGTTTCACATCCGCTTCCCCGTTCCTGAAATATACCCTCGGGGTTTCCTGGAGCTGTGCCATTTCAAATGCTAACCGGTTGCGTAAAATTTCAATTTTGAATTGGCAAAAAATGGGGGAGCTTACAATCTACTGACGATGTATGTGAACAGCTAAATTTTAACAGTTTACTCTGCCAGCAAGATTTAATAAACTTTACTTTTGCATAGATGAAAGCACAACTTCAAACAAAACCAGTATTAGGAACCGGCATTTACACCATGTCTGATATTGCTTTGATATTGGGAATTCCGTATGCGAAGGTCAACAGATGGATCAACAGCTTTTGGGATGACCGATTTGGGAGTAAATATGGCTATACCTACACCTGGAGCGTTGATTTAACTAAAGCTGTAAATTTCCCCACCCTCATAGAATTGTTTACATTTTACCAGTTGTCACTTGCAGGTGTTTCAACCCGTGAACTCATAAGAGCACACGAAATTCTTTCTAAGGACCATAATACAAGTTACCCATTTGCCACAAAGTCTATTCTGGAAGGATTGCGAACTGATGGAAAAAAGGTTTTGTTTGAGCAAAAAGATAACAGCATTTATTCAGTGGATTCTAAGAAACAGTTTAAACTACAGTTTGTAAAAGATTTTTTCAAAAACCTGGATTTTGATTCTGACTTACTTGCCATTAGATACTGGCCAGCGGGCAAAGACAAATCAATAGTTTGCGATCCCCACCATCAATTTGGTCAGCCCGTTATTGAAGGGACCAATATTCAGTCTGAAACATTGTTCAGGTTGTATCAAGCCAACGAACCTGTTGAATTCATTGCCCAACTCTATGAACTTCCCATTGTGATAGTAGAAAATGCTATTGAGTTTCATAAAAGTGCAGCTTGATGAACAAGGTGAAAATATACATCGACGAAAACCTTCCCTCACAGTTGGCTAAGGGGTTGAACGAATTACAAAAACCACTTAATGTAAGAGAAAATTTAGACATTGAAGTCCATTCAGTTAAGGACGTTTATGGGAAAGGGGCACAAGATGAAGATTGGCTTCCGATGGTTGGTGAAGAAAACGGAATCGTAATTACACAGGATTATCGGATTCAAACCCAACGGCATCAGAAGGAGATTTACATTGATGCAGGCGTTGGCATATTGTTCCTAAAGCCACCTTCAAAAACAGGGTTTTCTTACTGGGATATGGTAAGAATACTCGTAAACCAATGGGACGAAATCAAGGGAATCTTAAGAAAAAACAAGCCGCCTTTTGCATTTCGTTACACTTCCAGAAGAAAGTTTGAGAAATTAGATTTATAGTACTCCAACTCCGGGAAAATTATTGTAAAAAGCATCTGCCATTCCGGCGGATCCCGACCCTCCACTCCATAAACAGTGAACACCTTTATATGGAGTTTACATAAGCAAATACCCTCCGCCCGGCAATACCCACCCAACTTTTGCATTTTCTTCCCCTTGCCGCGCAAAAATATCCCGCTGGTATTTGACAATCTCCCCCTTTTAAGCCCAATCAAAATTTAGAATTTCGCCGGTTTTGCGGTTTACAGTGGATATTCCGGTGATACTGACCCCCCATTCCGGTCATATTGACCCCCCTGGGGTTTTGGTATCAAAGAGCGGGATG
>ERZ869909.2253-NODE-2253-length-13218-cov-5.160490_pt1 | contig 13218 bp, 10 predicted proteins | sample MGYA00520892_ERZ869909 | MGnify/ENA primary metagenome ERZ869909 (study PRJEB32215, sample SAMEA104723947) | bioreactor metagenome | biome: bioreactor; feature: anaerobic bioreactor; material: water | place: China | collected 2015-03-12 ... | reverse complement strand
GCTTGACCCGCTCCTTGATATCAGGCTTGGCCATGCCGCGGACGCTGAGCGGAAACGCCAGGTTCTCCGACACGGTCATGTGCGGAAACAGCGCGTAGTTCTGGAACACCATGCCCATGTCGCGCTTGTGCGGTGGCACGTTGTTGATCGCCCGGCCATCGAGGAGGATTTCTCCCGCCGTGGGCGTTTCGAAGCCAGCCAGCATCATCAGACTGGTGGTTTTGCCCGAGCCGGACCCACCGACCAGTGCCACAACCTCGCCGGGACGGATCTCAAGGTCGACACCGCGCACCGCTTGCACGTCGCGTCCCGGCCGGAAGAACCTGCGGCGCCCGACAAAACTGACTTCGAGGCCGTGCGCCGCAATCAGGGGCTCGGTTTCGGTTACAGACGGCCGGGCCGGCGCGCGGCGCGGCAGTGCGTCTACCAGCCGACGGGTATAGGCTTGGCGCGGGGCAGACAGCAGCGTCCGGGCGTCGCCCTTTTCGACGATCTGCCCCTCGTGCATGACGATTGCGCGATTGGCGTAGCGCGCAACGAGGCCGAGATTGTGGGTGATCAGCATCACCGCCGCGCCACGTTCGGCGCAGATTTCCTTGAGCACGTCGATGATCTGCGCCTGAACCGAGACATCGAGCGCGGTGGTGGGTTCATCGGCGATCACCAGTTCGGGCTCGGCGGCGAGCGCCAGCGCGATCACCACCCGCTGCCGCATCCCGCCGGAAAAGTGATGCGGGTAGTCGTCGATGCGCCGCGCGGCGGCGGGGATACCCACCCGGTCCAAGAGCGCCACGGCGCGGGCGCGGGCCTCGCGCGGTGAGATATCGAGATGGGTGCGGATGGTCTCGATCAGTTGCTGCGCCACCGTATAAAGCGGGTTGAGCGAGGTCAGCGGGTCCTGAAACACCATGCCGATGCGCTTGCCGCGCACCCGCCGCAGGGCCTCAGGCGCGAGGTTGTCGATGCGCTCGCCGCGCAGGCGGATCTCGCCGCCGGCAATGCGGCCGGGGGGCTCGATCAACCCGATGATCGCCGCGCCGGTGATCGATTTGCCGGCACCGGATTCGCCGACCATGCCGAGCACTTCGCCCTCATGGATGTCGAAGGACACCTTGTCGATGGCGCGCAGCGTGCCGCGCCTGGTGGGAAATTCCACGACCAGATCGCGGACGGAAAGCAGCGGTTGAGCCATGCGTGCAGCTCCTTAACGCAGACGGGGGTTCAGCGCATCGCGCAGCCAGTCCCCCAGCAGATTGACCGCCAGCGCCAGCGCCAGCAGCGTCACCGCCGGGAACAGCAGGATCCACCATTCCCCCGAGAAGAGATATTGCTGACCGATGCGGATCAGCGTGCCGAGGCTGGGCTGGGTCGGCGGCACACCGACGCCGAGGAAGCTCAGCGTGGCCTCGGCGATGATGGCCAGGGCCAGGCCGATGGTGGCGATCACCAGCACCGGGCCCATGACATTGGGCAGGATATGGCGTACCAGGATCTTGACCGGATGCGCGCCGATCACCCGCGCTGCCTGCACATATTCCTTGTTCTTTTCCACCATCGTGGCGCCGCGCACCACACGGGCGTATTGCACCCAGTCCGAAAGCCCGATGGCCACGATCAGCACCCAGATCGCCATGGTTTCGCGGTAGGCGGGCGGGATGAAGCCGCGCGCCACGCCAAAGATCAGCAGCGCGATCAGGATCGAGGGGAAGGAAAGCTGCACATCGGCAACCCGCATCAGGAAACTGTCCACCCAACCGCCGCGATAGCCGGCGATCAGCCCGGCGGTGATGCCCAGCACCATGGCAAACAGCACCGCCATGAAGCCCACGAAAAGCGAGATCCGCGCGCCGTAAAGGATGGTCGAATAGACATCGCGGCCCTGATTGTCGGTGCCCAGCCAGTAGGTGTTGCCGGTAAAGGCATTGGGCTCCATCGGCGGGGTGAACCCGTCCATCAGGTTGAGGCTGGAGGGATCATAGGGGTTGAAGGGCGCGATCCAGGGCGCCAGCGCCGCCATGGTGATGATCACCAGCGCGGTGAACCCGGCGATGATCGCCATCGGCGAGGTGCGGAAGGAATAGGCCACATCGCTGTCCCAGGCGCGATAGAGCCAGGAGCGCCGGGCCGGGGTTGGGGCCTGGTTGGATGCCGGTTGCTGCGTTGCGGGCTGGGGGGCCTTGGCGTTGCTCATCGGAAAGCCTCCTCAGTGCCGGGTCTTGGCGCGATCGACGCGCAGGCGCGGATCGACGGCGTAATAGAGCAGATCGACGATCAGGTTGATGATCACGAAGATCAGCGCGATCAGCATCAGATAGGCGGCCATCACCGGCACATCGACAAACCGCACCGAATTGATGAACAGCGCGCCGACCCCGGGCCATTGGAACACCGTTTCGGTGATGATGGCGAAGGCGATGATCGAGCCCAGTTGCAGCCCGGTGATGGTGATGACCGGCACCATGGTATTCTTCAGCGCATGGCCGAAATGCACCGCGCGGTTGGTGAGGCCACGGGCGCGGGCGAATTTGATGTAGTCGGTGCGCAGCACTTCCAGCATCTCGGCGCGCACCAGCCGCATGATCAGCGTCATCTGGTAAAGCCCCAGCGTGATGGCCGGCAGGATCAGCGATTTGCGCCCGGAATCGGTCAGCAGCCCGGTCCGCCACCAGCCCCCCAGATCGACCACCTCGCCGCGCCCGAAGGAGGGCAGCCATTGCAGCTCCACCGCGAAGACCCAGATCAGGAGCACACCGATCAGGAAGGTCGGCAGCGAGACTCCGATCAGCGAGACGGTCATGATGGTATTCGACAGCCAGCCCCGTCGCTTCAGCGCGGTATAGACCCCGAAACCCACGCCGAAGACGAAGGCGAAGAAGCCCGAGATCAGCGCCAGTTCCAGCGTTGCCGGCAGGCGCGACAGGATCAGCTCCATCACCGGCTGTTGCAGCCGGTAGGAGATGCCGAAATTGCCCTGTGCGGCATTGCCGACAAAGCGCACGAACTGCACCACGAACGGGTCATTCAGCCCGAGCGCATCGCGCAGCGCGGCGCGGTCCTCGATCGAGGCTTCCTGGCCGACCATCGAATTGATCGGATCGCCGACGAAGCGAAACAGCGAGAACGAGACCAGCGCCACGACCAGCATGACGAGGACGGATTGCAGAACCCGGCGGATGATGAAGGCAAGCATCTGGGGAACCTCCGAAAGGGGCGCGCCCGATGGGTCAGCATTACAGACCCAATGTGCAGCGCCCGCGCGGACTATCCCGCGCGGGCGCCATCGTCAAGCCGGCTCAGTTGCCGAAGGTGACCGTGGCCATATGCGGCTGGTTCTCCGGATGCACGGCCAGGTTGATCCCGTCGCGCATGGCATAGGCCAGCAGCTGGTTGTGCACGTTCAGGAAGATGCGCTCTTCCATCACCTTGTCCCAGATCGCCGCGATGGTGGCGTCACGGGCTTCCAGATCGGTCTGGGTGGCCAGCGACTGGATCATCGCATCCAGTTCCGGGTTCGAATAGCGCGTGCCGTTGAAGCTGCCGCGCCCGCCTTCACGGGTATGCACCAGGAAATCAAAGACATAGGCCGAATCGAAGGTCGGAACGCCCCAGCCCAGCAGGTAGAAATCGGTGTCCCAGTTCTCGATCAGCGGGAAGTGCAGCGAGCGGGTTTGCGACACCAGATTCACATTCATGCCGATCCGGCCCAGCATGCCGACCAGCGCCTGACAGATCGCCTCGTCGTTGAGGTAGCGGTCGTTGGGGCAGTGCAGATCCACCGAAAAGCCGTCCGGATAGATGCCGCGCACCAGTTCGGTGGCACGGGCAATATCCGGAGCGTCGAAGCTGTGCATCTCTTCGGTCCAGCCGTTGACGAAGGGCGGCAGCGGCGCGGCCGAGGGCTGCGACTGGCCGCGCATCACCACCTGGCGGATGGCTTCGCGGTCGATGGCCAGCGCCATGGCTTCACGGATTTCGGCATGGGCGAAGGGGTTGTCATCGACATTCGCCGAGGCCAGCCGCTCCGAAGCCATGTCGTAGCTGAAGAAGATGTTGCGGTTTTCCGGCCCGGTGGTGACCGTCACGCCGGCGGTCTGCTCCAGCCGCGCGATATCCTGCACCGGCACGTCCTGCACCAGATCGACCTCGCCCGACAGCAGCGCGGCGACGCGGGTCGCGGCTTCGGCGATCGGGGTATAGATGATCTCGGTCACGGCAGGTGTGTCGGCCCAATGGCCGTCGAAGGCGCGCATCACGGTGCGCACTTCGGGGTCACGCTCGGCCAGCACATAGGGGCCGGTGCCGTTGGTATTGCGCACCGCGAAGTTTTCCTCGCCGGCGGCGAAGTTCTGCGGCACGGTGACGTTGTTCTCCTCGGCCCAGTCCTTGTCCATGATGAAGAAGTTGGTCAGGTTCTGGACATAGAGCGGCGCCGGGCCGGCCATCTGGATATGCACGGTGTAATCATCCACCGCCTCGGCGCCGGTCACCGCCGAATGCAGCGCCCGGAAGCCCGAGCTTTCATGGCGCACCCGCTCCAGCGAGAAGACCACATCCTCGGCGGTGAAAGCGTTGCCGTTGTGGAAGGTCACCCCTTCGCGCAGCTTGACCACCCAGATGGTGGGATCTTCGTCGTGGATATACCATTCGGTCGCCAGACGCGGCTGCAGCGAACCGTCGGTGGCGCGGCCAACCAGCGTTTCGTAGATGTGGTGCAGCACCGTCGAGGTCGGCCCCTCGTTCTGGCTGTGCGGATCGAGCGTCAGCGCATCGGCGACGCGCGCCCAGCGCAGGGTTTCGGCCTCGGAAGGCGCGGCCGCGAGGGTCAGGGCCAGAACCGCCGCACCCGCCATCAGGCCGCGACGCAGCGACGTGAACTTATTCGTCATGTACATGACACACTCCCATTCAGTGTTTTCGCGCGTTCATTTTTTAGGCAAATGCCCTGCGCGCAATGGCGACACCCTTCTATTCTTTGCGCAAACTGTCAACATTGATCGCGCCGTGCCTTCCCCTGCGTAAGGCGCCCCGGCAGCGTCTGTCCGGCCGAGGCTCAGCCGGGGCGAAACGCAACCAGAAGCGCCGGATCACTTTCCAGCCGCGCGGCGCCGATCAGGTCCAGACAATAGGGAACGGCGGCGAAAACCGCTGCCAGGCAGGTGGCGATGGCTGCGGGCTTGCCGGGCAGCGTGATGATCAGCGTGCGCCCCCGCACCCCCGCTCCCTGCCGCGACAGAATCGCGGTGGGCACCTCGACCAGCGAGGCACGGCGCATCGCCTCGCCAAAACCCGGCAGGTCGAAATCCTGCACCATGGCCAGTCCTTCCGGGGTGCGGTCGCGCGGGGCCGGGCCGGTGCCGCCTGTGACCAGAATCAGATCGGCCTGCCACTCGTCGGCCAGCCGGCACAGTGCCCCGGCCACCGACTCCGCGCCGTCGGGGATGATCTGGCGGCGGTATTCGGCCGGGCTGGCAAGATGCGCGCGCAGCCAATCCTCGGCCGCCGGGCCGCCACGGTCGGCATATTCGCCCCGGCTGGCGCGGTCAGAGACCGTCAGGATGGCGATGCGCGCCATGGCTCAGGCCGCCCTTGAGGCGCGCGCGGCATTGAGCACCCAGGCCGCCACCCGCGCAGGATCGGCCGGCAGAGCCATGGCCAGATCGCCGGCAAAAGCCAGAAATGCCTCAAGGTTGAGCGCATTGACCCCCACCAGAACCGGCAAGCCACGCTCCAGCGCCTCGGCGATCACCGGCACGAAGCCGCGCCCCTCGGCCTCGGTCTTGCCGAACTTGTTGACCACCAGCGCCTCGGCCCGCACCAGCCGCCGGGCGCTGCGCGCGACGGCCTCCTCCAGCGCGCCGCTATCAAGCCGGCAACCACGCGCCCCGGCGCCCAGATCCTGGCTGATGCGCAGCACTGGCCCGCCGGGCAGCACATGCAGATCCATGTCGCAGACCGCGCGCCCCTCGCGCGGCGGGTTGGTCTGCACGGTGCCGGCCAGCGCCAGCCCCGCCGCGCGCATCAACGCCACCGCGTCAGCAAGGCAGGCATCGGTCGCGCCGCGACCATTCAGGCTGACATAGGCCAGTTTCATCTCAGTCTCCTTCAGATGCCGGGCAGGCCGGCAGATCGGTTGCACCGTTCAAAACGGCAGATATTCGACCAGCGCGCCGGCCGGCAGCGCTTCGACCTCGGCCGGGATCAGCGCCAGCCCCTCGGCCTCGGCCAGCAATGCCACGCGATGCGAGCCCGGTGCATCAAGGCAGGCGATGCGCAGCGCGCCCTGCCCGTCATGGCCCAGCACCCGCGCCGGGCGGTATTCACAGCGCCCCGGACGATGGCTGAGCGCATGCGCCAGCCGCACCACCTGCTTGCGCGGCCCCGGCGCACGCAGCCCGGCCATCGCGGCCGCCAGCGGCGCGCCGATCACCGTCCAGGCGGTGAAGGCCGCGACCGGATTGCCCGGCAACCCCAGCCAGACCGCCTGCCCCAGCCTGCCCAACACCAACGGCTTGCCCGGCTTCATGGCCAGTTTCATCACATGCAGCGTGCCGCCAACCCGCTCGAAGGCCGGAACCATGTGATCCTCGTCGCCAACCGAAACACCGCCCGTGGACACCAGCAGATCGACCCGCCCGGCGATCTCGGACAGCGCCGAGGCAAGGCGCGCGGGGTCATCGGGCAGCGCGCCAAGGTCAATGCGCTCGATCCAGGGAGCATCCAGCGCGGCGGCAAGCAGGAAGCGATTGGAATTCCAGATCTGCCCCGGCCCAAGCGGCTGCCCCGGCTCCACCAGTTCGGACCCCGTGGCCAGGATCGCCACGCGCAGGCGCGGCCGTACCGCCACGAAGGCGCATCCCACCGAGGCCAGCGCCGCCATTTCCCGCGCCCCGATCAGCCGTCCGGCGGCCAGGATCGGCGCACCGATGGCCAGGTCCTCGCCGGCGCGGCGGATATGCGAACCCAGGGCCGGGCGCTGCGCGATACGGATCTGCCCGTCCTCAAGCACGACGGCTTCCTGGGCGATGACGGTATCGGCCCCCTGCGGGATCGCCGCGCCCGTCAGGATGCGACAGACGCTTGCCCTCGCCAGCACGCCGGGCGCATCGCCGGCGCGCACCCTTCCCCTGCGCGGCAGGCACCAGGGGCCATCACCCGTCAGATCGGCTCGGCGCAGCGCGTAGCCATCCATCGCCGCGTTGTCGAAAGGCGGCAGCGGCAGGGGGCTGCGCACCGGATCGGCCAGCACCCGCCCGATGGCCTGCGCCAGCGGCACGCTTTCGGCCGGGCCGGGTGGCGGCAGCATCGCCAGCCCGCGCGCCAGCGCGGCATCGACGGCCAGCAACCCGTCGCTCTCGCAGCCGCACCGCAACGGGTCGGGGCGGTCAAGCACGGGTTGTGGCGCGGGCAAGGATGACAGGCAGGCCATGGCTCCCTCCTAGGCAACGGGTTCGAGCGAGACACCCTCGCATTGCGCCCCGGCCGCAAGGCCCTGCGCGAAATCGCGCGCAGCACGCAGCCAGGCGGCCTTTTCCTGCGCCGCGCGCAGCCGTGGCAACACCGCCTCGAAGGGCAGCACGGCACCGCGCGCGCGCGCATCCAGCCGGATCAGATGAAAGCCGAAACGGCTTTGCACCGGCTCGGCGCCGATGGCACCGATTTCCAGCTGCTCCAGCGCGACCTCGAATTCGGGCACGGTATCGCCGGTCGAAAGCTGGCCAAGCAGCCCGCCGTTCTGGCCGGAGCTGCAAGCGCTATGCGCGCGCGCCAGATCGGCAAAACGCTGCGGGGCGGCTTGCAACTCGTCGCAAAGGGCGCGGGCGGCATCACCGGCCCTGGCGCGCGCGGCGCTGTCGTCAGGCGCGGCGGCCAGCAGGATATGCGCCGCCTCATAGAGCGTGGGTGCGCGAAAGCGGTCGGGCTGGGCGGCATAATGCGCGCGCAGGGCCTCGTCACTGATCGGCGCAGGCGTGACGGCGACCTCCAGAAGCTGGCGCACCAGCGCCTCCTCCTCGGTCTCGATCCGGCCTGGCTCCAGCGCCATCGGGGCGGGGGTAATCCCCCGCGCCCGGGCTTCCTGCAACATCAGCTCGCGCATCGCCAGCGCGCGCGCCGCCGCCTTCCAGGCCAGCCCCGGCTTGCCCTTGGGTGCGGGATGGTTCTGCGCCTCGGCGGCGATATGCTCGGCAGAGATCTGCACGCCGTTGACGCTGATCGGGGGCAAAAGCGGTTTCATCGCCCCTACTCCGCCGGATGACGCGCGCGCCGGCTGCGCACGATCTGATAGCCGGGCCGCCACAGGTAGCGCACCGGGGCCGAGACGATATGCACCAGCCGCGTGAAGGGGAACACCACGAAGATCAGAAGCCCAAGGAAGATATGCAGTTTGAAGATCCAGTGGACATCGGCGATATGCGCCGCCGCGCCGGCCTTGAAGGTGAAGATCCCCTGCGCCCAGGCCATGAACTTGAGCATTTCCGAGCCGTCCAGATGCCCCAGCGTCGGAATGATCGTGCCCAGGCCCAGCACCAGTTGCGCCACCAGCAGAAGCAGCACCGCATTGTCGCCGAAGCTGGAATTGGCGCGGATGCGCGGGTCGTTGAGCCGCCGGTTGAGCAGGATCAACCCGCCCACCAGCGCCATCACCCCGGCGATGCCGCCCACCACCACCGCCATGATCTGCTTGGCCGAAGTAGAAATGCCCAGCGCATAGAAAAAGCCCGCCGGCATCAGGAGGCCCGCCGCATGGCCGAAGAAGATGATCAGCACACCGACATGAAACAGCACCGAGCCGATGACGAACTGGCGCTTGCGCAGCATCTGGCTGGATTTCGATTTCCAGGTGAAGGGGTCGCGCTCGTAGCGGGCGATGGAGCCCAGCACCATGATGGTCAGGGCGATATAGGGAAAGATGCCAAAGACGAAGTTGTGCATTGCTGCCTCCTGTTCATTCGGCGGCCGCCGCGGGGCGGCCGGGGGGCAAATCCATACGGGCAAGGATGTCACGGCTGATCGGGCAGCCGGCATCGGGATCGGGGCCGAAGGTGACCTGCGCTTCCTCCCAGACGGCATCGAGCGCGGCCAGATCCTCGGGGTCGTCCTCGGCCTCGGAAAGCAGGGCCTGCGCCTCGTCGGTGGCCGGGCTGGCCTCGGCCAGTGCCACCAGGGCTGCCAGCACCGGCGCATAGGCCGTCTCGCGCCGCTTCAGCCGTTCGGCCAGCGCCACCAGAATATGCCCGGCATCGGCCAGCAGGGCGCGCGCCTCATCAAGCGGCCGGGTGGAGAGGTATTCCAGCAGCACCGGCAAATGATCAGGCAGTTCCGGCCCGGTCAGATCGAAGCCGCCGGCGCGATAGGTCTCCAGCAGATCGACCATCGCGCCGCCCCGGTCACGGCTTTCGCCATGAATATGCTCGAACAGGTTGAGCGAGAGCGTGCGCGAGCGATCAAACAGCAGCACATAGCGCTCCTGCAGATCATAGAGGTCGCCGCTGGCAAGGTCGTCCAGCAGCGGCTCCAGCGCCGCAAGCTGCGGCGCGGGAAGGATCGCCTCGGCTGCCATGACGGCGCGGATATCGGCGATGGCGGGCTGAAGCTCGGCCTGCGGATAGCCCAGCAGCAGCGAGAGTGCCTTGAAGCTTTTCATGCGATGAACTCCTGCGGGCTGCGGAACTTCTTGCCGCCAAAGAGCGACTTGCCGGACGAGCCGGAGGAACAGCCATTGCCATCGGTAAAGCCGCAGCCGCCCTTGAGGTCATAGGCATCCTCGACCAGTTCGCGGTGCGTGGTGGGGATGACGAAACGGTCCTCGTAATTGGCGATGGCCATGAGCTGATACATCTCGTCGATCTGCTGCGGGCTCATGCCGACACGCTTGGCCACGCCGATATTGACCACGCCATCGACGGTTTTCGAGCGCATGTAGGAGCGCATCGCCAGCATCCGCTCCAGCGCCGAAACCACCGGCGCCTCATCGCCCGCGGTCAGCATATTGGCCAGATAACGCACCGGAATGCGCAGGCTCTGCACATCGGGCATGTCGTCCTGGGCGCTGATCTTGCCGGCCTCGGCAGCGTTTTGAATGGGCGAGAGCGGCGGGACATACCACACCATCGGCAGGGTGCGGTATTCGGGATGCAGCGGGAAGGCGATCTTCCATTCCATCGCCATCTTCCAGATCGGCGAGTTCTGCGCGCCCTTGATCCAGTCCTCGGGGATGCCCTCGGCGCGCGCGGCCTCGATCACCGCAGGGTCATTGGGATCGAGGAACACGCCAAGCTGCGCGTCATAAAGATCCTTCTCGTCGGGCATCGCGGCGGCCTCGGCGATGCGGTCGGCATCATAGAGCATGACACCCAGATAGCGGATGCGGCCCACACAGGTTTCCGAGCAGACGGTGGGCTGGCCGCTTTCAAGGCGCGGATAGCAGAGCGTGCATTTCTCGGATTTGCCGGAAGACCAGTTGTAATAGATCTTCTTGTAGGGGCAGCCGGAAACGCACATCCGCCAGCCGCGGCATTTCTCCTGATCGATCAGCACCACCCCGTCATCCTCGCGCTTGTAGATCGCGCCGGAAGGACAGGAGGCAACGCAGGCCGGGTTGAGGCAATGCTCGCACAGCCGCGGCAAATACATCATGAAGGTGTTTTCATACTCGCCGTAGATCTCCTTCTGGATGCCCTCGAAGTTGTAGTCCTGGCTGCGCTTGGAGAACTCGCCGCCCAGGATTTCCTCCCAGTTGGGGCCCCATTCGATCTTTTCCATCCGTTCGCCCGAAACCAGCGAGCGTGGGCGCGCGGTGGGGAAAGCCTCCATTTCGGGGGCCGATTTCAGATGGTCGTAATCGAAATCGAACGGCTCGTAGAAATCGTCGATCTCGGGCAGGTCCGGGTTGGCGAAGAGGTTTGCCAGAATCCGCCATTTGCCGCCCTGTTTGGGCACCAGCTTGCCGGACGCAGTGCGCGTCCAGCCGCCGTTCCAGCGTTTCTGGTTTTCCCAGTCCTTGGGATAGCCGATGCCGGGCTTGGTTTCGACATTGTTGAACCAGGCGTATTCAACCCCCTCGCGTGAGGTCCAGACGTTCTTGCAGGTGACTGAACAGGTGTGACACCCGATGCATTTATCGAGGTTCAGCACCATTCCGATCTGGGCACGTACTTTCATTCCGCTGCCTCCACTTTTGCAGGACGGTCGAGCCAGTCCACATTGTCCATCTTGCGAACGATGACGAATTCGTCGCGGTTGGCGCCCACGGTGCCGTAGTAGTTGAACCCGTAGGACAGTTGCGCATAGCCGCCGATCATATGCGTCGGCTTGGTGACGGTGCGGGTGACCGAGTTGTGGATGCCCCCGCGCTTGCCGGTGATGTTCGATCCCGGCGTGTTCACGATCTTTTCCTGCGCGTGATACATGAAGAGCGTGCCGTCCTTCATGCGCTGGCTGACCACGGCGCGCGCGGTGATCACCCCATTGGCGTTGAACACCTCCACCCAGTCGTTATCGACGATGCCGGCCTTCCTGGCGTCGGTCTCGCTGAGCCAGACCACCGGGCCGCCGCGGTTGAGCGTCAGCATCAAGAGGTTGTCGGAATAGGTGGAATGGATGCCCCATTTCTGGTGCGGGGTGATGAAGTTGAGCACCACATGCTTCTCGCCGGCTTTCAGCGCCTTGGTGGCATCGGCGGTGATGGTCTTCAGATCGACCGGCGGGCGCCAGGTAACGAAAGCCTCGCCGAAGGCCAGCATCCATTCGTGATCCTGGTAAAGCTGCTGGCGGCCCGAAAGCGTGCGCCAGGGGATCAGCTCATGCACATTGGTCCAGCCGGCGTTATAGCAGACCTCTTCGCTCTCAATGCCGGACCAGGTAGGGCTTGAGATGATCTTGCGCGGCTGGGCGGCGATGTCGCGGAAGCGGATCTTCTCGTCTTCCTTGACCTCGGCCAGGTGCTTGTGGCTGCGCCCGGTGGCCTTGCCCAGCGCATCCCAGGCCTTCACCGCCACCTCGCCATTGGTCTCGGGCGCCAGCATCAGCACCACCTCGGCGGCGTCGATGGCGGTGTCGATCTTCGCCATGCCCTTGGTCGGCCCGTCCGTATGCGTGCCGTTGAGCGCCTTGAGGTGATGCACCTCGTCCTTGGTATCCCAGGCGATGCCCTTGCCGCCGTTGCCGGCCTTTTCCATCAAGGGGCCAAGCGCGGTGAACCGGTTGTAGAGATTGGGATAATCGCGCTCGACGGCGATATAGGCCGGCGCGGTCTTGCCGGGAATGAGGTCACATTCGCCCTTCTTCCAGTCGCGCACGACAGGCTGGGCGATCTCCATGGCGCTGTCATGTTGCAGCGGCAGTTGCACCACATCGGTTTCCACGCCCAGGATTTCCGGCGCGACTTCCGAGAACTTGCGGGCGATGGCCTTGAAGATTTCCCAGTCGGTCTTGCTCTCATAGGCCGGGTCCACCGCCGCTTGCAGCGGATGGATGAACGGGTGCATGTCCGATGTGTTGAGATCGTCCTTCTCGTACCAGCTGGCGGTGGGCAGCACGATATCGGCATAGACGGCGGTGGTGGACATGCGGAAATCGATGGTCACCAGCAGGTCCAGCTTGCCCTCGGGCGCCTTGTCGTGCCAGACGGCCTCGGCAGGTTTCTGGCGACCTTCCTCGCCCAGATCCTTGCCCAGCACGCCGTGATCGGTGCCCAGCAGGTGCTTGAGGAAATACTCATGCCCCTTGCCGCTGGACCCCAACAGGTTCGAGCGCCAGACAAAGAGGTTGCGCGGCCAGTTTTCCGGCGCATCCGGGTCTTCGCAGGACATCTGCAGGGCGCCGGATTTCAACTGCTCGGCGACATAGTCCTTGATCTCCTTGCCGGCGGCCTTGGCGGCGCGGCCCACCTCCAGCGGGTTGGTCTTCAACTGCGGCGCCGAGGGCAGCCAGCCCATGCGTTCGGCGCGGATGTTGTAGTCGATCAGGCTCAGGCTTTCCCAGTCACCCTTGGGCGCGGTGGGGGAAAGGATCTCCCTGGCGCTTACGGTTTCATAGCGCCACTGGTTGGTATGGGCATACCAGGCGCTGGTCGAATTCATGTGGCGCGGCGGGCGCGCCCAGTCCAGCGCGAAGGCCAGCGCCGTCCAGCCGGTCTGCGGGCGCAGCTTTTCCTGGCCCACATAATGCGCCCAGCCGCCGCCCGACTGGCCGACACAGCCGCACATCACCAGCATGTTG
>ERZ869909.2251-NODE-2251-length-13234-cov-3.644144_pt1 | contig 13234 bp, 11 predicted proteins | sample MGYA00520892_ERZ869909 | MGnify/ENA primary metagenome ERZ869909 (study PRJEB32215, sample SAMEA104723947) | bioreactor metagenome | biome: bioreactor; feature: anaerobic bioreactor; material: water | place: China | collected 2015-03-12 ... | reverse complement strand
GCTGAAGATTTCGCAGGTGGCGCTGGCGCGTCTGGTGGGAATATCGCCGAGCTATCTCAACCTGATCGAAAACAACAAACGCGACGTCGGCGGTGCGCTGCTGCAGCGCGTGGCACTGCATCTGAATATCGACATCGATGACCTGACCGGACAAGCCGAGCAAAAATTGCTGCAGGACCTGGAAGAGGCCTATGCAGAACCGATGGTTGAGTCGCTGCCGTTTCAGCCTGACGAACGGCGGCAAATGGTGGCGCAATATCCAGCCAGCGCTCAGGCCATGGCGCGATTGCACCGTGCCTACACCGAGGCGGTGGCCAGTGCTGACGCCTTTGCCGACCGTTTGCGTTCTGATCCATTGCTAGGCCAATTGCTGCACCAGGTGCTTTCCGGGGTTACCGCAGTGCGCTCGAGCGCGGAAATTCTTGAAGAGGTGGCCGATCTGGACGAGGGCGAGCGCGGCTTCGCCTTCCGTCAGGACGGTCCGCTGGACATGCGCATGTCGGGTTCCGGGCCGAGCGCCGCAGACATAGTCGCCGAAACCGAGGTCGAGGACCTTGCCGCCCTGATCTACCGCTACGGCGAGGAAAGGCACAGCCGGCGCATCGCCCGTGCGATCGTCGCCGAGCGGCAGGTCGAGCCGATCAGCACGACGGCGCGGCTGGCAGACGTGGTCACCCGTGCATATCCCGGCGGCAGCCGCCGGGACCATCCCGCGCGCCGGACCTTCCAGGCGCTCAGGCTGTTCGTTAACGACGAGCTGGGGGCGCTCGAGCAGGTACTGGACGACGCAGGGGACGTGCTTGCCCCCGGCGGTCGGATGGTGGTGCTCAGCTACCACAGCCTCGAGGACCGCATCGTGAAGCACGCGCTGCGGCAGGACCCCCGTCTCGAAGTCCTGACCCGCAGGCCGATCAGCGCCACAGACGAAGAAATCACTGACAATCCGCGCGCCCGAAGCGCGAAGCTGCGTGCAGCGGAAAGGGTCTCATTGTGAGCACGCGACTCCCGAACGGCCACACCGACGTATCAAGGGCAGCTGCGGCCTCCTCCCGGCTGGGCTGGGCACCCTGGCTCCTGATGGCGCTGCTCCTCGCGCTTGCGCTGCTGGGCTCGTGGAACCAGACCAGGTTCCGCTACCAGTCCGGCCTGCTTGACCAGAAGGAGCAGCTGCAGAGCACGATCGCGAGCCTGCGGCTGTCGGCCAGCGGCGTCGCCGGCCCGGGCGTGATCGGCGCGTGGGCCCGCGCGAACGGCATGGTGCCCGTCCCTCAGGTGAACCTGGTCCGCGAAGTGGCGCCGCAGCCGCTGCCGTTGCGCAGCGAACCGCTGCAGACCGGGCTGGAGGTGAGCACGGTATGGCGCTGAACCAACCCTCCCTCGGACTCACCCGCGTCAAGCGCTGGCTGCTGGTGCTCGGGCTGATCGTGCCCCTGCTGGGCGCGATGCTCGGCTTCGCCCGTCTGGGTACGCAGGCGCCGAGCTGGCCCGGCCAGCTGACTGACGTGATCCCGCGCGGCTCCATCCTTGCGGCCGACGGGTCGATCCTGGCCGCCGGTCCTGTCGAGAACCGCAACTACCCGATGGGCAGCCTGGCCTCCCACCTGGTCGGCTTCTCCGGACGCGTGCAGCCCGACGGGCGCTTCGGACTCGAGGGGCTGGAGTTCACCTTCGACACCTACCTCCAGAGCGGACTGGACCTGATTACCACCATCGATCCGGTCGTACAGGCGATCGCCCAGTCGCATCTGGAGGAGGCCGCGACCGAGTACCAGGCGGAATCCGGCTCAGTGGTGATGCTCCGGGTCGGCACGGGCGAGATACTGGCGAGCGCGAGCTGGCCCTCGTACGATCCCAACGTCGGGGCGAGCCGGTACGATGAACTCGTCAACCGCGCGTTCCTGCACCAGTACGAACCCGGCTCTGTCGTGAAGCCGTTCGTCGTGGCGGCGCTGCTCGAGTCCGGCCGCCTGCGCCAGGACGAGCTGATCAGCGCGGAGAACTCCCGGCGGGTCGGCGGCCAGACGTTCCGCGAGACCATGGGGCACGACCCTTACCTGACGCCCTGGGACGTGCTGCGCTACTCGAGCAACACGGCGATGACGCACCTGACCGAGCGGTTCACTCCGGAAGAGCTCTACATCTGGCTCACCCACATCGGCTTCGGCCGCGACCTCAGCATGGATTCCGCCTTCACCCGCTCCGGCGGCATGAACCCCTGGCAGCATTGGGTGCCCCAGGACCAGGCGTCCGTCACGCTCGGCCAGAGCCTCTCCTCCACCACCCTGCAGCTGGCGGCCATCTACTCCGTGATCGCCAACGACGGCGTGCTGGTCGAGCCCCGGCTTGTACAGGGCGAGCAGGTCGAGGCTCCCAGGCGCGTGTTCTCGAGCGCGACTGCCCGGCTGGTACGCGAGATGCTCACCTATACTGTCGAGGCGAGCGGCCTGCGGAACTCCGCCATCCCGGGGATGAGCCTGGCCGGCAAGACCGGCACCGCGGACGTTTACAGCGTCGAAGCGGGCCGCTACGTCCCCGGCGACTACACCCTCACCTTCGCCGGCATGTTTCCCGCGGAGGACCCGGACGTCGTCATGGTCGTCTCGCTGCAGAAGCCGGCCGTAACGGCCACCGCTACCTACGTGGCAGCTCCGCTCTTCCAGTCGATCGGCACGGAGCTCGTGGCCAGCTGGGGCACCGCGCCGCCACGCAACCCGGTCGCAAGCACGTATTGAGCCTGCGGCATGATGTGTATAGTGTGTAGCGTGTGTAAGAAACCTCCCGTCGGAACGACGCGATGCTGACCCCACGCTCGCTGCTCACGCTGGCACCGGGATCGTCCGCGCCCGACGGCTTCGAAGGCTGGCCCGAAGCAACGGGCGTGGCCTTCAGCACTCTCCTGCTTAAGCCGGGCGACGCATTCTTCGCGCTGGCCGGCGAGTCGGCCCACGGCATCGACTATGCCGACCAGGCCCTGCAGCTCGGCGCCAGCTTCATCGTGAGCGACAGGCCGCATCCCCGCGGCCTGCTCGTGGACGACCCGGCGTCCCTGCTCAACGAGCTAGGCCGCCGGGCACGTTCGCAGCTGCGCGGCACGGTGATCGGCGTGAGCGGCTCGGTCGGCAAGACGACCACCAAGGACATGCTCGGCGCACTCACGGCGGCCCGCACCAGCCCCGGAAACCTCAACACCCCCAACGCCATAGCCGGCCTGCTCGTCGAAAGCGCCCTGAACCACCCCGAGCGGGACCTGGTGATCGAGATGGGCATCGACCGGCCCGGCGACATGGACAGGCTGGTCGACCTGGTCCGGCCGGACGCAGGCATCCTCACCAGCATCGCGGCCGCGCACGCCGAGTACCTCGGACCGCTCGCATCGATAGCGGATGAGAAGCGTCCCCTGCTCGAGGCCAGCTCGTTACGGGTCGCCAGCCTTCAGGCGCTCGGTCACCTGGGCGAATCACCCGAAGGCACCATCACGTACGGCTTCGAGCCGGACGCGGCCGAGCAGGGCACGTTCAGCCCGCCCGACCGCCTTCAGTGGGCCGGCCGGACCTGGCACTCCCCGCTGCCTGGCAGCGCCGCCGCTCAGAACCTGCTCGGAGCCCTCGTCCTGGCCAGCAGGCTCGGAGTAAGCGGTGAAGCGCTCGAGCGTCGCCTTGCCCACGCCACCGTCACAGGAGGGCGCCTGCAGGTCAGACGGACAAGGCAGCGCACGGTGCTGGATGACAGCTACAACAGCAATCCCACTTCGATGGCCGCCGCGCTCGAGGTGCTCGCGACGCTGCCGCGTCCCCATTCGGCCGTGCTCGGCGACATGCGCGAGCTCGGAGATCAGTCCAGGCAGCTTCACCGCGAGCTTGGCGAGGCGACCAGCCACCTGGACCTCGTGATCGCCGCCGGCGAGTTCGCCCCGGACGTGTTCAGCACCAACCCCAGGGTGGTGGTGGCGCGGGACACGGAACATGCGATCGCCCTGCTCGAACTCCTGCCCGGGCACGGCAGCACGCTCGTCAAGGCCTCGCGGAGCCTCGGATTCGAACGCATCACGCATGAGCTGATCAAGGAAGAGGAGGAAGCACCTTGACTACCGTAGTCACTGCCCTCGTTTCGCTGCTGTTCACCGGAATCTTCATCAAGCTTGGCACCCGCTACGGCTGGGGCAAGCGCATCCGCGAGGAGGGACCTCAGGAGCACCTCGCCAAGGCCGGCACGCCCACAATGGGCGGCATCGCCTTCCTGCTGGCCGCTGCGATCGCCTGGTTCGTCTTCGGCGAGACGCGCGAGGGCACGGCCATAGTGATGCTGATGCTCGCCGCGGGGCTCCTGGGCCTGGTCGACGACCTGATCGCGCTGCGCCGCATGCCCGGTGCCGACGAGACGACGGGCCTGCTGGCCCGCTGGCGCATCCTCTTCCAGGTCGCCATCGGCGCCGCCTTCGCGCTGGACGCGTTCAACGCGGGCCACGTGCTCACGGGTACGATGCTCCTCGACGTGTTCCTGTACACCTTCGTCATAGTCGGCTCAATCAACGCCCTGAACATGACGGACGGCCTCGACGGCCTGGCGGCGGGCGTGATGGTGATCATGCTGCTCGCCTTCCTCGGCCAGAGCCTCGCACCGATCCTGATCGGAGCGCTCCTCGGGTTCCTCTGGTACAACGGCAAGCCGGCCCGGGTCTTCATGGGCGGCGTCGGCTCCGAAGCACTCGGCGCGGGCCTCGCCGGCTTCGCCATCCTGAGCGGCACCGTCTGGTTCCTGCCGCTGCTGGCCCTGATTCCCGTTGCGATCACCCTGTCAGTGATAGCGCAGGTCTCATACTTCAAGCTGACCGGCGGAAAGCGTCTCCTGAAGATGACGCCGCTGCATCACCACTTCGAGCTTTCCGGCATGAGTGAGGAACAGATAACGATGCGCTTCTGGCTGGTCACCGCCGCCGCCTGCGCGCTCACCGTGTGGCTGATCCGGGGAGTCGCCTGAGGTGAAGCCTTGAGCACGGTTCTCGTCTACGGGCTGGGCCGCAGCGGCCTGGCCGTTACCCGACTCCTGCATGACCAGGGGCACGCGGTCGAGTTCTTCGAAAGCCGTGAGGCGGGCGAGGACGTGACCGAGGCGCTCGAGTCGGGCGCCAGACGCGTGGCGGACGTGAACGCGAGCACCGCGGCGGTCTGCATCGCCGCTCCCGGAGTCAGGATCGACCACCCCGACCTCGTGAGCCTGCGCGACAGGGGGACGGAGGTCATCGGGGAGGTCGAGTGGGTCGCAAGGTCCTTTCCGGACAGCCCGCTGGTCGGCGTCACCGGCACGGCCGGCAAGGGCACGGTGACCAGCTGGATCGCCCACACGCTCCGACTGGCCGGCACCGACGTCGAGGCGGGAGGCAACCTTGATCCCGCGCTGGCGGCCGTGGCCAGGCCGGGGGCCACCCTGGTCGTGGAGCTTTCCTCCTTCCAGCTCGAGCGCGTGCCCGGCCTGAGGCCGGGCATCGCGATCGCCCTGAACCTGGGAAGCGACCACCTCGACCGGCACGGGAGCATCGACGCGTACCACTCGGTCAAGCGCAACCTGATCCGGAACCTGACCGGCGAAGAGCTGCTCATCTACAACGCCGATGATGAAGCACTCGTGGCCTGGGCCGACTCCAGCAGCGCGCGCACTGCAGGCTTCTCGTTGCGGGCACCAGCCGCCGCGCACCTTGCCGGCGGCATGCTCTACCTGCGTGGCGCTCCCCTCATGCCTTCGCACGATCTGGGCATCCCGGGCACCCACAACGTGGCGAACGCCCTGGCCGTCGCGCTCGCCTGCGCGGCACTCGGCCTGACGCCCGATGCGATCCGCACGGGCCTGGCGAGCTACACGGGCCTGCGGGGCCGCTACAGCGCGGTCACGAACGTGGGCGGCATCACCTACATCGAGGATTCGATCGCCACGCGCCCGCTGTCCGTGCTGGCCGCGCTCGAGTCCAGCCCTGCACCCGTGGTGTGGCTGGCCGGCGGGCGCAGCAAGGGCGCGGACATCCGCGAGTTCGCAGCCATCGCGAAACAGAAAGTGAGCCTGTTCATCGGCTTCGGAGAGTCAGGCGAGGCGTTCTGCGCCGGCCTGTCCGACACGGTTCCCGTGCTGCACCTGCCGCATGCCGATGGCCGGGCCGCGCTGCGCGCCGCGGTGAAGGCGGCCGACGCCCACCTGAGGGCGCACGCCGCGCGCGGCGGCACGGTCCTGCTCGCGCCGCTGGCCACTTCCTTCGACCAGTTCGGGGACTACGCGGAGCGCGGGCAGGCGTTCAGGGACGAAGCGCTGCGGATGGAGGCGATGTGGACCCGGTACTCCTGAGCATCCAGCTGCTGCTGGGGTTCATCGGCATCCTCGGCGTCGCCACCGGCGAACCGTCCGTGGTCGTCGAGCACGCAGGTCGCTTCCTGGGGGCCTTCCTGCTCACGCTCGTGGTCGGCCGGATGAAGCCGTCTGCGATCGTGCGGCTGAGCCCGTTCGCCTACGTGGTCACGCTCGGCCTCCTGATACTCGTCCTCTTCAAGGGCATCTCGCCGGATGGCAGCGCCAGCCACCGTTGGCTAGACCTCGGTTTCTTCACGCTCCAGCCGAGCGAGCTGATGAAGGTCGCCGTGATCGCGTACCTCGCATCCTTCTTTCACAACCATCTGGGCAACACCCCGGTGTGGCGACCGACGCTCGTCATCGGGCTCGCCTGTGGCCTCATCCTGCTGCAGCCCGACCTGAGCACCAGCGTATTTACGTTCCTGATGGCGCTGGGCATCATGTTCATCGGTCCCGTCAAGCCCGGCAAGGTGCTGGCGGTGGGCGGGCTCGCCCTGGTGGTGGGCGTCCTGGTCGGCAGCATGCTGCTGTCCGACTTCACCTACTTCCAGGAACGCATAACGGGCTTCCTCGACATGCGCGGCGAACAGACGCAGACGCAGGGCATCAGCTACCAGGCGGCGCAGGCGCGCACGGTGATACTGTCCGCCGGCCTCGTGGGCATCGGTCCCGGCAGGCCGAACCGGGTTCCGGAGGCAGAGACGGACATGGTGGCCGTCTCGGTCACCCAGGCCCTCGGCTTCCTGGGGATAGGCACCGTGATCACCCTGTTCGTGCTGCTGGGGGTGAGGGGCCTGAAGATCGCCTCCAGCGTCAGGGGGCCGGCGAGCCTGCTCGCGGCCGGCGCGACCATCTACATCTGTGGCCAGGCGGGCCTGAACCTCGGTGTGGCCGCCGGCCTGCTCCCGGTGACGGGCATACCCCTTCCGTTCCTGAGCTACGGGTTGAACAGCCTGCTCAGCGTGTCGCTCGCGATGGGCTTCATCCATGGAGCCTACCGGCAGGCGCGGAACGGGATCGACCTCGCGTGAGCACGGATCGCCCCGTGCTGCTTGCGACCGGCGGCTCCGGAGGGCACATCTATCCCGCCATCGCCCTGGCCACGGGGCTTGCCCAGGCAGGCGTGCCGGTGCACTTCACCGGGGAGTCCGGCGGGCCGGAGGAACGCCTGAGTCAGGGCCACGGCTTCCCGTTCCATGGCCTGCCCGCCGGGAAGCTTGACCGGCAGCGCCCCAACCCGCTGGCGCTGCTCAGGGCTTCGGGAGGCGTGCTGCGGGCGGTGTCGCTGCTGAGGCGACTTAGGCCGGCGCTAGTGATCGGCTTCGGAGGCTTCGCTTCGCTGCCGGGCGCCGCCGCGGCCGCGCTCACGCGCACCCCGCTGTGGCTGCACGAGCAGAACTCGTACCCGGGACTGGTCACCCGCCTGCTTGGGCGCCGGGCCGAGCGGGTGATAGTTACCAGCGCGGCGGCCAGGCGGCGCGTGCGCGCCAGGGAGTTCAGCGAGGTGCCCTACCCCGTCAGCGAACTCCGTATCGACAGGCTGGAGGCCCGCGAGCGCCTCGGACTGCCGCCCGGTGGCCTGCTCACCCTGGTGATGGGCGGTTCCCAGGGGTCGGTTGCCCTGAACGACGGCGTGCTCAAGGCGCTCGGCCGGCTCGGCAGCGCCGCCCCGCTCACCCTGCACGCGACGGGACCGAACAACGAGGCGGCCGTGCTCGCCCGAAGCCTGCAGGGCGACCGCCACTTCGTGCGGGGCTACGTCGACGGCGACCTGGCCTTCGCCGCCGCCGACCTGGGAGTAACGCGGGCCGGCACCGGTACGCTGGCGATGGCCGCCTTTCACGGCGTCCCGCTCGTCATGGTTCCGTTGCCCAGCGCCGCGGAGAACCACCAGTACCACAACGCGCTTGCCGTCCAGGAGGCGTCTGCCGGCGTGCTGCTCCCCCAGGACCGGCTCGACAGGCTCGCTGACGTCTGGTCGGAGGTGCTCGAACCCGAGCGGCTCGAAACCCTCTCGGCTGGAGCCATGTCACTCAGTCCGGCCGGCGCACGTGACACACTGGTCAGGCTTGTGCTGAGGCGCCTACACGGCGGCACCGCGGCACACGGGGGAGAGAATTGAGTCAGCATCTGCATTTCATGGGCATCGGGGGGATCAGCATGAGCGGTCTCGCCCGTCACTACCAGCTCGAGGGGTTCAGGGTGACAGGTTGTGACGCAACCTCGAGCACGACCACCCGGGCACTGATCGAGTCGGGCATACCGGTCGCGGTTGGGCACGACCCCGCACACCTGGAAGGCGTCGACACGCTGATCAGCACGATGGCGGCGCCGAACGAGCGCGTCAGCGGCAGTGTCGAAGAGATCAGGGCGGCGCTCGAGCTCGGCATCAGCTCGATCAAGCGCGTCGACCTGCTCGGCCGGCTTTTCAGGGAACGGACCGCGATCGGCGTGAGCGGAAGCCACGGCAAGAGCACCATCACCGGGATGATCGCGGGCATCTTCCTGGAGCTTGCTGACGACCCGAGCGTTCAGATCGGCGCGAACCTGCCGGACATCGGCGGAAACATGCGCCACGGTCGCGGGAAGTGGCTGGTTGCCGAGGTCGACGAGTCCGATCCCGGATTCGCGCGCCTGGAGTCGGGCATAGCGGTGTTGCCAAACCTCGAGGACGACCACGTGGCCAATCACTTCGAGGAGCGCCGCAACTACCACGCCAGCCTGGCGGACCTCGAGGCCGCCATGCGGTCGTTCGCCGGCAAGGCCTCCCGGCTGATCTGGTGCCGGGACTCTGCCCTGCTGGGCGAGCTGTTCGGCGATTCCACCGAGGCGCTCACGTATGGCTTCGCCAGCGGCGCGGACTTCCGCATCACGGACGTGCAGCTGACCCCGGGAGGCAGCACCTATACGCTCAGCGTGCGTGACGGCGGCAGCATCCGGGTCGCGCTGCAGGTCCCGGGTCTGCACAACGCACAGAACTCCGCCGCCGCGCTGGCCGCCGCGCACACCGCCGGCCTCGACCTGCAGCAGGCCGCGGAGGTGCTCGGTGGGTTCAAGGGCGTAGGACGGCGCTGGCAGTCGTGGGGCACCGCGAACGGGGCGCTCGTGATCGACGACTATGCCGTCCACCCGGCCGAGGTCAAGGCGACGCTCGCCGTGGCACGCAACACCGGCCGGCGGGTGCTGGCCGTCCTCCAGCCGCACAGATGGGTGAGGACTGCGCTGCACTGGGAGGCGCTCGCGGACGCCGCCACGGCCGCGGACGAGGTGCTGGTGCTCGATGTGTACGCGGCCGGCGAACAGCCGGTACCGGGCGTGACGCCCGCCGACATCGTCAACCGCATCCGGGCCGCCGGGCGGGTCGCAGGCCACTTCACGGCGGAGAACGCGATCGAGCACCTGCAACGTGCGGTCGGCGAGAACGACCTGGTCGTAACGCTGGGAGCCGGCGACGTCTGGAGGGTGGCGGCGGGCCTGACCGGCAGGTCAGCGGAGAAGGACTGAGATGCGCCTGCTGGTCGTCATCCTCGGCATGCTGACGCTTGCGCTCGGGGTCGGTAGCCGCTTCTGGCCGACAGTCGAGCTGGCCTTCGTGAACGGCAACCAGCATCACTCGCGTGAGCGCGTACTGTGGCTCGCCAACATCCAGGAGGGCGATCCCCTGCTGTGGATCAACCGCTGGAGCCTCGCCGCGCTCGAGGCCGATCCGTGGATAGCGCGCGCCAGCGTCGTCAGGCACTTCCCGGACACCGTGTCGATCAGCGTGAGCGAGCGCACGCCAAGGCTGACCGACGGGACCGTCGTCTGGGGTGAAGGCGGCGTGGAGCTGCCCGGTGTGTCACAGGAAGTGATCGACTCCCTTCCCATCACGCTCGGCTGGGGTGAGCCGCGGATCAGGGAGGTGTTGGACCTGCTTGAACTGTTGTCCGGGCTCGAGCCCGAAGTGATAAGCTACACACCAGATGGATTTGATATCACCTTCGACGGAGTCAGCGTGTACACGCCGAGCGTGTCCGCTCTCGAAGCCCAGTGGGCAGCCGTCCAGGGAAGGCTCGGGAACCGTCTTGCGGTCTATCCATGGGGAGTGAGCGAGAAGAATGAGTGACGAACGCATCATCGTCGGTCTCGATATTGGTACCACCAAGATCTGCACCGTCATAGGCGAGGTCGCCAGCGATGGCGTGCTCGATATCATCGGTGAAGGTACCGTACCGAGTGACGGGTTGCGTAAAGGCGTCGTGGTGAACCTTGAGCGGACCATCGAGTCGGTCCGCCAGTCGGTCGAGGCCGCCGGCCGCGTCGCCGGAGTCCAGCCGCACAGCGCCTGGGTCGGCATCGCGGGCACGCACCTGAAGGCGATCACGAGCCACGGCATGGCCGCGATCAGGCGCAACCAGGAGATCACGCGCTCGGACGTCGAACGCACCGTGGACAACGCCAAGGCCGTCCCGCTCGAAGCGAACATGGAAGTGCTGCACGTGATCCCGCAGGAGTACGTGGTCGACGGGCACGACGGCATCAAGGACCCGGTCGGCATGTCCGGCGTCAGGCTCGAGGTGGACGTGCACCTGATCGCCGGCTCGCACGGACCGCTGCAGAACCTGCGGCGGTGCGCCACTGACGCGGGCATAAGCGTCGACGGCGTCGTGGTGCAGGCGCTCGCCAGCGGCCTGGCAGTGCTGGGCGAGGCCGAGCGCGAGGTCACGGCGCTGCTGATCGACATCGGCGGCGGCACCACCGACATCGGTGTCTTCCGGCGCGGCACGCTGGCCCATTCGGCCGTGATCCCGCTCGGCGGCGACCACATCACGCAGGACATCAGCCAGATGCTCCGCATCTCGCCTGAGGATGCCGAGCACGTCAAGCGCACGTACGGAACGGCGCTGCCGGAGATGGCGGACCGCGAACTGATGGTCGAGATCACCAACCAGAACTATCCGGCCGCGCTGTCGGCCTTCGAACTCGCGCAGGTCATCAAGCCGCGGGCAGTGGAGATCCTCAGCCTGGTCAGGCGCAACGTCGAGGAGCACCTGGGAGCGCTCGAGCTGGTTGTCGGCAGCGTGATCATCACGGGCGGCACCTCGCTCCTGCCCGGGCTCGACCAGGTGGCCGCGGACCGCTACCGGCTGCCCGTCCGCATCGGCAAGCCGTACGGCGTCAGCGGCCTGGTGGACGTGGTCGCCAGTCCGGCGCACGCGACAGCGGTGGGACTGGTCAGGTACGGTGTGCGCCATGGCATCGCAAGGCCGGTGACCACCCGCAGGCCGGGTCAGCGTGCTTCCGCCGCGCAGCCGGTTGCACCGGGACCGGTCAGCAACCTATGGCAGGGGATCCGCAACATTTTCAAGGACTTTTTCTAGAATGCCCGGGGAGAATAGCATGAACAGCGACAACGCCGTAATCCGCGTGGTTGGCCTTGGCGGCGGTGGGAACAACGCAGTCAACAGGATGATCGAAACGGGACTTCTTGGAGTGGAGTTCATCGCCGCCAACACCGACGCACAGGTGCTGGCCACAAGCCTCGCAGACACGCGGATCCAGCTTGGTGATCACCTCACCAAGGGCCTCGGCGCAGGCGCGAATCCTTCCATCGGGGAACAGGCCGCGCTCGAGGACCGTGACCGGCTCTCCGAGACCCTGCGCGGTTCCGACCTGGTCTTCATCACCGCCGGCATGGGCGGCGGCACCGGCACGGGCAGCTCACCGGTAGTGGCGGAGGTCGCCCGCGAGCTCGGCGCGCTGACCGTGGCGGTCGTGACCACGCCGTTCTCGTTCGAGGGCCCGCGCCGGATGCGTCAGGCCGAAGAGGGCCTGCGCAAGCTCGAGGACAAGGTGGACGCCCTGATCGTGGTCGAGAACCAGCGCCTGCTGTCGTCACTCGACCGCAAGGTCCGGTTGAACGACGCCTTCCGGGTCGCCGACCGCGTCCTTTATCACGGTGTTCGCGGTATCAGCGACGTGATCAACATGCCGGGCCTGATCAACGTGGACTTCGCGGATGTCAAGGCGCTCCTCTCCGGGGCCGGCACGGTGCTGATGGGCATCGGCGCGGGTCGCGGCGAAGACCTGATCGAGAAGGCCGCGGACAGCGCCACCCAGTCGCCCCTGCTCGCCAGGAGCGTCGAGGGTGCGCACGACCTGCTCATCAACATCACCGGCTCCGAGGAACTGGGGCTGCACGACGCGACGGAGATCGTCGAACGGATCAGTCTCGCCACTCAGGTGGATGAGGTCAACGTCCTCTTCGGAATCACCTATGACCCGGATGCGGGTGACGAGGTGCGCGTGACCGTGATCGCTGCCGGCTTCAACCACACGCCGCAGGTCAAGATCATCAAGCCCACCGGCGTACGCATGTCGGGCCAGCAGAGCTTCGATCCCGGCAACTACGACATCCCGGCGTTCCTGCGTTACAACCCGGAGAACGAAGACTGAGCGCCAAAGAAGGCCCGGACCCGCTCGCAGAACCCCGCACGCTGTTCAAGGGCCGCATCATCACGGTTTCCATCCTGGAAGGGGGCTGGGAGGTGGTCGGGCACGCTCCCGCCGTTTCCGTCCTCGCCGTCGAAGACGGGCTCGTGCTTGGTGTCGAGCAGCGTCGGCCCGCGGTCGCTCACGCGACCTGGGAGATCCCCGCCGGGCTCATCGATCCGGGCGAGACGCCTGCCCGGGCAGCGCAGCGCGAGCTGGCCGAGGAGACCCAGCTGGCAGGCGACCTGGAGTTCGTGGCCGGCTTCTACGTCAGTCCGGGCTTCACGGATGAGCACGTCTCCCTGTTCCACGCCACCAACCTCACCCCCGCCCATGGCGTACCTGACGAGACCGAGGACCTGAAGGTCAGCTGGCGCGAGCTGGACGCGCTGCTGGCCGGACTCAGGGAAGGGACGCTGCGGACCAGCGC
>ERZ869909.2250-NODE-2250-length-13238-cov-10.257655_pt1 | contig 13238 bp, 11 predicted proteins | sample MGYA00520892_ERZ869909 | MGnify/ENA primary metagenome ERZ869909 (study PRJEB32215, sample SAMEA104723947) | bioreactor metagenome | biome: bioreactor; feature: anaerobic bioreactor; material: water | place: China | collected 2015-03-12 ... | reverse complement strand
CTGGCCGCCGCGCGCGCCCTGTACGACGCGCTGCGCTGGGCCGGTGCCACGGAGGCCGACCCATTCCACGACGTCCGTACCGGCCGCGACACGACCCGCGAGGAGGACGTGGCCGGCCTCAAGGTCTACACCGAGTTCGAGCTGATCGAGCTCCTGGGGCGCGCCGAGGAACCCGAGGACCGCGTGATCGTGCTCCTCGGCGCGCATGCCGGGCTGCGCGTCAGTGAGATGCTGGCGCTGCGCTGGGAGGACATCGACCTGGGCGGCCGCGAGCTCCTGGTGCGCGCCGGCAAGGGCAACAAGACGGCGCTCGTGCAGCTGACGCCGAGGCTGGCCGCGGAGCTGCGCGCCTGGCGCCGCCTCGTCCTGGCGCAGGGGCGCAGCGAAGACGATCGCGTGCTGCGACTGCGTTCTCAGTATGGCGTGTACCGGCGGTTGCGAGCGCTGTGCCTGCGCTCCGAGGTCCGCTTCAAGGGCGTGCACGCTCTGCGGCACGCAGCCGGCACCAAGCTCTACCGGCAGACGGGCGACCTCGGGCAGGTCCAGGATCACCTTCGGCACGCCACGCTCGACATGGCGCGCCGGTACGCACGGTCGGACCGGCGCAAGCTGCGCGGCAGCCTCGACGCTTGGGAGTGATCGGCGGCCGCCCGCCGGCGCGGCCGGCGAGCGGACATGGTCCCCGTGGCCGTGCTACCCTCGTCGCAACCGATTGCGAAGGGTCGCTCACCGCGAAGGGGATCGTGTGCCTCAGGTCACGCTGCAGGACCTGGCCGATCGGCTGGGGGTCGCGCGCTCCACGGTGTCGCGCGCGCTGCGCGACGACCGCCAGATCGCCGCGCGAACCCGCGCGCGCGTCCAGGCATTGGCGCAGGAGCACGGCTACCGGCCGAACCTCGCGGCCCGCGCGCTGGTACGCCGTCGGGCCGACGCCATCGGCCTCATGCTGCCGCGCACCTCGCGCTTCGTGTTCGGGAACCCCTACTTCCACGACCTGCTCGAGGGCGTGTCGTCGGTGGCCGAACCGCTCGGTTGGCCGCTGGTGGTGTGGACCGACGTCGAACCCGACCCGACCGCGTGGCTGCGCGGTGGCCGTGTCGACGGTCTGATCGCGCTCGGGCACGGCCTTCGTCCACGGGATGCGCGCGCGTTGGAGGCGTTGTACGCGGAGGGGCACGCCGTGGCACTCGTCCACCCGCCGGCGACCCCCTGTAGGGTTCCCTTCGTCGCCGCCGACGAGGATCCCGGCATCGCGGCGGCGGTCCACCACTTGCGCGCGCTCGGCCACCGCCGAGCGGTGCTGGTGTCGGGACCACCCGGTCGCCCGTACGCCGATGCCCGCGCGTGGCGCTGGCGCCGTCACGCGTTCGCGGCTGGCGTCACCATCGCCGCCGAGGATCAGATCGCCGGCCAGGACACCTTCGATGCCGCCGCCGTCGCCGTCGACAACCTAGCTCGCGCCGGCCGCCTCGGCGGGGACGCCGCGACGGCCCTCCTAGCCGGCAACGACCTCATGGCTCTCGGCGCCTGGGAGGCGCTGCGCGAGGCTGGTCTGCGGGTTGGCGAGGACGTGTCGCTGATCGGGTTCGACGACATCCCAGCGGCACGCTGGACCGGCCTGGCGTCCGTTCGGCAGGGCGCCCGAGAGCTCGGTGCGGCAGCCATGTCCGTCCTCGCGGGCCGCCTCGGCGCGCGTCGCGGTAGCCGTTCGCCTACGCTGGTCACCACGTACGTCGCCCGCCGGTCGGTGGGCACGCCACCCGGATAGGAGGTCCGAGCACACCCCGACAGCCCCCGTTCTCCACCCACTCCCCTACCCTGGAGGTCCCATGCGCCGTACCCTCATCGCCCTCGCCGCCCTCGGGCTCCTCGCCGCCGGGTTCGCCCAGACCCAGTTGCGGGTGTTCATCGGCGGCCAACAGCGCCCCGACGTCATCGGCCCCCTCCTCGAGCAGTTCAACGCCGCCAACCCGGACATCGTCGCCAGCTTCGAGGTGGGCGGCGCCACCAGCGACGTCCAGCAGCAGTACCTCAACACCGTCCTCACGAGCCGCAGCGGCGACCTCGACATCTTCCTGATCGACGTCGTGCGCCCGGCGCAGTACGCCGCTTCCGGCTGGGCCGAGCCGCTGAACCAGTTCTTCCCGTCGGAAGCCGCGATGATGACCTACCTCGAAGACTTCCTACCGGGGCCGATCGAGGCGAACTTGATCGACGGCACGCTGTACGCGCTGCCGGCGTTCACCGATGCGCAGTTCCTCTACTACCGCTCCGACCTGCTGGAGAAGTACGGCTTCGAGCCGCCCACCACGTGGGACGAGCTGAAGATGATGGCACTGACGATCCAACAGCAGGAGGGCGACCCCAACCTGCAGGGCTTCAACTACCAGGGCTTCCAGGGCGAGGGGACGATCTGCACCTTCCTGCAGGTGCTGTGGTCGGCGGGCGGCAACTGGGTCGACGATGCCGGCAACATCACCCTCACGACGCCCGAAGCGCGACGCACGATGGCTTGGTACGACGACACGCTCGCCAGCGGCATCACCGTGCAGAACATCGCCGAGATGTCGACCGACCTCTCGCGCCAGCAGTTCCAGGCGGGCAACGTGGCGTTCATGCTCAACTGGGGGTACGCGTGGGCGCACTTCCAGGGCAGCAGCCCGCAGGAGACGGTGGTCGCCGGGAAGGTGGGCGTGGCACCGCTGCCGGCGTTCGAGGGCTTCGACTCGGCCACCTGCATCGGCGGTTGGCAGTGGGCGATCAACCCGTTCAGCTCCAACAAGGCGGCCGCCTGGCGCCTGCTCGAGTACTTGGCGAGCCCGGAGACGCAACGGGTGCTCGCGGTCCAGGCCTCCAACATCCCGGCGCGCCAGTCGCTGTACGCCGATCCTGACGTGCTGGCCGCAGCGCCGCACTTCGGTGCGTTCTACGACGTGATCATCGACGCCCGCTCGCGTCCGGTCACGCCGTTCTACAACGATGTGTCGCAGGCTATCCGCTTCCCGATGAACGCGTTCTTCGCGCGCCAACTCACGGCCGAAGAGGCGCTTCGGGAGATGCAGCAGGGCGTCGAGGAGGCGCTCGACTTCTGACGTCGTAGGTTCCTGTGCCGGTGCCGGCCCTCCGGGGGCCGGCACCACCCTATCTTCGCAAGGACGGTCATCCGTGGCATTCGCTCCCGAACAGACGTACCGCAGCCCGGGGTTCTGGCGGCGGCTGCGTTCCGGCAACCTCACCGAGGCGCAGTTGGGCTTCATGCTGCTGGCGCCGGCGGCGTTGGTGCTGGCGTTGGTCATGCTGTGGCCGATCTTGCAGGTTCTGTGGCAGTCGCTGCACTTCGAACGCCTGAACCTGCCGGCCCGCGGACGACCCTTCATCGGCCTGGAGCACTACCGACGCATGCTCTGGGGAACGGACATGATGTGGGACCTCCAGCACCTGCTCGGCTGGCGACTCCTCGGGTTGGCCGCTCTCGTCGCGGTGGTGTGGGCCGGCGCGCGCGGTTTCCTGACTCGCACCACGGCGATCGCCGGAGCCATCGTGATCGTGCTCGTGGCTGGCTTGGCCATGGGGTTCCATCCCAGCCCGGACGGCCGCTGGGGCGACGCCAGGTTCTGGAACGCCTTCTCGATCACGCTGCTCATCACCGTCGCCAGCGTCGTGGGTTCGTTCCTGATCGGGTTGCCGCTGGCGTTGCTGGCCAACGTCCCGTCGCGCTGGCGTTGGCTCGTGCGTATCGCGCTGCTGATCCCCTGGGCCATGCCGCGCGTGCTCGTCGGGGTCATGTTCGCTTGGCTGTTCAACTCCACGAACGGCGTGGTCAACGACGTGTTGCGACGTCTGGGCGTGGAGGGTCCGCTCTGGCTCGCGCGGGCAGAGAGCGCCGTCTGGGCGACGAACATCACCATCGTGTGGGCGACGTCTGCGTTCGTGGGGCTCATCCTGCTCGCCGGCCTCCAGTCGATCGACGACAGCCTCTACGAAGCGGCCATGGTCGACGGCGCCAGCCCGTGGCAGCGGTTCTGGTGCATCACCCTCCCGCTGCTGCGGCCGTCGATCGCCGTGGCGTTGATCTTTCGCACCCTCACCGCCATCCAGACGTACGACATCCCCTACGCGATGACCCGCGGCGGGCCCGGCCGAACCTTGGAGACGCTGGGCATCTACGTCGCCAACACCACCAACAGCCTCAACCTGGGGTACGCGGCCGCCTTGTCCGTGGCGCTGTTCGGCATGAGCCTCGCCGTCACCGTGCTGTACCTGCGGTGGATCTACGCGGACGACTGACGTGCGCCAACGCCACGGACCTCTCACGCGCGCCGCCGTCGTCGTCGGTACCGCGTTGCTGGTGCTCAACGGCACGTTCCCGCTGGCGTGGATGATCTTGACGTCGTTCAAGGACGAGAACGAGCTCATCCGCATCCCCATCACTTACCTGCCGACGGCGCCGACCCTGAAGAACTACGCGCAGGTGTTCCAGCAGTTGCCGTTCGATCGCTTCATGCTGAACTCTGCCATCGTGTCGCTGACGTCGACGATGGTCTGCGTGCTGATCGCCGCGCTGGCGGGTTACGCGCTCGGGCGCCTGAACATGCCCTACCGGCGCGCCCTGCTGACGCTGATCGTGACCACGAGCATGTTCCCGGCCCTGGTGCTGCTGGTGCCCCTCTACCGCATGTTCCTGGGCATGGACGTGCCACTGCTTTCGCCGTTGGTGGCGTTCCTGCATGACCTCGGCATGAGCTTCCTACCGACCGAGGTACGCACGCCGAACCTGCTGAACACGTACTGGGCTCTGATCATCCCCTACGTGGCGCTGTCGCTCCCCATCGCGACGCTCATCCTCACCAGCTTCTTCCAGCTGATCCCGCGCGACCTCGAGAGCGCCGCGCTGGTCGACGGCTGTACGCGCGTCGAGGCGCTGTTCCGGGTGATCGCGCCGGTCTCCGCACCGGGCGTGGTGACGGCCGCGATCATCATCTTCGTGAACTCATGGAACGAGTTCATCCTGGCGATGAACTTCAACACGGCGCTGTCGATGCGCACCGTGCCTGTGGGCATCACGATGTACCAGGGGGAGTTCGCCTTCCCGTGGGCCACCATCAGCGCGGCCATCACGGTGGGCGTGCTGCCGCTGGTGGCGCTGATCCTGTTCTTCCAGCAGAAGATCATCGCCGGCCTCACCGCCGGGGGGGTGAAGGGATGACGCCACTCGAGATCGGGTTCGTGGCGGTCGTACGCCGTGCCTTCAAGGGTGACGGACGCGCCGTCGCCGAGCGTTCTCGCTCGGCCCTGGCGGCGGTCGCCGCGCGTGAGGGTGCCGAACTCGTCGCCGACGAGGGTGTCGTCCACGACGCCCAGGAGGCCGCCGAAGCTGCCCGCCGGCTGGCGACCGCGGGCGTGGAGTTGTTGATCTTGCAGCACGCCACCTTCGCCACGGGCGACCTGCTGGCGCCGCTCCTGGCCGCCGCCCCACGGGCCGTGGTGTGGGCCGTGCCCGAGGCGACCGGAGCGCGGCCCGGCGGCCCCGACGGCGTCGGCGGCCCGCTGCCGCTCAACAGCCTGTGCGGCCTGAACATGACCCTGTCGTTCGCCGAGGGGCCGGCCGGCGGCGCACGCGACCGCGTCGGCTGGTGCTACGGGGCGCCGGACGACCCCCGCGCGCTCGACCGGCTAGCCGTCCTGATCGCCGCCGAACGGGGCGCGCGCGCCCTGGCGACCACCCGCGTGCTTGCCATCGGGGGTACGGCGCCCGGGTTCTACGGCCTCGATCTGCCGGGGCTCCCGCTCGGCGGCGAGGTCATCGAGCGCCCGCTGGCCGACCTGTTGCAGCGCGCGGCCGCCGTCGACGAAGAGGCGGCGCTCGCCCACGCGGAGGCCTGGCGGAACGAAGAGCCGCTGGACGCGCCGTGGGACCACCTCGTGCGCGCGGCGCGGATCGACCTTGCGCTCACGGCGCTGGCACGCGAGGACGGCGCGAACGCGCTCGCCGTCCGCTGTTGGCCCGAGTTGCCCGACGCCTGCGGCGCCATGGCCTGCGCCGCGATGGGCCGCAGCGCCGATCGCCGTGTCCCAGCCGCATGCGAGGGCGACGTCTGGGGCGCCGCCTCGATGCGTGTGCTGCAGGCCATCGCGAACGCGCCCGCGGCACTGCTCGACCTCTCCGACCTCGACCACGGCCGCGATGCGCTGCTGCTGTGGCACTGCGGCAACGCGCCGCGCGCGTTCGCGGCCGCGCCCGGCACCCGCCTCACCACCCACTTCAACCGCGACGGCGTGGGCATCGTGCGCGACCAGACGCTGTCCCCCGGCCCCGCCACCGCGCTCCGGCTGCTGCCCGCCGGGGGCGATGGGGCGCCAGGGTTGGTGGTCATCGGCGGGCGCGTGCGCGAGGCCGACGGGCCGTCGTTCGACGGCGTACGCGGCTGGTGGGGCGGCCTGACGTGGGCACGCGAACCCGTCAGCGCAGCCCGCGCCATGGCCTCGATCCTCGACCACCGCCTCCCGCATCACCTGGCCCTGGCATCCGGCGACGTGCGCCTCGCCCTTCTCGAGTTGTGCGACCGCTGGGGCATCGCGCCGCTGCGCCCGACCGAACGCGAGGACCTCGCGTGACCTCGACCTGGGCCCCGAGCGCCCGCCCGGTGGCGTTCGTCGGCCTCTCCTGCCGGGATCACGTGTGGCGCGTCGATCGCTTCCCGCCGACCGCGTCCCGTACGCAAGCTTCGGCGTACCGCGCCGACGGGGGCGGCCCGGCCGCCACGGCTGCGGCCGCCGCCGCGCGTCTCGGCGCGTGCGCCCGCCTGTGGGCCATCCACGGCGACGACGAGGATGGTCGCGCGCTGGTGGCCGACCTCGCGCGTGCCGGCGTGGACCTCCGCGGCTGCCGGACGCCCGAGGGCTCACGCTCCTTCGTGAGCGCGGTGCTGGTCGACCCCTCGGGCGAGCGCTACATCTTCCCCTACCGCGGGGCGGCCCTCGCCGACGAACCCGCCGCTCACGACTGGTCAGGCCTGGAGGGGGTCGGCGCGGTCCTGGTGGACGGCCGCCACGCGGCCCTGGCAACCTACGCGGTCGGCTGGGCGGCTCGCCACGGCGTTCCGTCGGTGGGCGATTGGGGCGACCTGCGATGGCCCGACCTGCGTGCGCGCATCGATCACCTGGTGGCCGCCGAGGAGGCCGGCGTCGGGGCCCTGCGCGCCACCGGTCACGCCCGCGCGGGCACAGATGACCCCATCGACCGTGCAGTGCGGGCCGCGGCTGCGCTGCGCGATCGCCCGGATCAGCTCGTCGCCGTCACGCTCGGACCGCGCGGCTGCGTCTGGGACGACGGCGAGGACGTATGGTGGCAGGCGGCGCCGGAGGTGACCGCGGTCGAGACCAACGGCGCCGGCGACGCGTTCCACGGAGCGTACGCGGCGGCCATCGCGGCCGACTGGTCCACCTCCGAGGCCGTCCGCCTGGCCACCGCCGTCGGCGCCTTGAAGTGCACCGGCGAGGGACGCGCCGCGCTGCCCGACCTGCCGACCGCCACGACCATGGCAGCCGCGCTGCCTGCTCCCGTCCCACTCGGGCGCTCGAGCGCCCGTTCCGGAGGCCCCGCATGAGTGCTCCCCCCACCCGAACCCAGAGTGCCGGCAAGCTCCGCGCGCTGGCCACCCTCGCCGACGACGATGGCCGCTTCACCATGATCGCCGTCGACCAGCGACCGCCGATCTTCGCCGCCCTGGCTCGGCACGGTGACCGCGACCCATCGCAGGTGCGCTACGACGAGGTCGCAGCCGTGAAGGGTGCCCTGGTGGAGGTGCTGTCGCCGCACGCGACGGCGGTGTTGATCGACCCGGTGTGGACGCACCCGCATCACCTGCTGGCGATCCCCGGCCGGGTGGGGCTGCTGTCGACGCTGGAGGACTACGGTTTCGACCTGGTGGGCGGGGAGCGGCGCTCGCGGGCGATCGAAGGGTGGAGCGTGACGAGCATCCGCCGCAGCGGAGCCATGGGCGTGAAGCTGCTGGCGTGGCACCGTCCGGACCTGAGCGCGGCCACGCTGGCGCATCAGGACGCGTTCGTGGAGGCAGTCGGGCGAGCGTGCCGAGAGCACGATCTGGCCTTCGTGCTGGAGTTGCTGACGTACCCGCTCCCGGGTGAGGACGCGGGCTCGGCGGCCTACGCCCGGGAGAGACCCGCACGCGTGCTCGGCTCGCTGCGCCGCTTCGCCGACCCGCGCTTCGAGGTCGATCTCATGAAGCTCGAGTTCCCCGCGGAGTTGACGCGCGCGGACGGCTTCCACGCCGGAGCGCTCGATGGTGTCGCGCGCGAGGCCGTCACCGACCTCGACGAGGTGCGTGCGTCGTTGCGGGCGCTGGACGAGGCCTCGCCGGTGCCGTGGGTGCTGCTCTCCGCCGGCGTGGGGCCGCGCGAGTTCGCCCTCGCGGTCGAACTGGCGATGGAAGCCGGTGCCAGCGGCATCCTGGCGGGTCGCGCCGTGTGGTACGACGCGCTGGCCGCCTACCCGGACCTCCACGCGCTGCGCGAGCGGCTGCGCCGTCGATCCGTGCCGTACCTGCGGCAACTGCGGGCGATCGTGGAGGGTGGTGTCCCCTGGCAGCGGCACCGCAGGTACGGGGGCGCACCAGCCGTGGCAGACGCATCGGAGACCTGGTACCGGGGGTACGGCGCATGAGCGCGCGCGAGCCCCTGCGGGTTCTGGTGGTCGGCGCCGGCGACATGGGCGCACGGCACGCGCGGCATTGGGCGGCGGCCGGCGCGCGGGTCGTCGCGGTAGTCGATCCCGACCGAACGCGCGCCGAACTGTCGGCCGCCGAGACCGGTGCCGAGGCCCTTACCACCGTCGAGGGGGCGTGGACGCTCGCGCCGGACGCGGTGAGCGTGTGCACGCCCACGCACCTGCACGCCCGTTACGCCATCGCCGCACTCGAGCGTGGTGCGCACGTCTTGTGCGAGAAGCCCGTGGCGCTGAAGCTCGCCGACGCGTACGCCATGCGCGACGCGGCGGCCGCCCACGGCCGCGAGCTTCGCATCGGCTTCATGCGCCGCTTCGATCCGGCGTTCGAACAGCTGCTCGACCTGACGCGGCGCGCCGGGCAGCCGCTGTTGGCGCAGGCGACGATCACCGCCGGCGTGCGTCCCAAGCGCCTGATGCACGATGCGCTCGCGAACGGCGGCCCGATCATCGACATGTGTTGCCACCTCTTCTTCCTCTGGGGGTTCGTGCTGGGAGGGCAGCCCGAGGAGGTGACCGCCGTCGGGTACACCTTCAGCGACAACAAACCCGAGGTCGCCCACATCCGCCATCGTGCGCTCGACAGCGCGTTGATCACCCTGCGCTACCCGAACGGCGCGATCGGGCAGGTGCAGGTGTCGTGGGGCCTTCCGAGCGGCGTCGAACCGGTCGAGCGCCACACCTACGTCGGTCCCGACGGGCTGGTGACCGTCGATTGGCCGCGCTACCTGACGCTGCGCGACGGCCGCGGGGTGACCCGCTGGCGCAGCGTCGGAAGCGACCCGTGGAAGGCCGAGGTGCTGCAGTTCCACGCCGAGCTGACGGCGGGCGCGGCGCAGCGGGTGGCGTCCGTGAGCGATGGCATCGACGCACTGAAGACGTCCCTCGCGGTGCTGCGCTCGGTGGCGCGAGGCCGGCCGGTGCCGCTGGCGGAAGTCGTCGCGGACGACCCCGACCCGGCCGGGTCCGAAGCCGCGTGAGCGGCCCCCTGGCGGACGCCGCGCGGCGACTGGGGTGCGATCCCTCCGACCTAGGCGTTGACGAGGCGGGCCGCCGGTCGGAGCTCGCGCAGAAGCTCGCGCGCGTCGGCGAGTGGCTCGCGGCACGCGAGTCCGATGCGTTGTGGTTGCGGCGCCCGGAGAACCTGGCGTGGATCGCGGGCGGTGGCGACCTCCTGGTGAATCGGGAGGGGCCGCCCGTCGCCGAGGCGATCGTCACCGGCGACGGGCTGACGGTCGTGACCAGCCGCATCGAGGCCGCGCGGTTGGCCGCGGAGGAGTTGCCGCCCGGTACGCAGGTCGAGACCGTCGCGTGGCACGACCCGGGCGCGCGCGGACGACGCGTCGCGGGCCTTCTGCAGGGGCGCGCCTGGTGCGAGGACGCGGACGCGGACCTGACCGCGTTGCGGCAGCCGCTGCTGGCGGTGGAACAGGCGCGCCTCGCGGCGGTGGCCGCGGTCGCCGGGCGGACGCTGACCGACGCCGCCGTCACGCTCTCCCCCGACCTCAGCGAGCGCGAGGTAGCGGCCGTCCTGCACGGCAGCTTGCGGCGCGCCGGCGTCGACGTGCCGGTCGCGTTGGTGGCCGGCGCCGAACGCTTCGGTCACGTCCGGCACCCCGTGCCGACGGAAGCCCCGCTCGGCCACGTCGGCCTGCTGGTGGTGTGCGCCAAGCGGTTCGGATTGGTCGCGTCGTGTTCACGGATCGTGGCGTTCGGCGAGGCCCCCGAGTCGACACTGGCGGCGCTGCGGCGCGTCTGGCGGGTCGAGGCCGCGATGCTCGACGCCACCCGCCCGGGCGTGGCGACCGGCGACGTGCTGGCGGCGGCTCGCCGGGCGTACGCCGGGGTCGAGGAAGCGAACGCCTGGGAGGATCACCACCAGGGAGGACCGGCCGGCTATCTGCCGCGGGAGTGGCTCGCCACGCCCGATGAGGGCCGACCGCTGGCCGTCGGCATGGCCGTCGCCTGGAACCCCTCCCTGCCGTGGGCGAAGAGCGAGGACACCTTCCTGATCGGCCCCGACGCTCTGCGCGACCTCACCCGCGACGAACGCTGGCCGAGCGAACACGTCGCCGGCCGCCCGCGCCCGACCGTTCTCGTCCCGTGATCGAGGGGCCGCCCCTGCGCGTCGCGTTGGTCGGCGCCGGCCGCTGGGCGTCCGTCCACCGCGCCACCCTGCCGGCCGCCGGCGCGAAGCTCGTGGCGGTGGCGACCGGAAGCGCCGCCGGCGCCGCGCGCGTCCGCGAGGCCTGGGGCGTGAGCGCGACCACCGAGATGGCCGACCTCGTCGACCACGGCCCCGAGGCCGTCATCATCGCCAGTCCCAACGACCTGCACGCCACTCAGGCCCTGCGCGCCCTGGCGTTCGGTTGGCACGTCCTGGTCGAGAAGCCCATGGCCATCACGCGTGCCGACGCCCACGCGCTCGCCGCCGCCGCCCGCTCCGCCGACCGTGTGGTCGCCGTGGGGCACGAGATGCGCGTGTTCCAGCTGTTCGAGCGGGTGAAGCGTCTGGTCGACTCCGGTTCGGTGGGCGAGCCGCTGCACCTGAAGCTCGACTTGTGGCGACGACCGCACCGACCGGGCGCGGGCGGCTGGAAGCGGGACCCAGCCCGGTTGGGTTCGACGGTGCTCGAAGAGCCGATCCACTACCTCGACCTCGCCCGCTGGTACCTGGGTGAGCCGCACGACGTCCTGGCGTGGTCGTCGTCGCGGCCGGACCACGCGGGTTGGTTCGAGAACCTCGACGTGCGCATGCGGTTCGCCGCGGCCGCGGACGGCGGCGACCGCTGGGCGCTCATCACGACGTCGATCGCCGCCGCGGGCCACCGCATCGACCTCAAGCTGGTGGGCGCCGACGCGTCCCTGTACGGCGCGTGGCACGGCACGCACGACCTGGACCCTGCGCCCTCCGTTCGCCTGCTGCTGCACCGCGCGGGCGGCGACGAGGATCAGGCCGTCCCGCAGGCCACGGGGCATGCCCACGACGTCGTGCGGCAGACGCGCGCGTTCGTCGCGGCCGCGCGGACGGGGTCCCCCGTTCCGGCGACCGCCGACGATGGCCGCGCGGCGGTCGAACTCTGCCTCGACGTCGAGGAGTCCCTGCGCTCGCGCGCGGTCGTCCACTGCCGCCAGTGAGGCGGACGACGGACGCCTGCCCGGAGGCCCGCCACCCGTGAGGGTGCGGGCGCCGGCCGTGGCACCTCAGCGGACGGGCGTTCGCAGCGCTTCGCCGGCCAGCGCTCGCAGGATCTCGTCGGCCACGTGCAGCGACGCGCGGGCGTTCGACTCGACGGTGATGCCCGCCACGTGGGGGGTGAGCAGGAGCCGCGGCGCGTCGGCAAGCGGATCGTCGGAGCCCGGCGGTTCCCGGTCGCGCACGTCGAGCGCGGCCCCGCCGAGGCGCCCCGCGCGTAGGGCGCGCGCCAGCGCCGCTTCGTCGATGAGGCCGCCCCGCGAGGTGTTGACGAGCAGGGTCTCGGGTCGCATGCGTGCGAGCGCCACCTCATCGATGAGTCCACGGGTGGCGGGGGTCAGCGGCACGTGCAGCGTCACGGCGTCGCTCCGAGCCAGCAGCACCTCGAGCGGCACCAGGCGCACGCCGTGCTCTTGCACCGCGAACGCGGCGTCGTGGACCCACGGGTCGCTGGCGAGCACCTCGAGTCCGAACGCCCGCGCGCGTCGGGCGACACGCGCGCCGATGTCGCCCAGTCCCACGATCCCGAGCGTGCGTCCGATCGCCTCGTGACCCATGAAGGCGGGCCGGTCCCAACCGCCGCCGCGCACGTGCTCGGTGGCGGTGTCGAACCGCCGCCACAGGTGCAGCAGCGCGCCGAGGACGTACTCCGCGACGCTGGCGGCATTGCTGCCGGGGGCCCAGGTCACGGCCACCCCCGCTGCCTTCAGAGCCTCGAGGTCGAGGTTGTCGAGTCCGACACCGACGCGGCCGACCACCCTCAGGCTCGCTGCCGCCGCCAACGATCCCGCGTCCACGCGCGTCTGGTTGCGGACGATCCACGCCTCGGCGTTGGCGATCTCGCGCCGGAGGCGAACCGGATCCGAGTACAGGCGCGCGTCCGACACGACCTCGTGGCGTTGGGCCAAGCGCACCAAGGCCGCCTCGTCGACCCACTCCGACACCACGATCCGAGCCATGCGGGTACCTCCGATGCGCGAATCGTACCGCGCGGCGGCGCGCCCACGGGACCCGTGTCGGCCGCTGCCGGCCAGGCTCACCGCGCGCGGGTACGCTGTCGTGATGGTGCGCCCGCGGAGGGACGTGGGCGCCGACGGAGGTCGAGATGTACGTCGCTCTGCTCCACACCCACAACCTGACCCGTTGGCTCGTGCTGGTCGCAGCCGCGATCGCGCTCGTCTTGGCGCTGTCGGGCTTCCTCGGGCGCAGGCGCCACGAGCGCCCGCACCGCCTGGCGAACCTGGCGTTCGTGATCAGCATGGACGTGCAGCTGCTGATCGGCCTCGCGCTGTACGTGGT
>ERZ869909.2249-NODE-2249-length-13254-cov-3.915914_pt1 | contig 13254 bp, 11 predicted proteins | sample MGYA00520892_ERZ869909 | MGnify/ENA primary metagenome ERZ869909 (study PRJEB32215, sample SAMEA104723947) | bioreactor metagenome | biome: bioreactor; feature: anaerobic bioreactor; material: water | place: China | collected 2015-03-12 ... | reverse complement strand
TGGGGTATTCGACCAGCACCACCTCCTTGAAGGCGTTGTTCTGGGCGCCCAGCACCGTCTCGACGAGCTGTTTCAGCGCGCCGTATATATTACGCACCAACGGCATCGTGTTGACGATGCGTTCGCCGATCGCCAGCAGGCTTCGCCCGAAAATATTGGCCGCCAGCGCACCCAGAAGTGTCAGGCCCAGCACGGCAATGATCAGTCCCATGCCCGGCAGGGCGAAGGGCAGATAGGTTTCCGGATTATAGCGCTCCGGGATCAGCGGCTTGATCGTGGAATCGACAAAGCTGATGAAGATGTAGATCAGCCAGATGGTGACGGTCACGGGCGTTGCGACCACGATGCCGGTGAGAAAACTGTTGCGAAGCCAGCGCAGCACTAGATCCGTCTCCTGTCACAAAAAGGGGTTACCCCGCCCGGCGCGATGATGGCAAACTTGTAACGGGACTGCCAGCGCGCCTGGCGGTAAGCACAGGCAAAAAGGGTATGTACTGATCCATGCTGAACTTGCGCGCACCTGCCCGCCCCCTGACATGGCTTCTGGCCCTTACGGGAACGGGGATGTTTTTGCTGCTACTCGCGGCCAGCTGGCTCATGCGCGATCAGATTTACCAGACCCTCCTAGATCCCGGCGTGCCGTTCCAGACCTATGAGCCGCCGCCCGCCCCAGATTACGCGCAAGGCGAAAGCTGGGCTGTGCGGCCGATGCTGGCGGCGATGGATGAGGATGAGCCAGCGGTGTTCTTCGTACACCCTACCCTGCATACGGGCGGCGATCACTGGAATGCGGCTCTCGACCGGCGCAGCCACCGGGAGCGGCTTGAGCGCTTCTACCTGCCAAACTATGCCGGTCCGTTTGCGGAGACAGGCGCGGTGTTCGCGCCGCGCTACCGGCATGCTGCCCTCTACGCATACATGAATAACCGGGAGGATTCCCTGCAGGCCCGTCTTCTTGCCTATGAGGATGTGCGCGCCGCCTTCACGCAATTCCTCGCCGATGCAGGTGATGAGCGTCCCATCATCCTTGCGGGCGCCGGACAGGGCGCAGGTCATGTAACCGGCCTGCTGCTGGACATTGTGTCGCGCGACGAGGACCTCGTTGCACGGCTGGTGGCCGCCTACATCATTGAAGCCCCTGTTGCCGCCGATCTGTTTGACGGTCCGTTACGAGACATTCCGCTCTGCGCCGCACCGGACGCAGTCCGCTGTGTTATCACCTACTCTGCCGTACGCGCTGACGAGGCGGCGCGCATAGACGCGATCACTGAGCGCAGCTCGCTATGGATTGACCGCGGGCGGCTGGGACAGACGCCGGGCCGGGAGCTCGCCTGCGTAAACCCGCTATTGTGGAACACCTCGGAGGACTATGCGCCTGCCCGCCTGCATCGCGGCGGCGCGGCAGCCGAGGGACTGGAACTGGGCGAACGCCCCTCCCCGCTGGCCAGCCAGACCGGCGCGCAGTGCCAGAACGGGCTTTTGTTCGTGGATCAGCCACGGTCGCGGACGCTGCGCCGGCCATCGAGGCTGGCGGAAACGCGGCGCGTGCCGCCCTTCAACCTGTTTTATGCTGATCTGGAGGCTGATGTGACGCGCCGCGCGGCCATCCTGGCTGCGACGCTGGCAGAAGAACGCCGCTGGGCACCGGAACTGCCGGAGGCCGAAGAAATCGGGTCCGTGCCGGTGCGCCCGATCGACTAGCGGGTCTTACCGGCCTTCATCTTTTCGACCAGCGCGGTCGTGGAGAAACCCGCCTGCAGCGGGGCGATCACGATATCGCCGCCGCGCGATCTGATGAAATCGGCTCCGGGCAGGTCGTCGGGTTTGTAGTCAGCTCCCTTCACCAGCACATCGGGCGCAATCGCGCGGATCAGTGCTTCGGGTGTGTCTTCCTCGAACACCACCACCCGGTCCACGCTTTCCAGCGCTGCGAGCATCGCTGCGCGGTGAGCCGCCGGATTTACGGGCCGCCCTTCGCCCTTCAGACGCGTCACGGACGCGTCGCTGTTCAGCCCCACCACCAGCCGGTCACACACCGAGCGCGCATGACGCAGCGAGGCGAGATGACCGGGGTGGAGAATATCGAAACACCCATTGGTGAAGCCGACCTTCAGCCCGTCGCGATGCCAGGACTGAACGGTCGCAGCAGCCTGTGGCCGCGACAGCACCCGCCAGTCGACATCACCTGCGCCGGGTATCGCGCTGTCGAGCAATTCTTCGGGAGACACGGTCGCCGTACCTGTCTTGCCGACGGCTGTACCGGCCGCCAGGTCTGCCAGAGCGATCGTGTCCGCGAGCGGCAGGCGCGCCGCTACGCCCAGCGAGAGGGCTGCCAGAGCGGTGTCACCAGCGCCTGACACATCATAGACGGAGCGCGGGCGGGCGCGATGGTGATGGACCTCGCCGTTCTCGATAAAGCTCATACCCCTGGCGCCGCGGGTCACGACAACCGCCGGGGTTGATGCAAGCCGCGACTTGAGCGCTGCAAGCGCAGCCTCAACTTCGGCATCCGAACCAACGGGCATGGCAACTTCGCCAGCGAGTTCCTGCGCATTCGGCTTGATAAGGTAGGCGCCGTCATAGCGGGTATAGTCGTCACCGCGCGGATCCACACAGACCGGCTTGCCAGCCGCTTTTGCCAGCCTGATGACTTCAGCGCACACCGCGCGCGTCAGCATCCCCCGGCCGTAATCAGACAGGATCACGACGTCTGCGCGGTCCAGAGCACCAGTGACGGCTGCGATGACAGCCTTGGCTGTATGGGCACTGATGGCCGCGCCGGGATCAAAATCCACGCAGAACATCTGCTGGCTGCCAGACACGTATCGGGTTTTGGTTGGTGTGCTCCGGCCGGGCTGGCGGATCAGGGTGCAGCCATGCGTTCCGCAATCGGTCAGAAGCCCTTCAACCGCGTCGCCCTGCGGATCATTTCCGGCAACGCTGATCACACTGGCAGTGCCGCCCAGGCTGATCAGATTGCGCACAAGGTTGCCCGCCCCGCCGAGCATCATTTCCCGGCGGGTTTCCGACAGGATAGGCACTGGGGCCTCGCGAGAAATGCGCCTCACCTCGCCATAGACGAAGGAATCCAGAAGCACGTCACCAATAACGAGCGCGCGTTTTCCGGCTATGGAGCCCAGAAGGAGTGAAGCGGCCTGACGCTGCATGACGCGCCCTAAAGTGCCATCACAGGGCTGGCTTTGGCCATGCGGTCAAACTCCAGCAAATCAGCTGCAATCGCCTCGAAATGCTTCAGCGGTATCATGTTGGGCCCATCAGACGGCGCATTGTCCGGATCGGGGTGGGTTTCCATGAACACGGCGGCAACGCCGATGGAAACGGCGGCACGCGCGAGATACGGCACGAACTCGCGCTGGCCGCCAGACGACGCGCCCTGCCCGCCGGGCTGTTGCACCGAATGCGTCGCATCGAAAACAACAGGGCAGCCTATTTGTGCCATGATCGGCAGAGCGCGCATGTCAGAGACCAGCGTGTTATAGCCAAAGCTCGCCCCGCGTTCGCAGGCCAGCACGTTCGGATTGCCTGCCCCGGTAATCTTGGCGACCACGTTCTTCATGTCCCAGGGAGCCAGAAACTGGCCCTTCTTTACATTGATCGCCTTGCCGGTCTGCGCGGCCGCGATCAGCAGATCGGTCTGTCGGCAGAGGAATGCCGGTATCTGCAGCACATCGACGGCCTGGGCCGCGATGGCGCATTGCTCTGCGGTGTGGATGTCGGTCAGGACAGGCAGGCCGGTGGTCTCGCGGATTTCCGCAAATATCGGCAGAGAGTCTTCAAGGCCGATCCCGCGCTGGGCGTTCGCGCTGGTGCGGTTGGCCTTGTCGAACGAGGTCTTGTAGATGATCTGGCAGCCCAGCCGCTCGCCGATTTCCTTCAGCATGGCCGAGACTTCCAGCCCGTGCTGGCGGCTCTCCAGCTGGCACGGTCCGGCGATGAAGGTTAGCGGACGGGCATTGCCGATCTCGAAAGCCGGGAGGGTGCCGCGAGCGAGTGTGACAACGGCGTTGGGAGCAGTCATGAGCGGTCTGTCTTTCCTTGCAGGTGCAGCGCGACCGGATTTTCGCTGATCCGCGCGCCGGTTGCCTTCGTAATAGCTGACATAGGTATTCCCGTCATCCTTGCACTGCGGCTTTCATTATCGTGTCCACCTCAAGTCATTCTGCTGGTTCTCCCGTCATCTGCTGGTTCCGTCAGGATCTCAGACTTGCTGATAACCCCGCCCTGCTTGCCGCCACGCAGAGTAGCGCGCCGGTCATCTGTCTGTACGTGCTTGATGACAAGACACCCGGAAAATGGGCCAGAGGCGGCGCATCTCGCTGGTGGCTGCATCACAGCCTCGCCGCACTCTCTGCCAGCCTTGAAGAGCTTGGCGCGCGTCTCATCCTGCGGCGGGGAGATGCATTTGAGATTGTCACCGGCCTAGCCAGCGAGCTTGGCGCACAGAGAGTTTTCTGGAATCGCTGTTACGAGCCGTTCGCCCGTGAACGGGACGCCGGCATCAAGACCCAGCTTAAGAAGGCTGGCTGCGAAGTGGAGACTTTCAACGGCGCCCTCCTGATCGAGCCCTGGAACCTGAAGACGAAGGATGGCGGACCGTTCCGCGTCTACTCGCCCTATTTCCGGGCGCTGGCTCCGCATTGTGACGACATCGCCCCCCTGCCTGCACCGTCTTCAGTTACCGACGGGTCGCAGGGCGTGCGCTCCGACGCGCTTTCAAGCTGGACTCTGCTGCCCTCATCGCCGGACTGGGCCACAGGGTTCGGCCCTGTCTGGACACCGGGCGAAGGCGGCGCGTGGGCGAGGCTCGAAACCTTCTGCGAAGATGCGGCGGGAGACTATGCCGATACCCGCAATCTCCCCGGAACAGAAGGCACGTCGCGCCTCTCGCCTCATTTGCATTTTGGTGAAATCTCCCCCCGCCAGATATGGCATCATGCGGTCAGCCATGTGCCCGCAGGAAAAGGCCGCGAGACCTTTCTGAAAGAAATCGGCTGGCGCGAGTTTTCCTACAATCTTCTCTTTCACTTCGATGATCTGCCGGAATCGAATTATCAGCCCAAGTTCAACGGCTTTCCGTGGAACTTTGATGAAACGGTTTTCCAATACTGGACCCGCGGACAGACAGGCTATCCGATTGTCGATGCGGGCATGCGCCAGCTATGGCAGACTGGCTGGATGCACAACCGCGTGCGCATGATCGTTGCCTCCTTCCTGACCAAGCATTTGCTGATCGACTGGCGCCGTGGCGAGGAATGGTTCTGGGACACGCTGGTGGACGCAGACCTCGCCAATAACGCCGCCAGCTGGCAGTGGGTGGCCGGATCAGGCGCGGATGCCGCTCCCTATTTCCGCATTTTCAATCCCGTCACCCAGGGCGAGAAGTTCGACGAAGCCGGCCACTATGTCCGCGAATGGGTGCCAGAACTGACGAACCTGCCGGACAAGTATATCCACGCGCCATGGACAGCACCGTCCGAGGTTCTGGCGCGCGCCGGAATAGCGCTTGGCCGTGACTACCCCAAACCGATAGTCGATCATGCGCTGGCTCGCGAGCGCGCACTGGCCGCTTTTTCCAGCCTCAAGGATGCCGCATGAGCTCGATTGACCCGATATTGAAGCGTCCCTCCCGGATTGCCGTGATTGGCGCCGGTGTGGCTGGCCTCGGCGCGGCCTGGGCCTTGCGCGGTCTTCATCAGGTTGTGCTTTACGAGAAGGAAAACCGTCTTGGCGGCCATGCCAATACGGCTCATGTCGATCACGCCGGGCAGAAAACGGCGGTTGATACCGGCTTCATCGTGTTCAACCGGCTAAACTACCCCAACCTGACGGCGCTGTTCACGCATCTGGGCATTGAAACCCACCACACCGACATGAGCTTCGGGTTCAGCCTGGACGGTGCGCGCGAGTGGTCATCGAACGGGCTGGGCGGGCTGTTTGCGCAGCCCTCCAACCTGATGCGTCCGTCCTTCATCCGCATGCTGCGTGATGTGTTGCGCTTTAATGCGCGGGCAGTGGAAGATCTGGAGGGCGGCATTCTGACCGGCCTGTCTCTCGGCCAGTATCTCGACCTCTATGAGTTCAGCCCTGGCTTCCGGGAACAGTATCTCCTGCCCATGGGCGCTGCGATCTGGTCGGCCAGTGAAAGCGACATGGCCGCTTACCCGGCAGAAGCCTTTGTCCGCTTCTTCAGCAACCATCGCCTGGTCAACGCGAAACGTCCCAAATGGGAAACGGTGGCGGGCGGCAGCCAGACCTATGTCGACGCACTGTGGCGCGACATGGAAGCCTCTGGTGTGCAACGCCGGACTGGCGCAGTCAGTGTCACACGGCTGCGCACGGGCGGGGTACGGATTGTTGATGCGGATGGCCATGCAGAGCGGTTCGACGAGGTGATCCTGGCCTGCCACACCAATGAAGCACTGGACCTGCTGAGCGACGCTGATGCGGACGAGCGCGAAATGCTCGGCGCCATACCCTATTCGTCCAACACGGCCGTACTGCACCGCGATGAAAGCTTCCTGCCCCGGCGCAAAGGCGCGCGCGCCGCATGGTGCTATATGCGCGATCTGGAAACAGGCAATGCTGCAGTGACTTATGACATGAACCGGCTGCAGCATATCAATCCGGCGCAGCCCATGCTGGTGACGCTGAACCCCGTGCGTGAGCCAGACCCGGCCAAGGTGCTGGGACGCTATAGCTACGACCATCCGCAATTCACACCCGCCGGCCTGGCCGCGCAGAGAATATTCAACCGCGTTCAGGGCGTGCGCCACACATGGTTCGCGGGCGCGTGGCTGGGATATGGCTTCCACGAGGACGGACTGCGTTCCGGCCTGCGGGTGGCCTTGCGTCTGGGCGGTGCCATCCCGTGGGCATTTGCCGACGGGGACGTAAATGGCGGAGAATGGGGTGAGCGGCCGGGCATCGCCCTGCCCGATGTTCACGCCCTGCCCGCGGAGTGATGATGACGCCGCCTGCCCTGCTTTTCCTCGGACATACCGTACACGAGCGCACCCAGCCCTTCGTGCATCGCTTCCGCTATTCCATCGCCATGATGATGCTGGACCTAGACCAGCTGGAGGCGGCGGGGCGCCTTTCGCGCCTGTTTTCGGTTGAGCGCTTCAACCTGTTCAGCTTCCGCCAGCGTGACCATGGCCCGCGCGATGGGTCATCGCTTAAGGAGTGGGCCGTGTCACGGCTAGCCGCTGCGGGTGTGAACTGTGCCGTGTCGCGCGTGCGGCTTTTATGTTCACCGCGTGTGCTGGGCTACGTCTTCAACCCGATTTCGCTTTATCTGGCGGACGATGCGGACGGAAACACGCTCGCGGTGATCTACCAGGTGCATAATACGTTCGGTGATGCCCACGCTTATGTGGCACCGCTCACCGGCGGCATGCCCGAAAAGCACAGCGCACAGAAGCGGTTCCACGTTTCGCCCTTCTTCCCGGTGTCGGGACGCTACGATTTTATCTTGCGCGATGGTGGCGACCAGCTCTCGCTATTGGTCAGCAAGGTCGAGACATCCGGCAAGGACTTCCTCGCCACCATGCAGCTAACGGCGCGCCCGATAACATCGGGAAATCTCCTCAAGCTCTTTGCGCTGCAGCCTTTTTCGACCTTGAAAACGATCTCCGCCATCCACTGGGAAGCGCTACGGCTTCTGGTGAAAGGCGCGCGCTATCACCGCCGCCCCAAGCCGCCTGCCGGCGATACAATTATCGACCGATCAGAGGCATCCAACCGTAGAGTTTGAGCGTAACCACTAAAAGGCGTAGAATTGTACCGGCAGTCAGCCGGAAGGGTGTTATTCCGAATGACCGATGCAGCTCTTTCCAGTTTCGACGCGTCACGCCCGCTTCAGGCGTGCAAGGATACGATTGCCCGGCTGCAGGGCGTGCCGCGCCTGTTCAAGGCCGGCCTTACCCTGCTTTTGAAATTTGGCACCGGATCGTTGACCGTCGTGCTGCCAGACGGCCGCAGCCTGCGCTTCCAGGGCAAGGCGCCGGGCGCTGATGCGGTCATGGAGGTACAGGACTACGCCATGGTCCGCCGCGTATTTGCGGGCGGCGATGTCGGCTTTGCTGAGTCCTACATGGCAGGCCAGTGGACAACGCCAGACCTTGCCAAAGTGCTGGAGGTATTCTCCGCAAACCTCGATAAAATAAACAATATCGAGAAAGGCGGCCCCCTCACCCGCTTGGCGCACTGGATCTGGCACCGCCTGCGCGCCAACACCAAGGCGCAGGCCCGCAAAAATATCGAGGCGCACTACGATCTCGGCAATGCCTTCTATGAGCTGTGGCTTGATCCGTCCATGACCTACTCGGCCGCGCGCTTTACCGCGCCGGATCTGGGGCTGGAGGCCGCGCAGAAGGAGAAGTATGCCAACCTTGCCCGCCTGATCGGGCTGGAGCCCGGCATGCATGTGCTGGAAATCGGATGCGGCTGGGGCGGGTTCGCTGAGTATGCGGCCAGCGAGATCGGCGCGCGTGTGACCTGCCTCACCCTTTCGCCTTCCCAGCGCGACTATGCCCTTGAACGCATGGAACGCGCGGGCCTGTCGGACCGGGTGGAAATCAAGCTGCAGGACTATCGTGATGAGACCGGCAGCTATGATGCTGTCGCATCCATCGAGATGTTCGAGGCGGTCGGTGAGGAATACTGGCCATCCTACTTCGCCAAGGTGCGCGAGTGCCTGAAACCCGGCGGCAAGGCGGGTCTGCAGATCATCACCATCCGCGACGATCTGTTTGACAGCTACCGCAAGCGCGCGGACTTCATCCAGCGCTACATCTTCCCCGGCGGCATCTTGCCGAGCGTGGAGCGCCTGAATGGCGAGTTCGCCAAGGCAGAGCTGAACTCCGTTACGGCTGAGATGTTCGGCGTGGACTATGCCGATACGCTCGCCCACTGGATGGAGCGTTTCCAGGCTGCGTGGCCGCAGATCGAGCCGATGGGCTTTGATCTGCGCTTCCGGCGCATGTGGGAGTTCTATCTGGCCTATTGCGAGGCGGGCTTCCGCACCGGCCGCATTGATGTCGGCCAGTTTGTGCTGGAGCGCTAATCTGCCGGCTTGTCCCAGCCGGTCTGCTTCCTCACCAGCCCCAGAGACCAGCTGTATGGCAACGCGTAGATGGCTTTCAGTGCCCACGTAAAGCGGCGCGGGAAGGTGATTTCAAAGCGCTTGCTCTTCAGGCCCGATGCGATGCGCTTTGCCGCCGTCTCCGCACTGACCATGAAGGGTTTGGGGAAGGCGTTGTCGTCCTGTGCGGGCGTCTCCACAAAGCCCGGCGTGATGGCTTGGCAGAGCACGCCATAGCGGTGCAGCTCGATGCGCAGGCACGCCGCCATATTGACCAGCGCCGCCTTGCTGGCTCCATAGGCCGAAGAGGTCGGCATGCCGCCGAAGGACGTCGCCGAGGACACGATGGCGATCTGCCCTGCCCTGCGCCCGCTCATGCGCGGGGTCAGCGCGCACAGGCACGCCGCCGTGCCGGACAGATTCACAACGAACGTCTTCTTGTAGTCCTCAAAGGACGGGTTTTCGGCATTGATCGAGAGGTAGATGCCCGCGTTCAGGACGGCGAGCGCAATCGGCCCGTACGCCGATTCAATAGCCTTCACGGCATTCTCCACACCCTTGGCATCGGTCAGGTCGACCGCGTGAGCGATGATCCGGCCCTTGCCGGAATGCTCTGCGGCGATCGTCTCCAGCTTGTCGGCGCTTCTGGCAGAGATAATGACCGTCCAGCCCTGGCTGGCCAGGCGCTTCGCCAGCGCCGCGCCAATGCCTGAACTGCCGCCCGTTACCCAGGCGATGCCGTCTGACGGTTTCATGGCGCGCGGTGTCATGAGGCTTTCCTTTGAGTGCGGGCGATGCCGATGGATTCGAAGAAACGGTCGGCGTCGCCGCGTATCTCCTCGCGGCGGGCGTCGCTGAACCGGTTGAGGTTTGAAAGGATGGGGCCGAGGCGGCGATTGCCCTTCAGCCTCGCCTCATTCTCCAGCATGAAGTTCCAGTAGAGATAGTTGAACGGGCAGGCTTTTTCGCCGGACTTGGCTTTCACGTCATAGCGGCACTTGCTGCAATGATCGCTCATCCGGTCGATATAGGCGCCGCTGGCCGCATAGGGCTTGGTCGCCATCACGCCGCCATCAGCATAGAGCGCCATGCCGTGTGTATTGGGCGCTTCCACCCACTCATAGGCATCGGCATAGACGGCCAGATACCATTCATTGACGGCCTTGGGATCAATACCGGCCAGAAGCGCGAAATTGCCCGTCACCATCAGGCGCTGGATATGGTGGGCGTAGGCGTGCTTACGCGTGGTGTTCACCACATCTGCGATGCAGGCCATGTCTGTTTCGGCCGTCCAGTAAAACTCCGGCAAGGGCCGGTGCGCGTTCAGCGCATTGCGCTCGAGATATTCCGGCATGAAGTGCCAGTAGATGCCGCGCACATATTCGCGCCAGCCAAGGATCTGACGGATGAAGCCCTCAACCGCATTCAGCGGCGCCTTGCCGTCCTGCCACGCGCCTTCCGCCTTGCGGCAGACTTCCATCGGGTCCAGCAGGCCGCAATTGAGATAGAGCGACAGGACGGAGTGAAAGAGGAAAGCCTCTCCATCCTTCAGCGCATCCTGATAATCACCGAAATCTGGCAGGGCGTGCCCGATGAACCAGCCCAGCTGTTCCAGCGCACCTTCGCGCGTCACCGCATAGCCAAAGGGCTCGATATCGCCAAATCCGTCCGGGAAACGCTCTTCGACGAAAGTCATGACTTCCCGGGTGATGGCGTCGGGCTCGATCCATGGGCGGCGGGGCAGTTTGGTGTCCGCCGGCAGAGCCTTGCGGTTCTGCGCGTCATAATTCCACTGACCGCCTTCAGGCTGGTCTCCATCCATCAGCAGGCCGGTCTCCTGGCGCATCTCCCGGTAGAAATACTCCATGGTCAGGCGCTGCTTGCCGCTGGCCCAGCGAGCGAAGCGCTCATGCGAGCAGATAAAACGGTCGTCGGCGCGCATTTCGACCGGGACATCGAACCTGTCCGGCCATTCGCGCATGATCTCCATGAGCCGGTACTCACCGGGCTCGGTATGGACAATACGCTGCAGACCCTTCTCGTCGGCCAGTGCGCGCGCCACCTCGCCTTCAAGGCTATGGGAGTTGTTGGAGTCATCAAAGCGCACATAGCGAACGCTCAGCCCCTCCTCTTGAAGGCTCTGCGCGAAATGGCGCATGGCCGAGAACAGGAAGGTGATCTTCTTGCGATGATGCGGGACGTATGACGCCTCGTCATTGACCTCGGCCATCAGGATCAGATCGTCAGGCTGGACGCCCCGCAAGGCAGACAAATCGCGCGTCAGCTGATCGCCGAGGACAAGCCGCAAGGTGCGCATCAGGCGACCGGATTGGCCTGCCGGACATAGCGGATGCGCTGGCCGCGCGCCTCGAACTCGCACCCCGCCCAGAAACCGTTCTCGTCATACCACAGGTCGACGGTGAGCGTGCCTTCCAGGCGGATGCGGCGGGCCTGAATGGTGCCGCCATCAGCTTCGATCTCTTCCATCCCCATATCAGTGATGGAGACCTCCATCGCGTCGCCATGTTCGGTGTTGAGAATCCGGCGCAAATCTTCCTCGTAGCCGCGCCAGTGCGAGGACGGGATGATGTCGCCGGGGAGTTCAGCGGTGTGCTGCTCCCCCTCCGGCAGGACACCCTCGCTCACAATGCCTGCGCCATTGCGCACGGCCTCGACAGGGAAGCGGCTGCCGTCTTTCAGCGTCTCGCCTTCCAGCGCTACCAGCTGCCCGTCGCGCCAGCGCTCTACCGAGTCGTGCTCATAGCGGAACACCGTCACCGGCCCGAAGCCCGCACGCAGCCGAACCGACACTTCTGCGATCAGCTCGTCGCCGTTGCGTTGAAAGCGGACCTCGTGCGTGCCGAAACTGGAATTGCCGCGATAGACATTGAACTGGATTGTCTCGCCGCCAGCCGGATCAGCGGGAATGGCCGCATAGGCAGCCGGCAACGAGAACGACAAGGCGATAGTCGAAACAAGGATCGCAAGCGGTTTCATCAGGCGGGCTCCCGGTTGTTGGGCAAACTTGGACAATACGGCAATCAGTTCCGGCGGCGCAGGGAGCGGTTCAGCCTGTTCAGCCAGCCATAAAGCGGGTTGGCCGGTTTCCACTCACCCAAGCTTACCGTCAGGCAGATGCAGGGCGTGGCCCCATGCACCTCCGGCCGGTGGCGCAAGCCCGGCGCAGCACGGCACAGATCACCTGCCCGGTACAACGCGTGGCCATCATGAAAGGCTCCCGTCAGCACCAAAGTCAGCTCCTCGCCCCCATGGTCGTGATGGGGAATGCCGCCACCGGGCATCAGCCGCACAAGATTGGCTTCCACATTCGCGTCGCTGGCATCGGCGAGATGAATTTCCTGAACGCCGCCAAGTTGCCGCGACCAGTCCAGCTCACCACCCGGCATCTCCAGAAATGGCCTCAGAGCGCGCGGCAGGCCGGTTTCCGTATCAATCGCTGAGGGCTGTTCAGATGACGTGATTGGGGTTCCTGCATGCTCCAGCACATGATCGAGGGCATTTTCAGACATGGCGGCGGGCGGCAACTGGCTGAGCAGGCTGCCAAATCCCGCTTCAGCAACGCGCACGCGCACCGCCGCTTGCGGGTTCAGCGCCGCCTGGCATTCAGCCAGCAATTGCGTGGCGATCGGGCCGCTGCCAGCAGCGTGATCAAGCAAAAATCCATCATCCAGGCGGGGCACGTAGCACAACTCCATGAGACCTTCCGGATTTCTCTACGCGCTTCACGCTTGACCGGATCAGCCAGCACGCTAGCCAGAACATGAAAAGCCGCTGAAGGATGTTGGCCATGACGCAATATCGCCCCGCCCGCTCTGTGATCGACCTGATCGGCAACACGCCGCTAGTCCGCCTGAACGCTGCCAGTGAAGCGACGGGCTGCGAAATCCTTGGCAAGGCCGAGTTTCTCAATCCCGGCGGCTCGGTAAAGGACCGCGCCGCGCTGGGCATTGTCCGCGCCGCCGAGAAAAGCGGCGCGCTGAAACCCGGCGGCACCATTGTCGAAGGCACGGCAGGTAATACCGGCATCGGGCTTGCCATGGTCGCCTCGGCGCTGGGATACCGCACGGTGATCGTGTTTCCGCGTACCCAGTCAAAGGAGAAGCGCGACGCGATCCTGTTGGCGGGCGCAG
>ERZ869909.2247-NODE-2247-length-13278-cov-6.942807_pt1 | contig 13278 bp, 16 predicted proteins | sample MGYA00520892_ERZ869909 | MGnify/ENA primary metagenome ERZ869909 (study PRJEB32215, sample SAMEA104723947) | bioreactor metagenome | biome: bioreactor; feature: anaerobic bioreactor; material: water | place: China | collected 2015-03-12 ... | reverse complement strand
CAGGAGAAGCGGGACGAGGCCCCGGACAGCCCTACGGGCTTCCGGGGTTTCAGCGCAGGGCCATGATGGCAGCCTATAACGGCCCTCTGCCCATGATGCCGCCATCGATGACCAGACACTGGCCGGTCATGTAGCTGGACGCGTCGCTGGCAAGGAAATGGATGGCTGCGGCCATGTCTTCTGGCTGGCCCACACGCTGGAGCGAGAAATTGCGCTTCATCATGTCATCAAGGCCCGGATTGGAGGTAAGGGCGCTGGCAAGCTTTGTCTCGGTGAGCCCCGGGCAGAGCGCGTTGACGCGGATCTTGTGGCCGCCCGCCTCCTGCGCCAGCACCTGCGTCATCGAGATCACCGAGGCCTTGGTGATCGAGTACACGCCCTGGAAGAAGCCGGGGCGCAGTCCGTTGACCGAGGCAACATTGACGATGGAGCCGCCGCCGGTCTCTTTCATCATGTGGATCGCACCAGTGGAGAGGAAAAACGGCCCCTTCACATTGACGTCGAAGGTCTTGTCGAACGCATCTTCAGGCGTGTCTTCGACGGGTCCGAAATAGGGGCTGGTCGCGCCGTTATTGACCAGAATGTCGAGCCGGCCTTCTTCCTTCCTGATCGCTTCCAGCGCCGCCTTGCGGTCGTCCGCGCTGCCCAGGTGCAGCGTCATGGCGCGCGCCTTGCCGCCCGCCTCGCGGATCTCGGCGGCCACGCGCTCGCAATCGGCAATCTTGCGGCTCGCGGCGATCACGATGGCGCCGTTGCGCGCCAGCCGTTTTGCCGCCGCTTCGCCAATCCCGCGGCTGGCACCGGCGATCAGGGCCACTTTTCCATCCACGCGCAGATCCGTCTCGGTCATGTCTTTCCCCATATTGTCTTGTTGGCCGATATGTCAGGGGCGCCGCCCGGTCATCGGGCGGCGCCCCCGCATCAGGTTTGCGGGTTGTGGGCTAGTCTTCCGCCAGCAAAGCGTCGAAATCCAGCTCGGGGGACGGTATTTCCCCGCCCGGCCCTTGCAGATAGTGCCGCATCCAGCCCATCAGCCTGTGGGCATAGTCAAACTGGGCCGCCGCGTTGCGCAGGCCGTGGCCTTCACCCGGGTAGGTGACCAGCCGCACCGGCGCCTCGCCCGCCAGCTTGAGATAGCGATAGAGGATATACCCCTGGGACGGCGCCACGCGGGTATCCACCTCGCCGTGCATGATTAGGGTCGGCGTGCGCGAACCCTCGGCGTGCATGATCGGCGAATGCTCGAAATACCAGTCCCAGTTCTGCCACGGGTAGTACATGAAATGGACGTCGACCATCTCGACCGGGATGTCCGTATTGCCCATGAAGGAAACCAGATCGGTCAGCGCCACGAACGGGACCGACGCGGCAAAATGCTCGCTGGCCACCGTCGCGCCCCAGGCCGAGGCAAAGCCGCCATAGGAGCCGCCTGTTATGCCGACACGGGCCGCATCGATCAGGCCCTGATTGGCCAGGGCGCCCACACCGTCGACGATATCCTGGAATTCCGCGCCGGGCGGGTCGAGATGATCGAGCTCGATGAACGCAAAGCCGCGCGCGGTGGACCCGCGATAGTTCGGATAGAAGACGGCAAAGCCCTCGCCCGCGCCGATCTGGCCGGGCCGCGAATAGCCGGTCAGCCAGCCATTATGATCATGGGCCTCCGGTCCGCCATGGACGACCGCAATCATCGGCCAGCCGTTTTCCGGACGCTCGCCCTGCGGCGTGATCAGCACGCCCTCGACCTCCACCCCGTCACGCGCGCGCCAGCGCACCACACGCTGCTCGCCCAGCGTGCGCTGTGCCAGCCATGGATTGAGATCTGCCCAGCGCGCCGGCGCTTCACCGATACGCGCGACATATACGTCGCGGGGATGGTTGGGACTGTCGGCGACAAAGGCAACCTGATCACCCGAGGCATCAAGGCTGACCGAATGGGCGACAAAGCCGCCATGCGCCTCGCGCGATATCTCTTCGCCATCCACGCCATAGCTCACCCAGGCGCTGTCCTGGCGGACATGGACAAGCGCAAAGACCGCATCGCCGCGCCACGCAAAGTCTCGCACATGCTGTTCGGCATCCGGCGCGATCTGGGTATAGTCACCGCCTTGAGTGTCCGCGACATGCAGCGTGCCGGCCGTGGAGTCCGCACGATTGATACCGGCAAGGAAGGCAAACTGCGACCCGTCAGGCGAGAAGCGGCCCATGCCCAGCTTGCCGGGGGTCTGGACCGTGGCTCCGACCGCGCCGCTGGCCGCGTCCACGAACACCCAGCGCTGCTCCATCATGGAATCGTCCACTGATGCGGTAGGCGCCAGGGTGACGGCCAGAAGCATGCCGTCCTCGCTCAGTTCCAGGGCCGAGGCATGTCCGGGCAGGTCGAAGCGGCGGGCGGGCCCGTCAGCCCCCAGATCGGCATGCCAGACATGGGAGACCGGCTGGTTCTCCTCATACACATTGGCCCGGAAGCCCCGCTCGCGGAGCGCACTATGGTCAGGCAGGCTGGGATCGCGGCCGATGAAGTAGACGCCTGACCCGTCAGGAGTCATGCGGTACCCTTGGATGCCGGTCTCGGGATGGTAAAGCCGCTCCGGAGCTCCGCCCGACAACGCGATACGGTAAAGGGCGGGCCGTTCATCGCCCGTCCGGCGCGCGAGGAACGTCACGCTCTCGCCGTCAGGATGAAGGGCGACGCCGCTGACCGTATCCTCACCGGCCACGAGCGCACGCACCCCACCCGGTGAGTCCGCGACATAGAGATGGGAGGACGGAGCGCCGTCGCTGGCGCCTGTGCGGATATCGCGCGGTACCGACACCGTGAAGACAACGCGGTCTGCGCCCGGCGTCGCCAGCACCTGTCCGGCCTGACGCAGCTGGAAGAGATCGTTGATCGTTACCGCTCTGGCTTCGGCCTGTTCCTGCGCCATTGCCGGCATTGCAGCGACAGGCACAAGGGCAAACGTGCCCAGCAGGGCTGCGGCAAGCGCCCGGCTTTTAAGGCTTATGGTCATGAGATAGCCTCCCTTGGATTTTTGTCCTTGCAGGGGAAGCTAAAGCTGCAAAGCCGTCACGTCGAGCGTTTGCCCGCACTCTGCCTATGCGATGATGTCGGGATTGAGCTGATCCTCGAGTGCGAAGATCATGTCCTTGAGCATGAGTTTGCGCCGCTTCAGGCGCACCAGCTTGAGCTGGTCGACCACACCGCACTCCTGGGCTGCACGCACCTCGGCATCGAGCGTCCGGTGCTCGCGGCGCAATTCTGCCAGCTTTGCGACCAGAGCATCCTCGTCGAGATCACCGAACATGCAGCCAAACACCTGTGCTGATTGCATGAGCCACTCCGGCACTGCGGAAGGGCGGATGCAAACTGGTGGACGTTATCGCTTCCCGTCCGGATTCTGGGCCTCGCCCCCCGGTCAGGGCGCGGACATTACTCTTTTTCGAGAGCGGAGAAAACGGCTTCGATGAAGGCATGCACCGGGGCTCGCACTCCCTGCCGTGCGGCATAGTGTTCCAGTGCCGCGAGGCCGGCATCGCGCACGCCATGCCGGCCTTCCTGCACGGGAGCAGGCAGGCCCTCCAGCATGGTCTGGGCGATCCGTTCTGCCTCCAGCTCGGCAGCAAGAACCTGGCGGCGCAGGGCGAGCGCCCCGTCCGGCGGGACAGGGGCCTGCGTGACCTTGAGGCGGTCGCGAACGCCGCGTAACGGGCCTACCGCCAGCGCGTGCCAGTCAGCGGCCACACGCATCGCCTCGCCAAGCGATGGCTGCGGGTCGCGCCGGCCAGCTGCCAGCCACACGATCCAGAACGCCAGATTCACATCCAGCCCGGACTCCTGAAGGGCCAGGGCGGCCAGCTTGACGGGCTCCCGTGCATACAGCGCGAGCGAAAAATCCCACAAGGCGGGACCTGGCTGGTCTTCCGTCACGGCCCGCTCCGGCGTGCTGCTCCGGGGCGCCTGCCTTCGGTGATGTCCTCACCCCAGCGCCGGGTGGGTTTCCAGTCCAGTCCGAACAGATCAAGCGCCCGGCCCACTGTCTGGTCGACCATGTCGTCCAGGGTTTCAGGCTTCGCATAGAAGGCCGGGAGCGGCGGCATGATGATCGCGCCCATCTCCGTCAGCTGCGTCATCGTGCGCAAATGACCGAGATGGAAGGGCGTCTCCCGGACCATCAGCACCAGCCGGCGGCGCTCCTTCAGGACCACATCGGCAGCGCGGGTCAGCAGGCTCGTCGTCACCCCGGTGGCGATCTCGCTCATGGTGCGCACCGAACACGGCGCGATGAGCATGCCCAGCGTCTGGAAGGAACCCGAGGCAATCGGGGCGCCGATATCGGGAACTGCATAGGTACACGCCGCGCGCGCCCGGATGTCCGCAGCCTTCAGACCCATCTCGTATCCGAGCGTCATTTCCGCTGCCTTGCTGGCAACGGCATGGGTCTCCACGCCAAGCTCTGCCAGCGCCTCCAGCGCGCGCATGCCATAAATCACGCCGGACGCGCCGGAGAGGCCGACAATCATGCGCCGGGGCAAGGGCTTGGCTTCAGACATGGGAAACCCTTCCGCTACACGGACAGTTTTCACCGTTGATCGGGAGGGGCATTTGATGTTTCACTAGTCGTCCTTGATCCAGCGAAGGAGGCTATAACATGTCAGCTGAAGCGCGTATCCGTGAGCTTGACCACCGTCACATGCAACTGGAAAGCCGCATTGAAGCCGAACTCAAGCACCCTTCCGCAGATACGCTCCATCTCGCAGAACTCAAGCGACAGAAATTGCGCCTGAAAGAGGAGATTGAAAACCTCCGGCGCCGACATTGACGCCCCTGGCGACAATGTAGCACACGAACAGGAAAGGGCGGGCCGTAACGGTCCGCCCTTTTTTTTCCGGGCTGGCCCCTTGCGGCCTGCCTGCCTCGATGGACCGGGCCATGCCTGCATGCCTATCATGCAGGCAATCGTTCACCGGACCGGACTGCTTGCCATGCTGAACCTCCCGCGCGCCTTCGTGCTTATCGCCGTGCTGAGTCTTTCCGGGCATGCATCCGCCCAGGAAAGCCAGGGGGGCCAGGCCTGCCCGGAGGCCAATGCCGCCATGCAGGAGGGAGATGCCGAGACCGCAGTGTCCGCCTTGCGGGCCTGCCTGTCGGCACGTCTGCACCCATGGCAGACCGAAGCCGAACTGCGGGTGCGGCTGGGTGCCAGCCAGCTCGCGCTGGGCGAAAGCGAAGCGGCGCTGTTCACCTACAACCAGATCATCGCCCTTCTGCGGGATAATGGCGGCAATACCGATATCCCCATCGTGCGGCGCAACAGGGCTGTCGCCCTGCTCCAGCTCGACCGGGCCCAGGAAGCGCTCGACGACCTGCTGGTGGCCGAGCGCGGCATGTCCCATGACGATTTCCTCTACCTGCTGATGGGCGGCGCCTATATGGAGCTGGACCGCGGCACCGAGGCCATCGCCGCCTATGACACGGCCATACATCTCAATCCGGACTCGCCTTCCGGCTGGATCGGGCGTTCTGCGGCCTTCATCGAGTTGGACCTCATGGACCGGGCCGTGGAGGACGGGCGCGAGGCTGTGGCTATCGCACCGGAAGACGGCTCGGCCCTCAACGCGTTGTGCTGGGCCCTTGTGAAGGCTGAAAGAGCCAGCGAGGGCATGGATATCTGCCGCGCGGCCGTCGAGGCCGAACCCGACACCGGCGCTATCGTCCACTCGCTTGCGGCGGCGCTCGAGCAGACCGGTGAGGAAGACGAGGCCTATACGCTTTTCGTGCGGGCCTATGAACTTTCTCCCGACAACACTACGATTGCACGCGACTATGAGCGTGTGCGCAGCGCGCGCGGCGAATAGCCGGCATAACGCCAATCCAGGGGAGACTTCACCGCATGGCGGGTTCCGAGCGCGTAGCCATCATTACCGGTGGGGCCAATGGCATTGGCGCGGCCTGCGCGCGCCGGCTTGCCGACGAAGGTATGCGCGTGGTCATCGCGGACACCGGCAAATCTGGGGGCGAAGCCCTCGCCAACGATCTGGGCGCCGCCAAGGGCCGGGCGCTGTTTGTCAGCTGTGACGTTGCCGACAAGCTGTCGGTTGCCAACCTGATGGCCGAGACGATGGCGGCCTTCGGGCAGGTCGATGTCCTCATCAACAATGCCGCCATCACTGCCAAGGGTGATATTCTCTCCCTCGAGATCAGTGATTTCGACAAGGTGCTCGGCGTAAACCTGCGCGGCGCCTTTCTGGTGGCGCGCGCGGCCGCGCGGCAGATGACACGGCAGATCAGCGAGGAGGACACCCGCGCCGATGATGCCCGCCGCCGGTATGCCATCATCAATATGAGTTCGATCAACGCGGTCGTGTCGATCGCCGACCAGCTGGCCTATTCCACATCCAAGGGGGCGCTCAACCAGATGACAAAGGCGATGGCGCTGTCGCTGGCCCCCTACGGCATCCGCGTCAATGCCATCGGACCGGGCTCGGTCAATACCGACATGCTCCGCGGCGTCAACGAGGACAAGGCGGCCATGGATACGATCCTGTCGCGAACGCCGCTCGCCCGGATCGCGGACCCGGACGAGATCGCGGCCATCGCCTGGTTCCTCGCCTCACGGGAGGCCAGCTACATTACCGGCACCTGCATCTATGCCGATGGTGGCAGGCTGGCCCTCAACTACGTGATGAAGCGCGAAGACTACGAGGACTAGTCCTCGTCGTCCTCGTCACGCGGCGCGCTCTTGCCGAACAGCTCGTCCAGCGTGGTCGGGCCGGTGGATGCCGGTGCGGTATCCTCGGCGGGCTTCAGCACGTCTTCCTCGACCTTCACCGTGCCGGCCTCTTCCATTTCCTTGCGGCGGCCAGACGCCTTGCGCACCTGCGCATCCAGGTCGATCTGGCTGCAAAGTCCGAGCGAAACCGGATCGGTCGGCTTGATGTTGGCCGAGTTCCAGTGGGTGCGCTCGCGTACCGCCTCGATGGTGGTCTTGGTGGTGCCGACCAGCTTGGAAATCTGCCCGTCGGTCAGCTCCGGATGGTTGCGCACCAGCCAGGCGATGGCATCAGGCCGGTTCTGGCGGCGCGAAAGCGGAGTATAGCGCGGCCCCTTCTTGCGCACGGTCTCCTGCAGCTCGGCGTATTTGGGGCGTTTGGCCTGCATGCGATAGGCCGGATCACCTTCGGCCTTCGAGATCTCTTCCGACGTCAGCTGGCCGGTTGCGATCGGATCCGATCCACGCACGCCCGCCGCGACGTCTCCGTCAGCAATGCCTTTGACTTCCAGCCGGTGCAGGCCGCAAAAATCGGCAATCTGCTCAAACGAGAGACTGGTATTGTCGACGAGCCAGACGGCAGTCGCCTTGGGCATGAGGATATCGGACATGGCAATAGGCTCCTTGTCGAGGGGTGCGCCGGGGACATAAGAAAACCCGGCGCGGTCCGCCGGGTTTCGGTCGATCCGACCCGTCAGTGCGGCATCCATGACACCTGATATCAATGACGGGATTTGCGCTGCTTATAGCGTGTGATGCGCGGCCATGAAAGAGGCTTTGCCTGACAGCTTCACTGCCCTCAGGGCAGCAAGAGTATCTTGCCCGCGTGCGCCATCGAATCCATGCGCGCGTGCGCACTGGCAACCTCGCCGAGCGCGAAGGTGGAATCCACCAGCGTTTTCACCTTGCCATCCGCCACCCACGGCCAGACCTGGGCGTGCACGTCCGCCGCGATCTGCGCCTTTTCCTCGTCGGAGCGGGCACGCAGCGTGGAGCCGGTAATCGTCTGGCGTTTCAGCATCAATCCCATCAGGTCCAGCTCGACCCGCGATCCCTTGAGGAAGGCGATCTGCACCAGGCGCCCGAACCGGTTCAGGACCGCCAGATTCCTGGCCACATAGTCGCCCCCGACCATGTCGAGGATCACATCAGCGCCGCCCGCAGCCTTGACGCCCTCCACCCAGTCTTCCTCGCGGTAGTTGAACACATGGTCCGCGCCGAGATCCCGGCAGATCGCGCACTTGCCTGCCGTTCCGGCTGTCGCCAGCACGATCGCGCCATGGGCCTTTGCCATCTGGATCGCGCTTGTGCCTATACCGCTGGAGCCGCCATGCACCAGAAAGCGCTCACCGGGTTGAAGTGCGCCGGTATCAAATACGTTGGTCCACACCGTGAAGAGTGTTTCGGGCAGGCCTGCCGCTGCCACCAGATCGACACCCTCCGGCACCGGCAGAACCGAACCGGCCGCAGCACGGGCGATGTCGGCATAGCCCCCACCTGCCACCAGGGCGCAGACGCGCTGGCCGCGCTCGAAGCCAGTCACGCCCTCGCCCAGTGCCAGGATCGTGCCCGACACTTCCAGCCCGAGCCCCTTCGGCGCTCCGGGTGGCGGTGGATAGAAGCCCATGCGCTCGATCACGTCCGGCCGGTTCACGCCTGCGGCCGTCACCTGTATCAGAACCTCGCCGCGGCCCGGCGGATCAAGTGTGATCTCTTCAATCCTGAGCGCCTCGGGACCGCCGGGCTCTGGGGCAGTAACGATGCGCGTCACGATGGGCTGATTCATCGTCGATTATCCGTATCTGGCACAATTGAGGGGCGCATGGCGCGCCGGTTTGCGCTATTGTGCATTTTGCAATGTCTGCGGGCCACCTGCAGCACGCAGCGCAGCGAGGAAGGGAGGTAATGGCCATGTTTGACGATGAACTGCCCCGCAGCAAGCGCCTGGTCATCACACCGGGCGAGGACATTTCCGCCATATCAGTCGCTGATCTCCACGAGCGTATCGATACTCTCAGAAGCGAGATCGCCCGCGCGGAAGACATGATCCGTCACAAAGAGGACAGGCTGGGTGCTGCGGAATCTTTTTTCAAAAAGGCCTGACTTTACGGGCAACTGGCCCCTGCCTTGCTAGGGCAAGACTGAACGGGGCATGGTGCGTCCCGATATGGGGTGCGCCAGCGCAGGAATGAGGGATCAGGCGTGATGGACATTGAAGCCGGCAAATCCGGTAGCGACAATCTTGCCCGCGAGGCAGCTGTGCGCGTGGCGGATTTCGCGTCCTCGGAACATTTTTCGCGCCTGTTTCGCGAAGGGATGGACCTGGTGGAGGAAACCGCCAGCTATCTCGACGGGGGCGGGCGCGATGATGCCAAGCGCCTGGGCCGCTCCGGGGCGCTGGCCTATGCCGCTGAATCCATGACACTGACCACCCAGCTGATGCAGTCAGCCTCCTGGCTGTTGACCCAGCGCGCGGTCAGCGAAGGCGAAATGACACCCTTCGAAGCCGCGAGCGAGAAATACCGTCTGGGCGGCAAATCTCATCCCCGTGAGGACATGTGGCCGGCCGGGGATGATCCCTGCCCGCCCCGCCTTGCCGATCTCACTGCCCGGTCGCGCAGCCTGCATGAGCGGCTGAAGCGTCTGGACGACAACCTGTTCCGCGAAGCCCCCGGCGCTGCACCGGGCCAGAACCCGCTGGCCGGGCAATGGTCGGCGCTGGAAAGTGCGTTTGCCGGACGGGGGTAGCGGGTCGTTTGGCACGCAGCGCCGCAAGCGCGACCGCGCGCCCGCGACTGCCTGCCCCCGCGCCCGCGGCTTTTCGCGGAACATCGCAACGCGGCCTGTCCCCGCGAAGGCGGGGAATGCGTTGCGGATCAGGAAAACGAAAAAACGCCCGCAGCTGAGGGGAGCTACGGGCGTTCTTCTAAAGGCCCCGGCCGTGTCGAGGGGACACGCGCCCAGGTGAGGGGGGTGGGCGGTTATACACCGAAGCCTTTGAACTTGTCCTTGAAGCGCGAAACGCGGCCCGCGCGGTCAACGAGCGTCTGCGTGCCGCCGGTCCAGGCCGGGTGCGTGCGCGGATCGATATCCAGCGAGATCTGGTCGCCTTCCTTGCCGTAGGTCGACCGCGTCTTGAATTTGCTGCCGTCCGTCATCACCACTTCGATGAAGTGATAGTCGGGGTGGATATCCTGTTTCATCTGACGGCTCCCGCCTTCAACGTCCGCTGCTCCCAGACCGGCCTTGGCCTGCGGTTTAGCGGAACAAGTCTGCTAGAAATGAGCCGCGGTGTATATACGTGCAAAGCCTGTGGCGCAAGACCATGCAGGCCGCCAAGAGTCAGTGCGTTTTTTCCCAAGACCTTAGCGCATGCGCCCTGAACCAGAATCCTGTGGATATCGTCATGGGAAGTTTGAAGTATCATCACTGAAACCCCGGAACGCGCATGGCGCGTATCCGGGGCCTCATGCCGCTTCTGAAGAGGTCCCGGATCGCACATACGTGCGTCCGGGACTTCACAAAGAAGCTGCTACCGCGCTTCCAGCTTCAGCTCGATACGCCGGTTGCGGGCATGGTCGGCCTCGGTGCGGCCGGTGGCGATCGGGTAATGCTCGCCCAGCCCTGCCGCCATCAGACGATTGGCCGGCACGCCCTCTCCCACCAGCCAGTTGATGACCGATAGAGAGCGCGCGGTGGACAACTCCCAGTTGGAGGAGAACTGCGCTGATGGCCCCAGCGGACGCACGTCCGTGTGCCCGTCCACCCGGATCACCCACTCAATGTCGGACGGGATTTCGCGGGTAAGCTGGATTATCGCAGCGGCTATCGGGCGCAGGCCCTCGCGGCCCTCCGGGGAAAGCTCGGCCGAGGCGCTATCGAACAGCACATCTGTCTCGAACACGAAGCGGTCACCGACGACGCGCACGCCGGAGCGATTACCGAGTATCTCCACCAGCCGCCCGAAAAACTCGGAGCGATACTGGGAAAGGCGGGCCACTTCGCTCGCCAGCGCCGCATTGAGCCGGGTGCCCAGATTGATGACTTGCGTCTCCAGCTCGGCTTCACGCGCTTCGGAGGCTTCCAGAGCAGCATTCAGGCGCGCCAGCTCCATGCGCAATATCTCCATCTGCTCTGACAGCATGGCGATTGTAAGCTGCGCCTCCTCGGACAGCTCTTCGGCCTCATCCAGCTGGTCTCCCAGTGCCGTGATGCGCGCGGTTGTCGCCTCCAGCTGTTCGGTGAGGCTTTCATTCTCCGCGGTCAGCGTGCTCACGCGCAAGGTGAGCGCCGCGTTTTCGGCCTCGGCCATGTTCAGCTCATTGGCGATCTGGGCGAGGCGGGCATTAAGGTCAGCCAGCTGTTCATCGCGGCCCGTCAGCGCCGTGGAAAGCGCGTACTGTCCGGTCACGAACACGGCGAGCAGGAAGACGATGACCAGCAGCAGGGTTGCCAGCGCATCGACAAAACCCGGCCAGTAATCGCCGCTATCGGCCTCTCGGAGCTGCTGCAGGCGGGAAAGCGCCATGGCCTATGGGTCCCGGCGATTGAGCCGCGCCTGCGCTTCCAGCGCACGCACCAGCACCTTGATCTCGTCACGCAGGAGGCGCGCGGCCTCCCGGTTGGCCTCTGCCGCGTCATCGGCAAAGCGCGAGAGCGTCACTTCCAGCTGGCGCGAATGGCGCTCCATGGTGGAGGCAAGCCGGTCCACCGTATCGGCGGTCTGTTCCAGCAATGCGCCGACATAGGCGCTGGAGCTGTCGCCCTCGCCCGCGCCTACCGGGCCAGCGGCAGACAGGCGCGAGATGGAGGACAGCCATTCCTCGATCTCGTTATAGAAACGGTTCTGCGCGCGGCTCGCCTGCAACTCCAGAAAGCCGATGATGAGAGAACCCGCGAGGCCGAAGAGCGAGGAGGCAAAGGCCGTGCCCATGCCCTGTATCGGGTCTTCAATGGCGGCCATGAGGCGCGCCGCTTCCACCTCGCCAGCACCGGATGAGGTGGCAGACACGGCCCGCACCGCCTCGCCCACATCGGAGACGACCAGAAGCAGGCCGTAGAACGTGCCGAGCAGGCCCAGAAAGATCAGAAGCCGGCCGAAATAGCGGGTAAACGCGCCGCTTTCGGCCATGCGCGCGGCCACCGAATCCAGCACCACGCGGGCCGAGGCTGCCGACAGGCGCGCACGCCCGTCCGCCGCATCAGTGATGAGGGCGGCCATGGGCGCAATGAGGGCGGGCGGATTGCCCAGCTGGTCGGGATGGGCGCTGTCGCGCAATTTCACCAGCCAGCGTGCGCTGGGACCAATCGCGAGCGCCTGCTGGAAAGTGTAGAGAATGCCTATCAGCAAAACGCCAAGGATCACGCCATTAATGGCGGCATTGGCCTGAAACGCCGTAATCAGCGGCTCGTGCAGGACAGCTGCCAGCGCTGCCACCACCGCCAGGAACACGGCCATCCAGACAATATACTGGCCGGGGCCAGTAAAGCGCATCTTGCGCGGCTGCGGGGTTTCGGGCGGGAAAGGCAGATCGCGTGAAGGCATGTATGAGCTGTCCCTCTGTTCCGGCAGGGGTCAAGGCATGACCCGTTTGACCATCAGAGACAAGCTTCTTGGCTGTTTTTGGGCGAACGGTGCCTATTTGCCGACTTGGGCCAGCCGCTTTTTCAGCTCGCCGAAGACGAACTCGTTACCGGCCACGATATGCCCGGTCTCCAGCACATCGCCAGAGCCGTCCAGCGAGCCGGCATAGCCGCCCGCCTCACGCACCAGCACAATGCCGGCAGCAATGTCCCAGGCTTTCAGACCGCGCTCGAAAAAGCCATCAAACCGGCCCGCCGCCACCCATGCCAGATCGAGCGAGGCCGCGCCATAGCGCCGGATTCCGGCTGTATGGGGCATGATGGCGTGCAGCTCGGTGAGGAATTTGGCATGGCCGGACTTGCCTGCGAACGGCATGCCGGTGGCGATCACGCACTCATCGAAATGCTCGCGGCCCGACACGCGCAGGCGGCGGTCATTCATATAGGCGCCGCGGCCCTTTTCGGCGTGGAAGAAATCGTCGGTGGCGGGATTGTAGACAATGCCCGCAATCAGCTCGCCCTCGCGCTCCAGCGCCACCGAGACCGCAAAATGCGGCTGGCCGTGCAGGAAATTCGTGGTGCCGTCCAGCGGATCGACGATCCAGCGGTGTGACTTGTCTGTCCCTTCCACCAGGCCGCGCTCTTCCATCAGGAAGCTGTAGCCGGGACGGGCCTTGGAAAGCTCCTCAAAGAGGATTTCCTCGGCCTTGGCATCCGCAGTGGAGACGAAATCGGCCGGGCCTTTTTTGGATACCTGCAGGTGCTCCACCTCGCCAAAATCGCGCGCGAGTTTGCGGCCCGCCTTGCGCACGGCGCCGGTCATAACCTGCATGAGGGCAGAAACTTGAGCCAAATCAGAAGCTTCCCATTTCCGCGCGGCGCACATACGTGCCGTCTTCGGTGGCGACGATCACCCGCTCGCCCA
>ERZ869909.2246-NODE-2246-length-13280-cov-5.873741_pt1 | contig 13280 bp, 11 predicted proteins | sample MGYA00520892_ERZ869909 | MGnify/ENA primary metagenome ERZ869909 (study PRJEB32215, sample SAMEA104723947) | bioreactor metagenome | biome: bioreactor; feature: anaerobic bioreactor; material: water | place: China | collected 2015-03-12 ... | reverse complement strand
TCATCTCGCGGCCGGTGCCGCCCGAGGCGCGCAACTGGCCGCCGCGCACGATCATCCTGCTCGCCGCCGGGGCCATGGCGGGGCTGCTGCTCGGCACCGCGGCGGCCCTGGGCTTCGGGCTGTGGCGCTATCTGCGCACCCCCCAGCACCGATATGCCGGACGGCCGCGGCCGATCGCGGCATGAGCCGCCCGCCCGTTCCGCCCACCGTCCGACCGCCGGCAAGCCCGCCTGTCCTGCCGCAATGGCTCGGCACGCTGCTCTTCATGGCGCTGTCGCTGTTCCTGTGGGTCTCGATCACGCCCTATTTCGACCTGACGGGCGAAGCCGTGCTCGACCCCTCGGCGGGGCGCTCCAACCGGCTCAACCAACTCGTGACCCTGACGCTGACGGCCGGCCTTCTCGCCTACGGCCTCGCCCATCCGATGCGCGCGGCCATCCTTCAGCCGCGGATGCTGCTCGCGGCGCTGTTTTCCTGGTTCCTGGCCGCGTCGCTGATGTCGGCCTATCCGATGCTGGGCATCAAGGACGTGGTGCTGGCGGTGCTCATCATGGCCAATGCCGGCATCTACCTGCTGTTGCCCGCCTCGGAACGGCATTTCGCCAGGATGCTCGCCGCGACCATGCTGATCATGCTGGGGTTCGCCTATTTCGGCGTCCTGTTCAAGCCGACCTTGTCGATCCACCAGGCATCGGAGCTGCGCGAGCCGATGAACGCCGGTTTCTGGCGCGGCCATTTCCCGCACAAGAATTCTGCCGCCGCGGCCATGGCGCTCGCCACCTTCTTCGGCCTCTACATCATGGGCGCATGGTCGCGCCTCGTGGGGCTGGCCATCGTCGTCCTGGCCGTGTTCTTCCTGGTGCATACCGGCGGCAAGACCTCGTCGGCGATGGTGCCGTTCATCCTGATCCTCGCCTTCTTCTTCGAAAGGGCGCGCGGGCTGCGCATCCCCATCGCGGTCGGCGGCATCGCGGCGTTCAATTTCCTGTCGGTCGGGGCCGCCGTCTGGCCTTCGTTCGGCAGGCTCATCTCCAGCCTCGGCATTGACGCCACGTTTACCAACCGCACCGATATATGGCGCTTCGCCTTCGGCGCGTTTTCCGAACGCCCGATTACCGGCTACGGTCCGCGCGCCTTCTGGCAGACGGAAGAACTGGTTCACAGCGGCGGCCTGGTCGAGACGTGGGCGGTGGCGGCCACCAACGGCCACAACGCCTATCTCGACATCGCGCTGAGCACGGGACTGCCCGGCCTCGCGCTGACGCTGTGCCTGGTGCTGTTTCTCCCGTTGCGCGACATGGCGCGCATGGCGCCGGAAGACCAACGCTCGCCCCTGACGAGGCTTTTCGTGCGCATCTGGCTTTTCGCCCTGTTCAATGCCGTCCTCGAGAGCATCTTCTTCACCGGGGGCAACTTCCTGTGGTTCATGCTGGTCGCGGCGCTGACCGGCCTGCGGCTGCAATCGCGCGCCGCGCTCGCCCGCGAGACGCCGGGAGCGGCGACGATGGGGGCGCCGGTCCATGCCTGAAACCGCAAACCGCCTCGGCGATCTCGTCAACCGCCTTTCCAACCGGCTCATCTGGAAATTCGCCAGCCGTCCGAAGGAGGTGCGCACCACGGTCCCGCTCGTCTCCTTCACCTTCGACGACGTGCCCGACAGCGCGCTCGACGCCGGCGCGGCGATCCTGGAGAAATACGGCGTCTTCGGCACCTTCTACATCGCCGGCGGGCTGGCGGGGCAAGTCGAGGAGGAGCGGACCCTGATCTCGCCCGAAGGCTGCCGCGACCTCGCCGCGCGCGGCCACGAGCTCGGCTGCCACACATTCTCGCACAAGGCGGTGCGCAGCTACTCCGCCGGATCGTTCGCGCGCGACCTCGACCGCAACGCCGCCTATCTCGGCCAGGTGGCCGGCAACCGCCAGCCCCAGAACTTCGCCTTTCCCTACAACGCCGCCTGGCCGGCGGCGCGGCGCGAGTTGCGGCGGCGATTCCGCACCTGCCGGGCCGGCGGCGGCGGCATCAACCGCGGCCCGACCGATCCGACGATGCTGAAGGGCGTCGGCATCGAGCAGCCGGAGGACAAGGCGCGCGGCCTGACGCGCGTCATCGACGAGGTGGCGAGAGAGCCGGGCTGGCTGATCTTCTACGGCCACGACATCGCGGCGCGGCCGACGCCCTATGGCTGCACGCCCGAGACCTTCGAGCTTCTGGTGCGGCACGCGGTGGAAAGCGGCTGCGAGGTGCTGACGGTCGCGCGCGCGCTCGACCGGCTGGGTTGGTGAGGAAGACGGGGCGATGACGGCACAGCGGCAGCGGCGGCTTCTCGCCATCAACAACTATTTCTACCGCCGCGGCGGCGCGGAAGCCGTGTTCTTCGACCACATGGCGATGTTCGAGGCCGCCGGCTGGGACGTGGTGCCCTTCGCCATGCAGCACGACCGGAACGAACCCTCGCCCTGGGCCGATTACTTCGTCTCCGAGATCGAGTACGGACGGCGCACCAGCGCGGCGCGCAAGGTCCAGCAGGCGGCGAGCATCCTCTATTCCTTCGAGGCGCAGCGCAATCTCGGCCGGCTGATCGAGGCCGCCCGGCCGTCGGTGGCGCATGCCCACAACGTCTATCACCATCTGTCGCCGTCGATCTTCTCGACGCTGAAGAAGGCGGGAATCCCGCTGGCGATGACGGTCCACGACCTGAAGCTCGCCTGCCCGGCCTACAAGATGCTGCGCGACGGCAAGGTGTGCGAGGACTGCAAGGGCGGCCACGTCTACAACGTGCTGCGCCACCGCTGCATCAAGGATTCCTATGCGCTGAGCGGCCTCGTCCTGGTCGAGACCGTGCTGCACCGCGCGCTCGGCCTCTACCGCGACAAGGTCGACAAGCTGGTCGTGCCGTCGCTGTTCTACATCGACAAGCTGGTCGAATGGGGCTGGCCGCGCGAGATGATGGTCCACATCCCCAACTTCGTGAATGTCGAGGACTATGCCGGCGACCGGGACGAGGGCGACTATTTCGTGTTCGCCGGCAGGCTGGCGCCGGAAAAGGGCATCGCCACGCTGATCCGCGCCGCGGCCCTTTCTGGCGAGAGGCTGGTGCTGGCCGGCACCGGGCCGGAGGAAGAGAACCTGCGGGCGCTGGCGGCCGAGACGGGCGCGGACGTCGCCTTCGCCGGCTACCTGTCGGGCGAGGCCCTGCACGGGCTGATCGGATCGTCGAAGGCGCTGGTCCTGCCCTCGGAATGGTACGAGAACGCGCCGATCAGCGTGCTGGAAGCCTATGCGCTCGGCCGGCCGGTGATCGGCGCCAGGATCGGCGGCATCCCCGAGATGATCCGCGAGGACGAGACCGGCATGCTGTCGACGCCGGGAGACGCGGAAAGCCTGGCCGACGCGCTTGCCGTGATGGCGGCGCGCGGCGCGAGCGTGCGCGCCGCCATGGGCCGGGCCGGCCGGCAATGGATAGCGACGGAGTTCTCCGCCGCCGCCTATCGCGAGCGCACGCTCGCCCTCTACGCCGCGCTCGGCGCGGCCTGACTTCTCAATCTATCTCCAGCAGGAAGAAGGTCGTCGGCCCGGAGGGGACATCGTTGGTGAGGCTGAAGGCGACCGCGCCGTCGCCCTGCGCCATCGGCGCATGCACCGCGCCGTCGAGGCCGACGGGCGAAAGCCTCCAGCGCCCTTCCCGCGCCAGCGCGACATCGACCGCGCCCTTGCGGATCAGCACCGGCAGGCGGCCGAAATCCTCGATCGTCGTCTCCGCCCGGTCGCGGAAGCGCATGGCGGTGTTGCGCGCGTCGGTGGCGAAGACGACGAGGAAGCGCCGCCCGTCGCCCAGGCCCGCGCCTTCCTCGATGGAGGAGATCGCGAGCAGGCCGTCGCCGTCGGCGGCGCGCAGCGAGACGACACCGAGATCGACCGGCGCGCGCAACCGCGACCACGCCACGCCCTCGGTGGCGGCGGTCGAGACGCGCAACTGCCCCGCCCCGCCGTCGAGGACGATCTCGCCGGTGTCGCTTTCATAGACGCCGTCGCGCGGGCTCGTCCTGTTCGCGGCCGGCAGCGCGCCGGTCCGCCGCAGGCTGTCGAGGATGCGCGAGGGGTCGGCCGCGCCGCGCGGCTGCGGCACGAAGGCGGCGGCCGCGGCGGCTTGCGCCTCCTCCATCAGCCCGATGCGCCCGAGCAGCGCCAGCCGGGTCAGGGCGTCCGGCTCGCGCGCCTGCATGTCGGGGCCGAGATCCTCCTCTCCCCTTACCGCGAAGGGAACGGTGAGGCCGGATTCGGCGACGTCGCCGCGCCGGAAGACCAGCGCGGCCAGCGTCTCGCCGGCCCGCGCCACGGGATCGAGCGCGATCGCGTAGGGCAGCATGGCGCGCTTGTGCGCATAGGGTTCGCCATAGGCCAGCACGATGGGGCCGTGGCCGTGGCGGCACAGTCCGTCCCAGCCCTGCAACGCCGCATAGGCGGGCATGGCGAGGCCGGCCTCGTAGCGGTGGCGGTTCCAGAACAGATGGTCCCACTCGCTGACGAGGAACGGCTTGCCGAGCCAGCGCGAGGCGGCGATCATCCTGTAATAGGCCATGTCGGCGGCGAGCGCGCTTTCCTGCGTCAGCGCGCTTCCGGGGTGATAGCCGCCGACCCAGTCGTGATAGGTGTTCGCCGTCACCGCCTCCAACCCGGCGCGACTCAACGACGCCTGGACGCTCGGCCAGTTGTTGTAGGTGCTCACCAGCCCGCGATAGCCGAGATCGCGCAGCACCTTGGTCATCCGTTCGGCGCTCGCGGTCTCGGCCTCGACGAAGAACGCCTGGAGGTCGCGCATGCGCGCACTGTCGGCATAGCGGTTGTCGGGCAGGCGCACCGTGGCGTCCTCGATCCGCTCGCCATGCTCGAGGTGGCCCCATGCGCGCACGAGCGCGGCGGTCGAGCCGTAGCGCGCCGCCAGCCAGCGGTTGAACGGCGCGGCCAGGATCGGATCGTAGGGCGGCCGGCCCGGCCGGTCGTGGACCACGCCGTCGAACTCGATCCCGTTCTCGTTGGCGAGGATGACCAGCGCCAGCGCCTCGTCATGGATCGGGGCGGTGCCGGTATAGGGATTGACGCGGGCGAGGAAGTCTTCCTGGAAGCGCCTCCAGTGCGCGAACGCCTCGTCGTCGAAATGCAGCGCGAGCTTGAAGTTGCCGGCCGGGTCCCAGCGGTCGTCATGGCCGCCATAGGCGCCGCGCCACGACGTCATCGCGTCGATCATCCAGTAGATGCCGTTGCGCTTCAGCGCGGCGAGCAGATAGTGGATGCGGTCGAGCGTCTCGGGGTCGAAGTCGAAATCGCGGTCGCGCCCGAACATCAGCGCGCCATCGAGGAAGTGGAGGCGCGCCATGTTGTAACCCCGCATGGCGAGTTGCCGCGCATAGCGGTCGGCCTGCGCGTGGGGAGGAAAGCCGCCGGAAGCCGGGCTCCAGGCCAGCGAGGCGCACAGCATGCGCGCCGGCTCCTGCGGCCGCTCGGCATGGGCGAGCCGCCCGCCCTCCCCCGCGACCAGCCGCCGGTCGGCGCCGACGGCGTCCTGCGGCCCGATGGCCCGGTTCGCCAGCAGGGCGGAGAAGTCGAGCGGGCTGCCGGGCGAAATCTCGAGCGCGATCTCGCGCACCGGCAGCCAGCGCCCGGACGCATCGGCCGGGGCCTGCCGTCCGCCCCACAGCGCCGCCCCCAGCAGGGGAACGAGAAGCGCGAGGAAGAGAAGAACGAATTTCCTCATGCGCCCTTTCCGACAAGGCGGCTTTCTATCGGCGCGGAAGGCTCGCGCCGCGGCCGCAGGAAGCCGACCGGCAGCGCGGCGGCATGGAAGAACCAGGCGACGACCGTGTAGAGCCCCATGCCGAGGCCGCCCTTGCGCAGGCTCATCACGGCGACGGCCGCGACGAAGCTGGCCGCGACGGCGGCCGCCGCCATCGCCTTGTCGGGCAGGAAGACGAGGATGGCGAGGCAGGCCAGCCACCACAGATGGATCGCCGCCCACAGCCTGAGCTCCGGCAACTCGCGGAACAGGCCGAAGAAATAGCGCCGCCCGAACGAGGCGCGCAGCAGCTCGCCGATGCCGTAGAGATATTTGCTGCGCCAGCGGCGCATGAGCAGCCGGTAGGAATTTTCGGTATGGCCGTAATGACTGACGAAGCGGGTGTCGAGGCGGTGTAGCGTCCAGCCGGCGTCGCGCAGCCGCGCGCCGAGGTCGAATTCCTCGTAGCCGTGCAGGTTGCGGTCGGAGAGATAGCCGACATCCTCGATCGCCGCGCGGCGGTAGAGCCCGCCGCCATTCATGCGGTCCACCGGCCCGACGCGGTTTTCCGGGGCGTCGCGGCTTACACGCCTGGCGAACTCCAGATTGGCGACCGCCATCTCCTCGACATGGCCGGTGACGCCGGCCGCCCTCGGGTTCGCTTCAAGGAAAGCCAGCGCCCGCGGCAGGAAGCCGGGATCGAGGATCATGTCGCCGTCGAGCAGGCACAGGAAGGGCTGGCGCGAATACTGATAGCCGAGCTGGGGACCGAGGCCGCAGCTCGGCAGGGCCGGCGGCTCGATCTGGGCGACGACGACGCCGTAGCCGGCCGCGATCTCGACGGTGCGGTCGCGCGAGCCGGAATCGGCGACGATCACCTCGCCGCCGACGGCCGCGACGGCCGCCAGCGCGCTCTCGATCGTCGCGGCGATCTTCCTTTCCTCGTTCAGCGTCTTGATGATGACCGAGACAGTCAACGACACCTCCAGCGGCGCTGTCGCGCGAATTGAAGCCTAGCGCAAAGCGCTTGTGTTTCGGTTTAGGCGGCCGGAAAGCCGCTCCAGCCAGGCGCGGTTGCGCAGGACGAACCAGGCGCAGCCGACGCCGAAGACGCCGCCGAAGGTCTTGACGGCAAGGTCGGACAGGCGCGCATGGCGGCTCGACGCCAGCATCTGAAGAAGCTCCAGCCCCACCGTGACGGCGACGACGCAGGCGAGCACCGCGACGACCCGGCGCGGATGGGCGAGGGCGAAGAGGAAGCCCAGCAGCGCGAAGGCGCCGAAACGCTCGATATGGACCAGCGCGCCGAGACGCGGACGCATGCCGATGGGCGAAAGCGTCGAAAAGACAATCACCGCCAGGATGGCCCAGGCCAGCACCATCGCGATGCGCCTGACGGCGGCCAGGGTTCCGGGGTCTCTCGCCATGCCGCTCAACCCCGCTTCGCCAGAACGGCGCGGTAGAGCGCGCCCGTCCTGCCGGCGATGCCGGTCCAGCTATAGGCGCGGCCGACCTCTTCGGCCTGCCTGGCCATCGCCTCCTCGTCGGGCAGGTCGGCGATGCGCGCGGCCATCGCGGTCGCCAGCGCCTCGATGTCGCCGAGCGGGAAATAGTCGCCTTGCGGCAGCTTCAGCTCCTTGTTGGCGACGATGTCGCTGGCCAGCACCGGCAGGCCGTAGGCCATGGCCTCCAGAAGCGCGATCGGCATGCCCTCATGGCTGGAGGGCAGCACGAAAAGGGCGGCGTTGGCGAAGAGCGCGGCCAGCCGGTCGCCGGTCTGGAAGCCGGCCAGCACCACCCCCGGCGTGTCGGCGGCAAGCGCGCGCACCTCTCGCGCATAGGCGCTTTCGTGCTCGGCGTCGCCGGCCAGCACCAGCTTCAGGCCGGGATCGTCGAGGCGGGCGAAGGCTCGGATCAGGTCGCTCTGGCGCTTTTCCGGCACGAAGCGGGCGGCAAGCAGCACGTAGCGCCGGCGCGCGAGGCCGAGCTCGTCGAGAATGCCGCTCGACGCGGTTCCGGGCGCGACCGCGACGCCGTTGGGCACGAAATCGACCGCGACGCCGTGATTGGCGTCCATGGTGCGGGCGATGTCGCCCGACACGGCGATGCGGGCGTGCGACAGGCGCATGCCGAAGCGTTCGCCGAGCCTGAGCGCGGTTCTGGCGACGGCTCCCCATTTCTGACGGTCGTAATCGTAGCCGTGATGGGTGACGACGACCTTGAGGCCGAAAAGCCGCGCCAGCGGCACCATCAGGCTGGGACCGATGGCGTGGATGTGCAGGATGTCGGGCCGCCTGAAGCCGGCGTGGAGCACGCCGAGAAAGGTATGAACTAGCGCCTCCAGCGCGGCGCGGCGCGGCGCCCAGAGCGGCGTGACGCGCACGCCGTTCCATTCGCGCAGTCCCGGCCGCGGCAGATACGGGCTGCGGGCGACGACCTCGACCTGCCAGCCCTGCGCCGCGAGCCTGGCGGCCAGCATCTCGACATGCTTTTCCACGCCGCCCTGGACGCCGGGAATGCCGCGCAGGCCGAGCATCATGACCCGGCCGCCGGAACGGGCGGCGACAGAGGAACCGCCGGCGGCGGGGACGGCGGGGGGCGCCGTCCGGTTGTCCTGGCTCGACAGGCTGGGAGATCGCATGGGCAGACACTCGACCGGAAACTCTCGACAACCTGTCCCATACCAGAACAGGGCTTAAGCATGCCGTGAGAATACCGATCGAATTTTATCTATCGCTGCGGCGGCGACGCCATGCCGCGATCGGGCCTCGGGCTCCCGTCGTCGCGCGCGCCGTTGCCGCACGCGCGCCACGCGCCTTTGTCGCGGCATGCGTCAGCGCTTTTGCGCCGCCGCCTGCGCGGCCGCGAGCCGCGCTATCGGCACGCGGAAGGGCGAGCACGACACATAGTCCAGCCCGACCTCCTCGCAGAAGCGAATGGAGGCGGGGTCGCCGCCATGCTCGCCGCAGATGCCGAGCTTGATGCCGGGCCGCGCCTGCCTGCCCTTTTCGGTGGCGATGCGCACCAGTTCGCCCACGCCCTCGACGTCGAGGGTGATGAACGGGTCGCGCTCGACGATGCCCTTCTGGCGATAGGTCTCGAGGAAGGACGAGGCGTCGTCGCGGCTGATGCCGAAGGTGGTCTGGGTCAGGTCGTTGGTGCCGAAGGAGAAGAATTCGGCCGATGCGGCGATGGCGTCGGCGCGGATCGCGGCGCGCGGCAGCTCGATCATCGTGCCGACCATGTAGTCGATGGTCGTGCCGCTTTCCTTCATCACTGCTTGCGCCACCGCGTCGATGCGCGCCTTGACGAAGTCCAGCTCCTTCACGAGGCCGACGAGCGGCACCATGATCTCCGGCACCACCGGGCTTCCGGTGCCGCGGCCGGCCTCGACTGCGGCCTCGAAGATGGCGCGCGCCTGCATCTCGGCGATCTCGGGATAGGAGACGGCGAGACGGCAGCCGCGATGGCCGAGCATCGGGTTGAACTCGTGCAGCGTCTCGGTGCGGTGGCGCAGCCTGTCGGGGGCGACGCCCATGGCGGCCGCGACCTCGGCGATCTCCTCTTCCGTCTTGGGCAGGAACTCGTGCAGCGGCGGGTCGAGCAGGCGGATGGTGACGGGCAGGCCGGCCATGATCTCGAACAGCTCGCGAAAGTCGCCGCGCTGCATCGGCAGGAGCTTGGCGAGCGCGGCGCGGCGGTCCTTCTCGGCGTCGGACAGGATCATCTCGCGCATGGCGACGATGCGCTCGTCGTCGAAGAACATGTGCTCGGTGCGGCAAAGGCCGATGCCCTCGGCGCCGAAGGAACGCGCCATGCGCGCGTCGGCCGGGGTCTCGGCGTTGGTGCGCACCTTCATGCGCCGCGTCTGGTCGGCCCATGCCATGATCGCGGCGAAATCGCCGGAAAGCTCGGGCTGGAGCATCGGCACCGCGCCCTTCAGCACCTGGCCGGTCGCGCCGTCGATGGTGATGACGTCGCCGCGCCGGAAGGTGCGGCCGAGCGCGGTGAGCGTGCCGGCCCTGTAGTCGACCCTGAGCGAACCCGCGCCGGAGACGCAGGGCTTGCCCATGCCGCGCGCCACCACGGCGGCGTGGCTGGTCATGCCGCCGCGCGTGGTCAGGATGCCTTCGGCGGCGTGCATGCCGTGGATGTCCTCGGGACTGGTCTCGATGCGCACCAGGATGGCCTTGCGGTTCTGGCCGCGCATCTCCTCGGCCTCGTCGGAGGTGAAGACGATCTCGCCGGTGGCCGCGCCAGGCGAGGCCGGCAGGCCGACGCCGATGACGTCGCGTTCCGCCTTCGGGTCGATGGTCGGGTGCAGAAGCTGGTCGAGCGAGGCGGGATCGACCCTGAGCACGGCTTCCTCCTTCGAGATCAGCCCTTCGGCGACCATCTCGACCGCGATCTTGAGCGCGGCCTTGGCCGTGCGCTTGCCGGAGCGCGTCTGGAGCATCCACAGCCGGCCGCGCTCGACGGTGAACTCCATGTCCTGCATGTCGCGATAGTGGCGCTCCAGCCGGTCGGCGATCTCGACGAAGGTGCGATAAGCCTCCGGCATCGCCTTTTCCATCGACGGCTTGTCGGAGCCGGCCTCGATGCGGGCCTCCTCGGTCAGGTTCTGCGGCGTGCGGATGCCGGCGACGACGTCCTCGCCCTGGGCGTTGACGAGGAACTCGCCATAGAGCTTCTTCTCGCCGGTCGAGGGATTGCGGGTGAAGGCGACGCCGGTCGCCGAGGATTCGCCCATATTGCCGAACACCATGGCCTGCACGTTGACCGCCGTGCCCCAGTCCTCGGGAATGTCGTGCAGGCGGCGATAGGTGACGGCGCGCGGCGTCATCCAACTCGAGAACACGGCGCCGATGGCGCCCCAGAGCTGCTCGTTCGGGTCCTGCGGGAAGGGCGCGCCCAGTTCCTCCTCGACCTTGGCCTTGTAGAGCGCGATGATCTCCTGCCACTCGGCGGCGGAAAGATCGGTGTCGAGGTCGTAGCCGCGCCTGGCCTTCTCGTCCTCGAGGATCTCCTCGAAATGCTCGTGCGCCACGCCGAGCACCACGTCGGAATACATCTGGATGAAGCGGCGATAGCTGTCATAGGCGAAGCGCTCGTCGCCGGAATCGCGCGCCAGCGCCGCGACGGTGGCGTCGTTGAGGCCGAGATTGAGCACGGTGTCCATCATGCCCGGCATCGAGGCACGCGCGCCCGAACGCACCGAAACCAGAAGCAGCCGCTCGGGGTCGCCGAAGCGGCGGCCGGTGATCTCGCCCACACGATCGAGCGCGGCCGCGACCTCCGCATCGAGCTCGGCCGGGTAGGAACGGTCATTGGCGTAGTACCAGGAGCACAAGGCGGTGGTGATGGTGAAGCCCGGCGGCACGGGCAGGCCGAGGCTGCACATCTCGGCAAGGTTGGCGCCCTTGCCGCCGAGGAGGTTCCTGTCGCCGGCATTGCCCTCCGCGCTGCCGCCGCCGAAGCCGTAGACCCACTTTGTCATGCTCGCTTCCCTGCCTTTCGCCGCCGCGGCCGGATATGCCCCTCCCCGGCCGAGGACCGAGCGATAAGACCCCAGGGCGGCGAACGCAAGCAGCCACGAACCCAGCCGTCCGACTGAATCGATTAGCAGCGTCGTGAAACTCCATTTGCATCCCAGCGCGATCATGATATAGAACAAATCATGAACATTCGAGGATGTAAAGATGAAAACCGACGGCAAGCTCGACTATCTGGAAATGCCGGCCGGCGACGGGACGCTTGCAGCCGTGAAGGCGTTCTATGCGGCGACCTTCGGCTGGCGCTTCACCGATTACGGCCCGTCCTACGCCGCCTTCGGCGAGGGGCTGGACGGCGGCTTCGACGGCGCGGCGGCAGCCGGGACGAAGCCGCTGCCCGTCCTTTATGCGCGGGACCTGGAGAAAACGCTGGCCGCGGTGATTGCGGCGGGCGGGGCCGTCGTCAAGCCTATCTTTGCCTTCCCCGGCGGCCGGCGCTTCCATTTCACCGACCCGGCCGGCAACGAGCTCGCCGTGTGGAGCGAATAGGCCGCTTTCCTCAGGGGCATGGGCCTTGCCGGGTTTTACGCCCGCCGCCGATCGGATAGAAATAGAAGAAGACAGGGCGCGCGGGGCCTGGCGAAGGAGCGTCACGATGGTTTCAGGAAGCTGTCATTGCGGCAAGGTCACGTTCGAGGTCGAGGGCGAGCCGGCCGAGGCCATGGAATGCAACTGCTCGCATTGCAGCCGCAAGGGCTTCCTGCTCTGGTTCGTCCCGCGCGCGCATCTGCGCAGCGGGACGCCGGTGGACGCGCTGTTGTCCTACCGGTTCAACCGGCACGTCATCGACCACCGCTTCTGCCCGGATTGCGGCTGCGCCCCGTTCAGCCTCGGCACCGCGCCCGACGGCAAGGAGACGGCCGCGATCAACATACGCTGCCTCGAAGGCATCGACCTTTCCGCCGTCAAGCGCATTCCCGTCGACGGCAGAAGCTTCTGACGCAGGCCTCCCGGAAGCGGAAACAGGTTTCGCGACAGGGACTTGCGGCGCACGGGAAACGGAGACGCCGCGCGAAGCGGAAGGATCGCCCGGCGCTTCCGGCCGGCGCCGTCTCAGTCCGGCTCGGGGAGAGGCGGCAGCTTCGTCAGCGCCTTGCGCAGCCTGCCGGTCGCCAGCCCGACCTCCGGCTCCTTCTGCAAGGCCATGACATGACGCATGCGGAAGGTGGCCGCGCCTTCGCCCTTGCCCTCGTGGGTCAGGGCGTGAACCTCGCCATGCAGGGCGAGAAGGCCGTCGCCGTCGGCGATCTCGTCATCGGCAAGCTGCTGGTCGATGCGGGCGATCAGTTGCGACAGCGGCCCCATCCAGGCGAAGCGCGGATCGCCGATCAGCGCGAACAGCATCGTATAGGGGTTTTGCAACGCCGGGTCGTCGCCGATCTCGGCGCGGATCAATGCCCGGTGCAGGTCTTTCAGCGCCGTCGAAAGCGCGGCGGCGAGCGCGGCCGGCTCGGGCCTGGGCTCGACTTCGGGTTCGGCTTCGGACATGGTTTTCTCCTGCGGCTTGCCGCCGGTTCCGAGGGGAAGGAAAGCTCGCGATCCGGCGAAGGGATCAGACCGCCTCGCGCAGTTGCTCGGCGGTCTGGAGATCGACCGAGACGAGTTGGCTCACCCCCTGCTCGGCCATGGTGACGCCGAACAGCCGGTCCATGCGCGCCATGGTGATCGGGTTGTGGGTGATGACGACGAATCGGGTCTCGGTCGAGGCCGCCATCTCGTCCATCAGATTGCAGAAGCGCTCGACATTGTGGTCGTCGAGCGGGGCGTCGACCTCGTCGAGCACGCAGATCGGCGCCGGATTGGTCAGGAACACGGCGAAGATCAGCGCCATCGCCGTCAGCGCCTGCTCGCCGCCCGACAGCAGCGTCATGGTCTGCGGCTTCTTGCCGGGCGGGCGGGCGATGATCTCGAGGCCGGCGTCGAGCGGGTCTTCCGCGTCGACCAGTTGCAACTCGGCC
>ERZ869909.2245-NODE-2245-length-13284-cov-4.917165_pt1 | contig 13284 bp, 7 predicted proteins | sample MGYA00520892_ERZ869909 | MGnify/ENA primary metagenome ERZ869909 (study PRJEB32215, sample SAMEA104723947) | bioreactor metagenome | biome: bioreactor; feature: anaerobic bioreactor; material: water | place: China | collected 2015-03-12 ... | reverse complement strand
GTTGGAACCACCTGATCCCATCCCGAACTCAGAAGTGAAACGACGCATCGCCGATGGTAGTGTGGGGTCTCCCCATGCGAGAGTAGGACATCGTCAGGCTCTTAAATTAAAGCGCCCTGTCAGGGAATCCTGGCAGGGCGTTTTACTATGGTGCGCTCTCGCATGGGGAGCCCCCGCTCTTTACCTGTGGGGCCCGCTGCGCGGGTCCGGCCACCGGGCACAGCCCGGCGGCGCTCCGCCACACTCGCCGCCGTGCGGCGAAACCCGTGTGGCTACGCCCCCATGCGAGAGGGCACTCCCACTACCTCGCGGCGCTATGCGCCGCCATGCGACACCGGCTACCGCCGGTGGACGCCGCAGGCGCCCGAAGGGTCAACGCAACGCGTTGATCAAGTAGGACAGCCCAACCCCCAGCTCACCACCGCACCGCCCGACAGCCACGCCTGCCAATCAGCTCACAAACCCACCCTGAATACCGTAGCACTTTCCCGAATTGTTTATTTTCTGTCCTGTTCTGCAATAGGCATAGCGTTGCCACACCTTCAGGCTGCTGTCTCGAACAACAAAAAGGAGACAGCAACATGAAAGGAAGAACAGCAAGCGCCCTGGGTTCAATTGCATTACTGGCTGCCGCCCTGTTGGGCATGGCTCACGCGCAGACCACCACTTTAGGCACGCGTTCGGCAGAGAGCACGGAGAACCAGATCATTGTGGACGGTGAAAACCGGCAATGGTCGTCCTACTCTCGCGGTTGGGAATACCCGCGCACAACCACCTTGCCGCTGCAGTTCATTGACACACCAGACGGTGACAAGCTGGCCGTACTGGTCACGGTGCCCGCTGACCTGCACGGTAATCCGGTGCCCGGTCAGTTCCCTGCGATCCTCACACAAACCGCCTACCGGATTGACCTCGGTGCCCTGCTGGGCACGATTCTGCCGTCGCAGACCACGTTGCTGATCGGTGGCGAGGATCAGTACATGATCCGTCGTGGCTATGTGTCCGTGGCGGTGGATGTTCGAGGCACGGGCATGTCGTCAGGCGTCACCGAGTTGCTCGGTGAGGCTGAGCAACAGGGTTACCGTGCGGCGGTGGAATGGATCAATGAGCAACCCTGGTTTGATGGCAACCTGGGGTTGGCCGGCACCTCCTATCTGGGTATTACCGCGCTGCAAACGGCGGCCCAGGGACATCCCTCTGTGAAGGCGGTGTTTGCCCAGGTACCGATGGGAGATCCGTACCGGGGTACCGTGGCAACCGGCGGGTTGCTGAACGCGGAATTTATCAATCTGTGGTTATCGCTGACCTACGGGCTGAGTGTCAGCAACGATCTGGCTGAGCTTGCTTATCCGCAGCATGCCGACCAGATCCGTGCCGCGACCGAGGATCATCTGGCGGCCGTCGATGCCTGGTATCTGCCTACCATCAACAATGCGCTGAACAACGAAACCGGCTTTGCGACGGACGACGGTGATTTCTGGGCGGTGCGTTCGCCGCTGGAAACCGCGCGCAACATCGACGTGCCGACGTTTCTCATTGGCGCCAGCAACGATATTTTCCAGCGCGGTGTGCCGCTGCTTTACGAACAGATCAAGCATCAGGCCAACACCCGCCTGCTATTGCTGAAAGGCTCCCACGTGTCTTCCATTCTGGATTCGGCGGTCGGTAACCAGCTTAACGGCGGGGCCCCCGGTTCCCAGCAATTGCTGCTGCGCTGGTTTGATCATTATCTCAAGGGCCTCGATACCGGCGTCGACACTCTGCCTCGTGTAACCCAGTACGTGGAAGGTTACGGGCTGCTGGGCGCGCAGCGATTCACGACGGCGACAGACTGGCCGCATCCACAGATCTCTCCGCAGCGCTATTACCTGCGTGCCAACAAGCGCCTGACGCAGGGCACACCCTATTCCTTCGAATGGCCGCACCGGCTGTATGAACCGGATGCGCCGGAGGTCTCGGTGGTCCGCAGTGAGGATGGCCGTAATCTGGAGGGCTCTGTGGTCGTCGGTGACCGGAGCACCTGTTCCAGCAGTGGCGTGCAGTGGTCGCTGGGCCTCAACGGTCTGCTGCCGCTGCCGTGCCACACGGACAACCGGTATGTCGAGGCGCGCCAGGATGCACTGGTCTATGAGACCGCGCCGATGCTGCGAAGCATGTACATCAACGGCCCCATTCAGGCGGACATCTGGATGTCGGCCACACGTCCCCATGCGGCGCTGGCCGTGCGGGTGTCGGTGGTGGACCCGCTGGGCCGTGCGACGCCGGTGTCCACCGGGCTGATGTCGGCGGCGCATCGCAAGGTGGATACACAGCGCGCGCGTTACATCGACGGTGTGATGATGCAGCCCTGGCATTCGTTCCGCGACGAGGACCTGCAGCCGTTGCAACCGGGCGAGCCGGTGCTGGTGCCGGTGGAGATATTCCCCGCCGCCGCGCTGATTCGGCCGGGCTACCGGTTGCGGGTTTCCATCAGTGCCAGCAACCAGATCCAGGGGGTCTGGCCGTTCCCGTTGCAGGCGCTGGCCGAGGGCAACGTGACCACGGTGTACAACGACGCCCAGCGACCCTCCAGCATCGTGCTGCCGGTGGTTCCGGTGAGCGCACTCTGAATCCCTGCCGGGCTTGCCTGCAACCTGATGGGGCATCCCTTCTGGTGCACCTGCACCAGCCTGATGCAGGATCGGTCGGGCCGGTGGCGAGGCAAGTGCTCGCCACCGGCACCGCCCGGCCGCCACGTGAAGAAAAATTCACACGCCAAATCAGCCTGTTAGCGCTGCATGGGTGATGCCCTGGCGCAAGGCTGGCATACCCCTTGCTTCTTGAGCACACAAACTTGTGTACAAGAAGGTGCTCATAAACGTGTACGGGTGGATGATCAACGATTGGCTGGCCGCCTACGGGGAAGGGTCCGTCACACCGCAGGTGCTGCTGGGGGAACTGGTCGAACAACTGCGTGGCGCTGATCCGGCGGTGTGGTTGTCGGTGGCCACAGACAGCCAGCTGGCACGGCAACTGGCTGCGCTGTCCGAGCGCCTGGCGGCGGCGGGCGGTGACTACACCGCGCTGCCGCTTTACGGGGTGCCGTTTGCCGCCAAGGACAATATCGATGTCGCGGGCTGGCTGACATCGGCCGCTTGCCCCGGGTTCGCTCGCCAGGCCGATGCGACAGCCCCGGGCGTGCTGCGCCTGATGGAGGCGGGCGCCATCCTGGTCGGCAAGACCAACCTGGATCAGTTTGCTACCGGGCTGGTGGGGACCCGTTCCCCCTATGGTGTGGTGCGCAACGCCTTCAATCCTGACTTTATCGCGGGGGGCTCCAGTTCCGGTTCGGCGGTGGCGGTGGCCCTCGGTCAGGTGCCTTTTGCCCTGGGCACGGACACGGCGGGTTCCGGCCGGGTGCCGGCGGGCTTCAATAATCTGGTCGGTCTGAAACCCACGCGCGGTGCCGCCAGCGTGCGCGGCGTGGTGCCTGCCTGCCGCTCCCTTGATTGCCTGTCGGTCTTCGCGCTGGATGTCAGCGACGCGGAGCGCGTGGCGCAACAACTGTACGGCTTTGATCCTGAGGATGCCTATTCGCGCCCGCAGCCGGACACCGCCCGGCGCGCCTTTGCCAGCAATGTGCGTCTGGGCGTGCCCGCTGTCACCGAGTGGTTCGGTGACCAGGAGGCTGCGGACTGCTTCCAGCAAGCGTGCGATGCCTGGCGCGCCCTGGGGGCCACGCTGGTGCCGGTGGACTTTGCGCCGCTGCACGATGCGGCGGCCCTGCTTTACGACGGGCCCTGGCTGGCCGAACGCTATGTGGCGGTGGGACCGTCACTGTCGGACGGCACGCTCGACGGCGCCGATCCGGTGGTCGCGGGCATCATCGCCCGGGGCGCCGAGGCCAGCGCCGCCGATTACTTCCGCGCCGAATACGCGTTGGCGGCCCTCAAGCGCAAGGCCGATCTGCTGATGACCGAGGTGGACGCTCTGCTGGTGCCCACCACACCGGGGCACTACCGCCTGCGCGATATCGAATCGGACCCGGTGGGTCTGAATACGCGCCTCGGCACTTACACCAACTTCGTCAATCTGCTCGATATGGCCGCGCTTGCGTTGCCCGCCGCGTTCCGTGGCAACGGTCTGCCCACAGGTATCACCTTGATCGGACCCGCCTGGTCGGATGCGGCGTTGCTGGCGCTGGGGCGTCGCTGGCAGGCGGCGCGGCCCTGGCCTCGTGGCGCGACCGGGCAAGCGCTGCCCGATCTGGCCACTGACGCGCCATCACCGGTTCCGGCGGGATGTGTCCGCCTTGCGGTGGTCGGCGCGCATCTGTCCGGGATGCCGCTTAACGGCCAGTTGACCGAGCGCGGCGCGGCATTGGTGGAACGCACCACGACCGCCGCCGAGTACCGCCTTTATGCGCTGGCCGGCACCGTGCCGCCGAAACCGGGGCTGATCCGGGACGCGGACGGCGCAGCCATCGAGGTCGAGCTTTGGGATCTGCCCGTCGGAGCCTTCGGTTCCTTTGTGGCGCTGATTCCGGCGCCGCTGGGTATCGGTACCCTGCTGCTCGCTGACGGCCGCGAAGTGAAGGGATTTATCTGCGAAGCCTGGGCGCGCGAGAACGCCCTGGACATCACGTCATACGGAGGCTGGCGCGCCTACATGGCCAGCGTCGCCCGACAGACAGCGGGGTAAGGAACATGTTCAGCAAAGTCTTGATTGCCAACCGGGGTGAAATTGCCGTTCGCAGCATACGCACCTTGCGCCGCCTGGGGATCGCCAGCGTGGCGGTGTACTCGGATGCAGACCGCAATGCCATGCATGTGGAGCAGGCCGACGAAGCGGTGTTGATCGGTGCCGCCCCGGCGGCGGAGAGCTATCTCTGTGGTGACCGGATCATTCGTGCCGCGCTGGACACGGGCGCACAGGCCGTTATCCCCGGGTACGGTTTCCTGTCCGAAAATGCGGGCTTTGCCGAGGCGTGTGCCGAGGCTGGTCTGGTGTTCCTGGGGCCGACGCCAGCGCAAATGCGCCAGTTCGGTCTCAAACATGAAGCCCGGGCGCTGGCCGATGCTGCAGGGGTACCGCTGGCGCCGGGCACCGGGCTGCTGCGCGACCTCGACGAAGCGTTGCAGACGGCCGAACAGATTGGTTATCCGGTCATGCTCAAGAGCACGGCGGGTGGGGGCGGTATCGGACTGTCCCGTTGCGACGATGCGGCGGCGTTGCGCGACGCATTCGAATCCGTTCAGCGCATGGGGCAAAACTTTTTCAGTGACGGCGGCGTTTTCCTGGAACGCTTTGTGGATCAGGCCCGACATATCGAAGTGCAGATTTTCGGCGATGGCAAGGGCCGCGTTCTGGCGCTGGGTGAACGCGATTGCTCGATCCAGCGACGCAACCAGAAAGTGATTGAAGAAACACCGGCACCCGGCTTGCCGCCCGCGACGCGGGAACAACTCATGGCTGCGGCCGTGCGCCTGGGGGAATCCGTCAGCTACCTGTCGGCGGGCACCGTGGAATTCATTTATGACGCAGGCCGGGATGAGTTCTATTTTCTGGAAGTGAACACGCGTCTGCAGGTGGAGCATGGCATCACCGAAGCGGTGACCGGGATCGATCTGGTGGAATGGATGCTGCGAGTGGGCGCGGGGGAGCTGCCCGCGCTGGACAGCGTCACCGTGACGCCGCGCGGCGCTGCCATTGAAGTGCGCCTCTACGCGGAAGATCCGGTGCGCCAGTTCCAGCCCTCGCCGGGGGTATTGACCGAAGTCGTATTCCCCGACGACGTGCGCCTGGACGGTTGGGTGGCTACGGGCACCGAAGTCTCACCGTATTACGATCCGATGATCGCGAAGCTGATTGTCCAGGGTGACACCCGCGATGCGGCGATCAGCGCGCTGCGCACTGCGCTGGACGCTACCCGCTTGTCCGGCATTACCACCAATCTGGATTATCTGCGAGCCATCAGTGCCAGCGATGCCTTCGTGCGGGGCGAGTTTTCCACCCGTTACCTCGACAGCTTTGCCTACGCACCCCAGGCGCTGGAAGTGATCGCACCGGGCACCTACACCACGGTGCAGGACTATCCGGGTCGTACCCGCTACTGGCATATCGGCGTGCCGCCCTCCGGGCCGATGGATGACTACGCCTTCCGGCTGGCCAATCGCATTGTCGGCAACGACGCCAGCGCGGCGGGTCTGGAAAGCACCCTGATAGGCCCGACGTTGCGCTGCCATCGCGATACCGTTATCGCGCTGACCGGTGCGCCCACCGATGCCACACTGGATGATCAGCCGGTACCATTCTGGACGCCGGTCACGGTGCGTGCGGGTCAGGTACTGCGAGTCGGACGTGCCAGTGCAGGGTGCCGCACTTACCTTGCGGTGCGTAACGGCATCGATGTGCCCGACTATCTGGGCAGCAAGGCCACCTTCGCGTTGGGGCAGTTCGGTGGCCACGGCGGCCGTCCCCTGCGCGGCGGCGATTTGCTGGAAATCTGCGTACCGGAACGCCCGGGCTGTCCTACGCCTGCGCCGACGGATGCCCCGGCGCCTGCAGCGCAGGAACTGGTACCTGTCTACGGTGATACGTGGGATATCGCGGTACTGTACGGCCCCCATGGCGCGCCCGATTTCTTCCAGCCGGAATCCATCGATACTTTTCTGGCTTCGGAATGGACCGTGCATTACAACTCCAACCGTCTGGGTATTCGCCTGAGCGGGCCGAAGCCCACCTGGACACGGAGTGACGGCGGTGAAGCCGGGCTGCACCCGTCCAATATCCATGATTGCGAATACGCTATCGGCAGCATCAATTTCACCGGCGATATGCCGGTGATTCTGACCCGTGACGGCCCGAGCCTGGGCGGTTTTGTCTGCCCGGTGACCATCTGCAAGGCTGAACTGTGGAAGGTCGGGCAAGTGAAACCTGGCGATCGCATTCGCTTCCGTCGTATCAGCTTCGATGAAGCGCGCGCCCTGGAACTGGCGCAGGACGCCGCCATGGCCTCCCTGCAGGACGTTGCGCCCGCTGTGGAGAGCGGCCTGGCTGTGGTGCCGCAAGGCACCGTGTCCGAGACGGTGCTGGCAGAACTGCCGGAAACCGAAGGCCGCCCGAAGGTGGCGTATCGTCAGGCAGGCGACCGCTACATCCTGATCGAGTACGGCCCCAATGTGCTGGACCTGACGTTGCGCTTCCGCGTGCACGCCCTGATGCAGGCGCTGGAAGCACAGCCGATCAGGGGCGTGCTGGAACTGTCTCCGGGGGTACGTTCGCTGCAGGTGAATTACGACAGCCGCGTCATCAGCCAGCGTGATCTGATGAGCGCATTGCTGGACACCGAGCAGGCGCTGCCGCCGGTGGGTGACATGAAAGTCAGCACGCGGATCATTCGCCTGCCACTGGCGTTCGAGGATTCGGCAACCCTCGACGCGGTGGCGCGTTACCGGCAGTCAGTGCGTGACAAGGCGCCGTGGCTGCCGAGCAATGTGGAGTTCATTCGTCGCATTAACGGCCTCGACAGCGTCGAGCAGGTGCGCGACATCATTCATGAGGCCAGCTATATGGTGCTGGGCCTGGGGGATGTGTATCTGGGCGCGCCCTGTGCCGTGCCGGTGGATCCGCGCCATCGTTTGCTGACCTCGAAGTACAACCCGGCGCGAACCTACACCGCCGAGGGCACTGTGGGCATCGGCGGGGTTTACATGTGCATCTATGGCATGGACTCCCCCGGGGGTTATCAGCTGGTCGGGCGTACCTTGCCGATCTGGAACAAGTTTCTGAAGAACAGCACCTTCACGGAAGACAAGCCCTGGCTGCTGCGCTTTTTCGACCAGGTGCGCTTCTATCCGGTCTCCGAAGACGAACTGACGCGCCAGCGCGATGCGTTCCGCGAAGGGCGGCTGACGCTGGATATCCAGGAAGAAGAATTCGATCTGGGCGCCTACCACCGTTTTCTGGAGCAGATTGCGCCGGAGCTGGCCGAGTTTCAGGCGCGCCAGAAGCAGGCGTTTGATGCCGAAGTGGCCTTGTGGAAGGAAGACGAAGCGCTGGAGGCCATGCAGCGCGAACAGGATGCACGTCAGGTCGATATCGAAACGCCTGTGGGGGGCGAGCTGGTGTCCGCTGACATCAGCGGCAACATCTGGAAGTTGATGGTCGAGCAGGGCAAACCGGTCAAGGCTGGTGATCCGTTGCTGGTGATTGAGGCCATGAAGATGGAATTTGCCGTGCATGCGCCGGCGGATGGCGTCGTGCATGCGGTGCATTGCGCCGAAGGGCGTGTGATCCAGGCGGGCGATCCGCTGGTGGTTATCATGGAGCAGGCCTCATGATCGAGCTATCGCGCACTGACTCTGGCAATGCATCACGCAGCGCCACGCGGGCCGCCAATCTGGCCGAACGCATCTACGGCCAGCTCAAGCAGGACATCTTTGATTTTCGTCTGCTGCCCGGCGACCGTTTTACCGAGACGGAAGTGGCTGAACGTATGGGTGTCAGCCGCACACCGGTTCGTGAGGCGCTGTTCCGCCTGCAACGCGAAAGCTATGTGGAAGTGCTGTATCGCAACGGCTGGCGTGTGCGTCCCTTCAATTTCGAATATTTCGAAGACCTGTATGACGTGCGCACCATCCTGGAATGCGCCGCCGTGCGGCGGCTGTGTGACCGGGAGAAGATGCCGGCCCAGCTGGAAGACCTGAAGCGTATCTGGCTGGTGCCGGAAAGCGCCCGCCTGGAAGACATGAACACGCTATCGGCGTTGGATGAACGCTTCCACGAAATGCTGGTGGAGGCCGCGGGCAACAGCGAGATGGCCCTTATTCATCACGATATCACCGAGAAGATTCGCATCATTCGCCGGCTGGATTTCACCAAGCCGCCGCGGGTGGATGCCACCTATGTGGAACACGGCATGGTGCTCAAGGCGATTCTCGAACGGCGGCCGGAGCCAGCCCAGATGATGCTCAAGGCGCATATCGAGGAGAGCCGTCGGGAAGTACGCAAGATTACCTTGCACATGTTGCACAGCGCCCGGCAGGACGCGCAAGGCAGGGAATAAGAACAGGTACAGGGACCAGGGAAAACGACAGTCCATTCAAACCACGGAATCGGGGGTTTAACCATGAACACATCACACTCAACATTATCACGCCTGCGGTGGGGCATCGCTTCGGCGCTGGCCCTGGCGACCGCGACCTACAGCACCGCCCAGGCCCTGGAGTTACCCGGCGTCACGGTGGGTGCCGGGATGCGCACCAGCTTTGTCAGCGAAGAATCAGCCGCGCCGGATGGCGGCTCTTCCAATGACTTTGTGCTCGACAGCATCCGGCTGTATGTAGACGGGCAGGTGACCGGCAATATCGGCTTCACCTTCAACACCGAGTACTACACCGATGCCAATGATGAAGAAACCATCAGTGTGCTGGATGCCATTGCGCGCTTCGAGTACTCCGATGTGATGAATATCTGGGCGGGCCGCTTCTTGCCGCCGAGTGATCGCTCGAACCTGAGTGGCCCTTACTTTCTGACCACCTGGAATTTCCCACCCGTGCAGGCGTATCCGGCGATCTTTGCCGGGCGCGATAACGGCCTGGCGTACTGGGGTCAGGTGGGTGGTGGCCAGTTCAAGTGGCAGCTGGGTGTTTTCGAGGGGCCGGAAACCCCGGGGGATGATCTGCTTTATGCCGCGCGCCTGACCGCCAACTTCTGGGATCCGGAACCGGGCTACTACAACAGCAGCACCTATTACGGCGACAAGGACATTCTGGCCGTGGGCCTGGTGGCCCAGAGCCAGGATGGCGAGAACAGCTACAGCGTCGATGTGCTGATGGAAAAGAACCTGGGTGACGTCGGCACCGTGACACTGGAAGCCGCCTATTACGACTACGACATTCTCGGCGGGCTGGACGCGCTGGGCGCCGAAGCCAGCAACGGCTATTTCCTGCTGGCGGGCTACCTGTTCCCGCAAGAGGTCGGTATTGGTCGTATTCAACCGGTCGTACGTTACAGCTACGGCGAGATCGATAATGGCCCTGACGGCAAGGTAACTGATTACAACATCAACTACATCATCAGCGGCCATGGTGCTCGCATCAGCCTGGCTTACCAGGACAAGAAAGACACGCTGTTTGGTGACGACAACGTCTTTGTGCTCGGCCTGCAATTGCAGATGTAACCCGCACTGGCAGACAAACCGGAATTCAAGGAGTCAGAACATGAAAGCGAAATCCCTGATAAGCAAGATTGCGGGCGTTTGCATGACGCTCAGTGCTGCCTTCGGCATGACGGCGACCCATGCGGACACCATCAAGGTCGGCGTATTGCACTCACTGTCCGGCACTATGGCGATCAGCGAAACCACGCTGAAGGACACCATCCTGATGCTGATTGAAGAGCAGAACCGCAAGGGCGGGCTGCTCGGCAAGAAGCTGGAGGCGGTGGTCGTTGACCCGGCCTCCAACTGGCCGCTGTTCGCCGAGCGCTCACGCGAACTGTTGCAGCGCCACAATGTAGATGTGGTCTTCGGGTGCTGGACATCGGTATCGCGCAAGGCGGTGCTGCCAGTGTTCGAGGAACTCAACGGGCTGCTGTTCTACCCGGTGCAATATGAGGGTGAGGAGTCCTCCCGCAATGTGATCTACACCGGCGCCGCGCCAAACCAGCAGGCGATTCCGGCGGTGGATTACCTGATGAATGAGATGGGCATCGAGCGCTGGGTCCTGGCGGGCACGGATTATGTGTATCCGCGCACCACCAACCGCATCCTGGAGGCCTACCTGAAAAGCCAGGGCGTCAAGGATGAGGACATCATGATCAACTACACCCCGTTCGGGCATTCCGACTGGCAGAGCATCGTGGCGGACATCAAGCGTTTTGGTTCGGCGGGCAAAGCGACGGCGGTGGTCTCCACCATCAATGGCGATGCCAACGTGCCGTTCTACAACGAGCTGTCCAATCAGCAGGTTTCGGCGGAGGACATCCCCGTGGTCGCCTTCTCGGTGGGTGAGGAAGAGCTGTCCGGTATCGACACCCGAAACCTGGTAGGGCATCTGTCAGCCTGGAACTACTTCATGAGCATCGAGACGGATCAAAATGCCGAGTTCATCAAGAACTGGCATGCCTTCATCGGTGATACCAGTCGGGTGACCAACGACCCGATGGAAGCGCACTACATCGGTTTCAATCTCTGGGCCCAGGCGGTAGAGAAAGCGGGTACTACGGATGTCGACAAGGTGCGCAGCGAGCTGTATGGCCTGGAAGTGCCGAATCTGACCGGTGGGACCGCCACCCTGTTGCCGAACCACCACATCACCAAGCCCGTGTTTATCGGCGAGATTCGTGCGGACGGCCAGTATGACGTGGTCTGGCAAACCGACGGTGAAGTACCGGGGGAAGCCTGGTCGCGTTATCTGCCGGGCAGCCGGGATATCAAGGCTGACTGGGTGGAGCTCAACTGCGGTAACTACAACACGAAGACCGGAAAGTGTTCGGGCCAGAACTATTAATACCTGAACAGTTGAAGCCAGACCTGCCGGGCGGGCAGCCGCTCGCCCGGCGTTTCGCAGCAGCACAGGAGTAGCCGCGTGAACATCATCATGGCAAGGCTGCCGCTGACGGGCAGTATCATCGCTTTGCTCTGTTACCTGATGTGGTGGCCCATGCAGGCGCAGGCGGATGAAGAAGGTATGCCTGAAGCAGGTATGCCGGATGAGTGGGTGCAGGAGGTGGTCACCGACGAGTTTGCCGACATGCTCGCGGAGCTGGCCACGGCCAGCTTTCCGCGCAAGGTCGAGCTGGTGAATACGCTGCAGCTGCGCGGCTGGCCAGGCGTGCGGGATGCCCTGGCCGGACTGCTGGAGGGCGAGCTGTACTTTTCTCAGGAAGAGCAGCCTGAAGGAATCAGGGTTTATGTGGTCAGTGGGCGGGAAGGTGACTTCACGCTGCTTGATCCGGTGACGCTGCAGACGGAGCAGCGCGAAGCGCTGTCCGGGTTGCGCCGGATCACCACCAACAATCCATTGCGACGGAATCTGCGTGGTGCTGTCGCGCGATTTGATCTGCTGGATGAGTCGCCGGCGGTGCGTCGGCAGGCGGTGGCGGAACTGCGCCGCGGGCTGGACAGCGACGCCATCCTGCTGCTTCGCGAGCGGCTGGTGACGGAAACGCATCGCGGCGTGACCCGGGATATCGAGGTGGCGCTGGCACTGTATGACCTGGAGAGCAGCGACGCTGAGGTACGGTTGACTGCACTGGAAGTGCTGAGCGGTGAACTGGGCAATGATGTGTACAACCGCGTTCAACGTCTGCTGGCCACGGATGCCAGCGGTGAGCCGCTGGAACCGGACGCGGCTGTGCGCCATATGGCGTCGCTGGCCATAGACCGTATCGAACAGCGGCGCAGTTTCTTCGGTTTTCTGGAAACCCTGTTTTTTGGTTTGAGTTTCGGCTCTGTGCTGGTGCTGGCCGCGATCGGCCTGGCCATCACTTTTGGTGTCATGGGCGTGATCAACATGGCCCATGGCGAATTGATCATGATCGGCGCCTACACGTCCTATGTGGTGCAGTTGCTGATGCCCAACCATATTGGTGTGGCGATACTGGTCGCCGTGCCGGCGGCGTTTATGGTCTCCGGACTGGTGGGGGTGTTGATCGAGCGCGGCGTGGTGCGCTTCCTGTATGGCCGCCCGCTGGAAACGCTGCTGGCCACGTTCGGGATCAGCCTGATTCTCCAGCAGCTGGTGCGTACCGTGTTCTCGCCCCTGAATCGTCAGGTGCAAACGCCCGACTGGATGAGTGGTCTGCTGCGATTCAATGATGTCTTTGCGATCACCTATAACCGGCTTTATATCCTGATCTTCATGTTTATCGTTTTTGCGCTGCTGTGGCTGGTGATGCACCGGACGTCGCTGGGGCTGAAGGTTCGGGCGGTGTCGCAGAATCGTGCCATGGCGCGTGCCATGGGCGTGCGCTCCGATCGCATTGATGCGTTGACCTTCGGGTTGGGCTCGGGCATTGCCGGCGTCGCCGGGGTGGCGTTGAGTCTGCTGACCAATGTCGGTCCGAACATGGGGCAGGCTTACATCATCGACTCGTTCATGGTGGTGGTCTTCGGGGGTGTCGGCAATCTCTGGGGCACGCTGATCGGCGGCATGAGCCTGGGGCTGGGCACCAAGCTGGTAGAACCGCATGTGGGCGCGGTGATGGCCAAGATCCTGATGCTGCGCCGATTCAAATATGAAGTGCAACGCCCTGTAAAGCTGCAAGCCTGATCATCTCTTCCCGTGGCGTTCGGTAGTT
>ERZ869909.2244-NODE-2244-length-13303-cov-4.394828_pt1 | contig 13303 bp, 12 predicted proteins | sample MGYA00520892_ERZ869909 | MGnify/ENA primary metagenome ERZ869909 (study PRJEB32215, sample SAMEA104723947) | bioreactor metagenome | biome: bioreactor; feature: anaerobic bioreactor; material: water | place: China | collected 2015-03-12 ... | reverse complement strand
AGGCGCAGCGGCACGGACGGATCGCGCTCTGAGGGTTTGAGGATGAAGGCGTTGCCACAGGCAATGGCGACGCCAAACATCCACATCGGGATCATGGCCGGGAAGTTGAACGGGGTGATGCCCGCCACGACGCCCAGCGGCTGGCGCATGGAATAGACATCAATGCCGGGGCCAGCGCCTTCGGTGTACTCGCCTTTGAGGAGGTGAGGCACGCCGCAGGCAAATTCGATCACTTCCAGCCCGCGCTGGATATCGCCCTTGGCGTCGGCCACCACCTTGCCGTGCTCGCTGGCCAGCATGCGGGCGAGGTCTTCCATATTCTCTTCAACGAGCGCCTTGAAGCGGAACATGACGCGGGCGCGGCGCTGCGGATTGGTTGCGGCCCAGCCGATCTGCGCGTCCCGTGCGATCTCCACGGCGGCGGCCAGCTCGGCTTTCGTGGCCAGCGGCACACGCGCCTGAACCTCGCCTGCGCTCGGGTCGAACACATCGCCAAAGCGGTCAGATGCGCCCGCTTCGTGCTTGCCCTTGATGAAGTGCGGGATCGTGCGGATATCGGCGCTCATCGAACTGTCCTCCTGATGGCGCGCCGCAACGGACCCGCCTTTTTAACCTTTTGGCGACGGGATTAACGGCTCCGGCGGCGCGTGTCGAGGCGTGCGAAGCTGTGCTAGCGGTTGCGCTCCAGACGGATGCGCGCGCCATCGCTCATGGCGCCCTGCCAGGCGCTGTCGGCGTTTGCCCGCTCCCCGGCAAACAGCGTGTCTCCTGCTGCGTCCACGAATGCGAGACGCCCGCCATCCTCCTCGTCGAACTGCCAGAACATGGTTTCAGAAATTGCCAGCTCGCATGCCGGTGACACGGCGGCGAGGCCGGCCGCTCCGCTCATGAGAGCCATTGCCCCTTGCGGACGCCTTGCGGGCGGCATCAGAACGAGTGCGCACTGCGTGCCGGCCTCGCTGGTGGCGGTGTAGTTTCCGGCTATGGCTGAGGCTTGCGGCGTCTGGGCGGCAAGCAGGAGGGCGAGAAGTATGCTCATGACGGGCGGTTCCTTTGCTGAAGGTCAGCTTATAGCGCCAGTCTAGCTTTCCTTTGCGCTGGCGTCGCCCCTCCATGCCTGCCGGTTACATGGAGCGCTGGCCGACGCGCTCTGACACTTCGGCAGCGCTTTCCTTGCGCTCGCTATAGCGGTCGACAAGATAACTGGCGCAATCACGGGTCAGCAGGGTGAATTTCACCAGCTCCTCCATCACGTCGACAATGCGGTCATAGAGGGAGGAGGGCTTCATCCGGTCATGCTCGTCAAACTCCAGCCAGGCCTTGGGCACCGAGGACTGGTTGGGGATGGTGATGAGGCGCATCCAGCGGCCCAGTACGCGCAGCTGGTTGACCGTGTTGAAGCTCTGCGAGCCGCCCGATACCTGCATCACGGCCAGCGTCTTGCCTTGTGTGGGTCTCACCCCGCCGAGCGAAAGCGGTATCCAGTCGATCTGCGCCTTCATGATGCCTGTCATCGCGCCATGGCGTTCAGGCGAGCACCAGACCATGCCTTCTGACCACATGACCAGATCGCGAAGCTCGGCGACCTTGGGGTGGCTCACATCGGCATCGTCGGGCAGGGGCAGGCCGGACGGGTTGTAGATGCGCGTTTGCGCGCCGAGGCGCTCCAGTATGCGCGCGGCTTCCTGCGTTGCCATACGGCTGAAGGAGCGGTCGCGGACCGAGCCGTAGAGCAGCAGGATACGCGGCCTGTGCGGGGCGCGGACGGCCGGGAAGAGCCGCTCCGGCTCCATATCGCGATAGCAATCCTCGTCGAGATGGGGCGTGGAGAGATCAAGGGTCATCAGCTTTACTCAGCAGGAAATTTCGCGCGTGTCCGGTTGGCGAGCGCCACCAGCGAGAGCATGACTGGGACCTCCACCAGCACGCCCACGACGGTCGCCAGCGCTGCGCCGGAATTGAGCCCAAAGAGCCCGATGGCGACGGCGACCGCCAGCTCGAAGAAGTTCGAGGTGCCGATAAGGGCGCAGGGCGCGGCCACGTTATGCGGCACTTTCCACATCCAGGCTGCGCCATAGGCGAGCGCGAAAATGGCGTAGGACTGGATGATGATGGGCACCGCGATCATGGCGATGACCAGTGGCTGGGCGAGTATGGTCCCGCCCTGAAAGCCGAAAAGCAGCACGACGGTGGCGATCAGGGCGCTGATGGAGACCGGCTTTATCCGGGCATTGAACCCGCCCAGCCGCGCCATGCCGCCAGAGCGGATCAGCCAGCGGCGCACAGCAATGCCAGCGGCCAGCGGGATCACCACATAGAGCACGACCGAGAGAACAAGCGTCTCCCACGGTACCGAAATGGAGGTGACGCCCAGCAGCAGGGCCACGATGGGCGCAAAGGCGACGACCATGATCGCGTCGTTTACCGACACCTGAACGAGGGTGTAGGCCGGATCGCCCTTGGTGAGTTGCGACCAGACAAACACCATGGCGGTGCAGGGCGCGGCGCCGAGAATGATGAGGCCCGCAATATACTGCTCGGCATTCTCGGGCTCGATGAAGCGGGCGAAGACACCCTCAAAGAAGACGACAGCCAGCAGCGCCATGGTGAAGGGCTTGATGAGCCAGTTCACAGCGAGCGTGATGATGAGGCCCTTGGGCCGCTCCCCGATGCGGGCGAGCGAGGCGAAATCGACATTCACCATCATCGGGAAGACCATCGCCCAGATGAGGATGGCGACGGCCAGATTGACCGAGGCGTATTCCAGCCCGGCCAGAAAACCGAACAGGCCGGGGAACAGCGTGCCGAGCGCGATGCCGGCGATGATGGCCAGTCCCACCCAGACCGAGAGCCATTTTTCAAACGGGCCGATACCGGCAGGCGCAGCGTCTTTGGGTGCAGTCATGGAGATATGTCTCTCAGGGCTGAAAGTCTGGCAGGGCTGCGCCGTCATGAGCGGCCTTCAGGGCGGCTTTGAGAATCGCGGGATCAGACAGATCACCGTCAAACGCCATCACTGCTTCCACGCGGGCTTTGAGGGCCGAGTAAGTCTGCTCAAAGGCCTCCCGGCAGGCGGCACCTGGCGTCACATAGGCGGCGTCTGGCAAGCCCCAATGGACCTGCACAGGCGCGCCTGGCCAGATCGGGCAGGCTTCGCTGGCGGCTGAATCGCACACCGTGATCACGCCATGGATGTCGGGCGCGTCAGCGCCTGCAAACACGTCCCAGCTTTTCGAGCTCAGCCTCTCAGTTGGGAGGCCGTGGCGGGCAAGTGTCTCCAGGGCAATGGGGTGCGGTTCGCCCTTGGGCTTCGACCCGGCGGAGATGGCGGTGATTTTCCCCGCACCCAGCGCATTGAACAGAGCCTCGCCAAGGATGGAGCGGGCGGAGTTTCCGGTACACAGGACAAGAATGCGGATCATGGGCGGCTTTCCGTGGCGCGGGTTCTCCCGATCTCTAGCCTTGACATTTCAATATTTCAAGAAGTATTGAAATGAAATGTCAGACCGTCCCGAACTCGCCGAGGCGCAAGCCTGCGCCCAGCTCTCCGCGCTCGCCCATGAGGGCAGGCTGCGCATATTCCGCGCGCTTGTAGCTGCAGGCCCCAAAGGGCTTGCTGCGGGCGTGCTGGCCGAGCAGCTAGCTATCAGTCCCAGCAATCTTTCCGCCCATCTGGCTGTGCTGACCGGGGCGGGTCTGGCGCAGGTGGAGAAAGCCGGGCGTCAGCGCATTTATGCCGCCAATCTGGTGGCGACAGCAGAGCTGGTCAGCTTTCTCATCGCCGATTGCTGCGGCGGGGATCCGGCACTGTGCCGGGATGTGACGGCCAAGCTGGCGGTATCCGCGCTGAGGGCTTGCAACTAGGGCGCACTCACGCGAACTGTAGGCTGTATCGGCACTCAGTTTTGGAGCGTGATATGCGCGAAAATGGTTCACTATCAGGAGCAGGCCCGACGGAAGGGTGCTCCCCTTTCGAGGGGTTGCGACGCATTAGTGGGCGATTTTCGCCATACTCCTGCGGAGCGCGGCGGATTTCATCCCTGACCGCGTCGAGCCGCCCTTGTGGAGGGATACTCCACGGTGGCCGTCTCTCCTTGTCAGGCACTAAATCCGCGACGCGTCACGCCCGAAATCTGAATGCCGATACAGCCTAAACGTAATGAGCCAGTATCCTGCCGACCTCTATCCCATTCCTCCCGCGCCGCCCCAGTCGGCGAAGGAACTTGTCGATCAGCTGATCGATGAGCGCGCGCCGCGTCTGAGAAAACATCCCCGGCTGTGGAATGTGGTCCGGCCCACGGCAGGCGCGCTGATGGGCTATCGCGAGGCCATCCGTATGGTCGATACGGTAAGGCCGATGCGGGCGCGTGAAGCGTTCGACTGGGCGGCGGACTATCTGGACCTGACGGTGAACACGCACGGGCTGGATGCCATTCCGGACACTGGCCCGGTGGTGATTATCGGCAATCATCCCGGCGGCATCGCGGACGGTATCGCGCTATGGCAGGCGATCCGGGAAAAGCGCCCTGATCTGTGCTTTCTGGCCAATCGGGATGCGCTGCGCGTCTGTCCGGGCCTTGAAGACATGCTGATCCCGGTGGAATGGCGCAAGAATGCGCGCAGCCGGGCCAATGCCCGCGACACGCTTCGCGGCTCCATGGAAGCGCTCAATCAGGGCCGCTGCCTAGCCATCTTCCCCTCCGGGCGCATGGCGCGCTGGCGCTGGAGACGCTGGGGGCTGGTGGAGGAGCCATGGGCGCCGACGGCGATTTCGCTCGCCCGGCGCTTCAATACGCCGGTGGTGACGCTGGGCGTACGCCAGTCCATGCCTATTGCCTTCTATGCGCTCGATCAGATCCATGAGGAGCTGCGCGATATTACGCTCTTTCACGGGCTGATGCGCCAGCGCGGCAAGACCTATCGCATGCGCTTTTCAGACCCTGTCCCCGCGCGCGAGATACCGGGCAGCGAGGCCGAAGCCACCGCCTCAATCCTCCAGCAGGCCGAGGCATTGGCCTGGGGCCGGCAGTAAAAAAACCCCGGCGGATCGCTCCGCCGGGGCTGTTTCATGCGCAGAAGGCTGAACGCCTAGTAGCGGTAATGCTCGGCCTTGAACGGGCCTTTCTGCTCCACGCCGATATAGTCGGCCTGCTCGGTCGAAAGCGTGGTCAGCTTCGCGCCCAGCTTGTCCAGATGCAGCGCCGCGACTTTCTCATCGAGATGCTTGGGCAGGATGTAGACATCGTTCTTGTACTGATCGCCACGGGTCCACAGCTCGATCTGGGCCAGCACCTGATTGGTGAAGCTGGCGCTCATCACGAAGCTCGGATGGCCGTTGGCATTGCCCAGATTCACCAGCCGGCCTTCGGACAGGAGGATGATCTTGTGGCCTTCAGGAAACTCGATCAGATCGACCTGCGGCTTCACATTGGTCCACTGGAAATTGCGCAGCGCCTCGACCTGAATCTCGTTGTCGAAATGGCCGATATTGCAGACGATGGCCATGTTCTTCATGGCGCGCATATGGTCGAGGGTGATGACGTCCTTGTTGCCGGTGGCGGTCACGACGATGTCCACTTCGCCGATCACGTCTTCGAGGCGGACAACCCCGTAGCCGTCCATCGCCGCCTGCAGGGCGCAGATCGGGTCGATTTCAGTCACGGAAACCCGGCAACCCGCCTGTGACAGGGATTCGGCCGAGCCCTTGCCGACATCGCCATAGCCGCACACGACAGCCGTCTTGCCGGCCATCATCACGTCGGTGCCGCGCCGGATGGCGTCGACCAGGCTTTCGCGGCAGCCATAGCGGTTGTCGAATTTCGACTTGGTGACAGAGTCATTGACGTTGATCGCCGGGAAGGCGAGCTCGCCGCGCTTGGCCATCTGGTAAAGGCGCATCACGCCGGTGGTGGTCTCTTCGGACACGCCCTTGATGCTGGCCTTGGCCTTGGCAAACCAGCCCGGGCTCGCCTTGATGCGGCGTTGAATCGCGTCAAAGAGCCAGCGCTCTTCTTCCGATTTCGGCTCGCCGAGCACGGAGGGGTCTTTTTCGGCTTTTTCGCCCAGCTGGAGATACATGGTGGCATCGCCGCCATCATCCAGGATCATGTTGGCGGTTTCGCCATTCGGCCAGTGGAAGATGGCGTCGGCATAATCCCAGTATTCTTTCAGCGTCTCGCCCTTCACCGCGAAGACTGGCACGCCGGTCTCGGCAATGGCGGCGGCGGCATGGTCCTGGGTGGAGAAGATGTTGCACGAGGCCCAGCGCACTTCGGCGCCCAGAGCCGTCAGTGTCTCGATCAGCACGGCGGTCTGCACGGTCATGTGCAGCGAGCCGGCGATGCGGGCGCCTTTCAGGGGCTTGGATTTGCCGAATTCCTCACGCAGCGCCATCAGGCCCGGCATTTCGATCTCGGCCATGTCCAGCTCGATCCGGCCCCAGCGGGCCAGAGAGAGGTCCTTGACGAGATAGTCTTTGCCGTCGGGCGTGTTGAACAGCAGGGTCATGGATGATCCTTCTTTCGCGGAATTCAAAAGCGGGAGTGCTTGATATGCGCGGTGTATAGCCCCCGCGCGGGTGCAGCGCAAACGGCGCGCTGAGCGCTGTCACGGCTCTGACACAGGGAATTTGCAAACAAGAGGTTAAACCGGCCCGTTTTTTGTATACACTCTTTTAACGAGGGGCGTCTGTGCCATTGGCTTACAGCCGTGACGAGCACGAATATGGCGCGTGATGAGGGGAATACCAGGCATGGCGATACTGCCGACAGCTCACGCTACCCAGCGATTTGGAAGCCGCGCGATCGATTTCTACGTAGCGCCGGGACAGGTGATCGGCTCGGATCCGCGTGCCCGCGCTGACGAGCGCCGTATTCAGGATCTGGACGGCGAACGTCACCCTGTGCGGATCGGCAAGCGCGATTTTGCGCTCGATGCCGGTGACTATGCCGCCGTGATCCGCCTGCAGCCCGGCCCGAAACGGCGCTCCAGCCCGGTCGCGGTGGTCAATTACCGCACCAATAGCTGGACGCGCACCAGCCAGGACAATACCAGTATCCTGTCAAGCGCCGGCGTCTCGCGTAATGCAAACTGGCTACTGACGGTTCTCGCGCTCACGGTTCTTGCGCTTGTTATTGTCTGGCCGCAAATGCTCGCCCTGCTGGCCCTTTTGGCGCCCGGTCTGGCTAACGGCCTTCCCGCATTTGACGTGTTTTCGGCGCTGGTGGCCGTCCAGCCGGGTCTGGCCGATGCCCGGCTTGCCGAAGCGGTGCCTGCCGTATCGGACAGTCTTGTGGAGCTGGCGCCACAATTGTCAGGCTTTGAAGGGGCGGTGATCTTCGCCGCGATCACGCTCGCGGGCGCGCTTCTGGCGCTTGGCGCGCGTTCCTGGCGGTTCGCCTGGGTACCGGCCTTCCTGGTCATCACGCTGGCCGGTGCGGTGGCCATCAATGGCGCTGAAGCCGCGGCCATTCCCGCCTTGCTGGCTCTGGCAGGCAGCGTGACCCTGTTCCTGTTTGCAGGCGTCATCAATCGCTGGCGGGACGCTGCGCGTCTCGAAGCGCGCATTGCGCGTCTGGCCGATCATGTGCTGCGCCACCCCCCGCAGGAAATGGTGACCCGCCGTGAGACACCTGCCGCGCTTAGCGATGCCGGCGGGGCGCAGGCCGAAACACCAGAGGAGGAAGAGGCGCAAGGTGTACCGGCCGCAATGGTCGCGGCGCCTGTTGCTGCTGCGACCGCCAGCATTGCCCATTCAGGCGATAATGATGGCCCGAGCTCTGCGCTGGCCGAAGTGACGTCAGAAACGGAAGGCGGAGAGGAAGCCCGTACCGAGCCAGAGCTGGCCATGGCGGCCAGCGAGGACGCGGTACACCCGGCCGCGTTTGAGGCGCACGGCGCCGCCAGCGCCGGAGCGCAGGCTGTGCACGATCCGCGCGCCGAAGCCCGGTCCATGGACATTCCGCCGCCACCGCCCATGCCGTCGGAGGCCCTCTCTGGCGATGCTTCGGCTGAGCGCGTCAATCGTGATGCTGAAAGTGTGGAAGCGGGTGTGGAGACCGAGCCAGGTCCGGTGATCACCGAAACTGAAACCCTGCGGCCTGAAGCGCCTGTCGAGGCAGCCGGTATCGTTCCGCCGGCAGCCGGCGATGCCGCTGCCCCGCTGGAAATTGACGCATCGGAAGATGCCTCGCTGACGGCCGGCGATGCGTTTGGCGGTCAGGACAACGCGGTTGCCGCTGACGGCGAATTGGACGCCGACGATGCGGGAGCCGGGGTCACGGGCAGCGAAACGGGCGAGCGTCCGCGCGAGGGCTGATCATTCGCTTTCGCCGAACCCGCTCTCGACAAGCGTGCGGAGGGCGTCGGTCAGCGCCTCAGCGTCGGTGCCTTCTGCGCTCAGCGTCAGCTGGGTGCCCGGCCCGGCGCCCAGCATGAGCAGGTCCATGATGGAGCGGCCATCGGCCTGCTCGCCATCGCGCTCGACCAGTATCGAGGCCTCGAATTCTCTGGCCAGACCGACAAATTTTGCAGCCGCGCGGGCATGCAGGCCACGCTTGTTCACGATCGTGACGTCCGCCGTATACGTGCTCACGACAGCCCGTCAATCAGATGGGAGCCGACAGTGATATAACGCCTGCCTGCGCTTGAGGCATTGGCGGCGAGGTCGGAGAGGCTCATGCGCCCGCGCGCCTCGGCCAGCGTGATCATCATGGGCAGGTTGGCGCCGGCGATCACCTCTACCTTGCATTTCTCGAGAAGGGACATGGAGAGGTTGGAAGGGGTGCCGCCGAAAATGTCGGTCACGATGATGACGCCATCGCCGCTGTCTGCGGCCTCTACCGCCGCGCGGATATCGCCCCGGCGTTGCTCCATATCGTCATCGGCCCCGATGGAGACGGGCACACACGCCGCCAGACGGCCCACGACGTGCTCGGTTGCTGCCACCAGTTCCTGGGCAAGCTGACCATGGGTGACGATGACTAGGCCGATCATGGAGACTCTGAAGAGCGGGGCGGGACGATTTGTGACCGCCATGTAACCTTGCATTTCAGATATGTGAAAGGGGCGTCTTGCAAAGAGGCCACAGCAGTGCCTTTCAGGACACGCTCGTCAGCTCGATGACAAAACGTGCGCCGCTCGCCGGGCCGGTGCGGTTTTCCGCGTGGATTGTGCCGCCATGGGCCGAGATGATCTGGCGGGCAATCGCCAGCCCCAGCCCTGAATGGGTGCCAAATGCCGCACCGGCAGGACGCTGGGTGTAAAAGCGGTTGAAAATGGTTTCCAGCGCTTCGGGCGGAATACCGGGACCGTCATCTTCCACCGTGACGATGTAGCGCTCCCGGGCATTGCCGTGCTTACGTTTGATAAAAATGCGCACCTTGCCGTCTGGCGGAGAGAAGGTCAGTGCATTGTCGATCAGATTGGTGAAGACCCGCCCTAGCGGTTCCTCGCGCGCGGCGACAAAGGCCTCGCCGAGACTGGTCTGCAGCTCCAGCTGTCCGGGCGATGCCCGCTCCCCATCGATATAGACGCGCACAATATCGCGTATCAGGCGGACCAGATCGACCGGCGTGACCTGATCACGCGCCAGCTCGGCATCGAGCCTTGAGGCGTTGGAAATGTCGGTGATGAGGCGGTCGAGGCGCTGCACATCCTTCTGGATCACGCTGACCAGACGCTCGCGGGCGCTATCGTCGCGGGCGCGTACCAATACCTCGGCGGCAGAGCGGATGGAGGTGAGCGGGTTCTTGATCTCGTGGGCTACATCGGCGGCGAAGCTTTCAATCGCGTCCAGCCGGTCATAAAGGGCATCCGTCATGGCCCGGAAGGCCTGTTCCAGATCCCCAATCTCGTCGCCCCGGCGCGAGAAGTCCGGCAGAGGCACGCGCCGGCCGCCTGCCAGTTGCACGCTGCGCGCCGCATCCGACAGGCGCTTGACCGGGCCGGCAATGCGCAAGGCCAGAAGAGCACCGAAAGCAACGATGATGAGCGCAGCAAAGCCCAGATAGGGCAGGATCGCCACGCGGTCAGCGGCGATCAGGGCGTCATAATCATAGGATTCGTACGTCACCGAGCCGACAATGGTCTGTACGGGCGCTATGGCCAGTGTCACCGACACGACGCGCTCGCCATAGCGCCCGCGCCTCACCCCTGCCACGGCTTCGCCGGTTGTCTGGGCTAGCGCAATCTCCTCGGTGAGTGAGCGCTCGCGGGTCTCGCGTTCCTCGGCAGACAGGAAGAAGCCGCCGACGAAATCGCGCACGGCCCGCCAGAGGCCGGTGAAAAAGCCTTCTATATCGCGTTCACCGGGTGGTGGCAGGAGCTCCACGCTGACACGTCCGGCGCTCAGATAGCTGTCAGCGGCGAGGCGTCCTTCAGGTCCGTGGATCATGGCCCGCGTGCCCTCGGGCACGTAGAGCCGGGCGAGCACTTCGGCGGCTATGCGCGCATTGAGGGCGGGCTCAGGCGAGCCTTCCACCGCTGTCTCGGTGATGACATTGCGGATTATGTCGGCCTGCTGGGTCAGCGAGTCGACCTTGGCATCGATCAGGCCGGTGCGGTTCTCGATCAGGGCGAGCGTGCCCAGCGCCAGAAGCCCGAGCGCGAACAGATTGGCGACCAGGATGCCGGCAGCAAGGCGCGAAAATAGCGCCTGACGCAGAGTGGAGGTGAGCCCTGCCAGCCGCGCCTTCAGGCGGCCCGGCTCACGCCTCCTTGTAGCGGTATCCGACGCCATAAAGGGTCTCGATCCCGTCAAAGCTGTCGTCGACGACGCGGAATTTCTTGCGGATGCGCTTTATGTGGCTGTCAATCGTGCGGTCATCGACATAGACCTGATCGTCATAGGCCGCGTCCATGAGATTGTCCCGGCTCTTCACATAGCCTGGACGGTTGGCCAGTGCCTGCAGGATCAGAAACTCGGTGACGGTCAGGCGCACCGGCTTGCCATTCCATAGACACGCATGCCGGTTGGGGTCGAGGGTCAGCGAGCCGCGCACCAGTGCCTTCTGGTCGGCTTCGCTGGCCGGCAGGTCGGCATCATCGGGCTGGGCGCGGCGCAGCACGGCCTTGATCCTCTTGGCCAGAAGCTGGTGGGAGAACGGCTTGGCTATATAGTCGTCAGCGCCCAGATCCAGCCCCAGCGCCTCGTCGAACTCGCCATCCTTGGAGGTCAGGAATATGACCGGCAGGTTGGAGCTCTGGCGCACGCGGCGCAGCAGTTCCAGCCCGTCCATGCGCGGCATCTTGATGTCGAATATGGCAAGGTCCGGCGGGTTGTCGGAGAGGACATTCAAGGCCTCCACCCCGTCGGTGAAGGTCTGCACCTGATAGCCTTCACCTTCAAGGAAGAGGGAGACGGAGGTGAGAATGTTCTCGTCATCATCGACAAGGGCTATCTGGGCCATGCGTATTTTGATCCTCTGATCAGGACAGGTCTGAGCAAACCTACAGCGCTGCCCGCCCGGAGCAAGGGGGTTGAGCGAGCCTCATGGTTACGAGCGGTTAAGCATAACACGCCAGTGTGGGACGCAGCGGGGAAACAATCAGGGTGCGGGCGGGCTCCATGGCTTCGGGAAAAGTCCATTTCGAGGTCTTCCTCAAGAAGCATCCAAAGGCGGAATGGGTGCTGGTGGAAGCGCTCAACGAACGTTCCGACGCGATCAATCTGGCTGACCGGCTTGTCGCCAAGATGCCCCGCGGCTCGGCCCGGGTGGCGCGTGAAACATGGAATGATGCCAGCGGCACGTTCAGCACCGTCACCATTCATGAGGTAGGCGCAGAACGCTTCAGCGTTCCCGATGCCAAGACTGGCGAGGCAACACTGCCTTGCGTGACGCCGGAGGATCTGGCCGGGCCTGCTGCGCGCGATACGGTGCGCCGCGCTCTCGCCCCATGGCTGGAACGTCAGGAAATCTGCCCGCTGGAACTGCTGTACCGGCCTGATATGGCCGAGGCGCTGGATGCGTGCGAAAGCGATCTGCAGCACGCCATCCAGAAAGTGGCGATTGCGCGCTCGCAGAACTCCGACGCGTCGGTTCACGCTTATGTCCGCCTTCTTACCGAGCTGGTTGAGCGGGCGATCGAAAAGGCGCGCAAGGATGCCAAACGCAAGGCGCAGGACCCGAGAAATGCCAGCTTCCGGGAGCTGACCGAGAAAATTCATGCTGAAGGCAGCGCCGAAACACGCCTGCGCCGGGCTATAGCCGAGCGGCTGGCCAATGCGTCCGGCATGGCGCGCAAGGCCGAAATGCTGCTCGATTTCCATGATGACCTGCCCGACGATCCGGACGCGCGCGCCTTTGCGGCAAAGGAGGCGGATGCCTTTCTGGCCGAAATGCTCTCCTTTGATCGTGCGCTGAACCAGATTCTCGGCCAGAGCCGGGATCTGGGCAGTCATGTCGAACGTCTGACCAGCGTGTTTGCCGGCACCCAGACTCATCCCAGCATGACCGCCGCACCCGACAATGCGCGCCGGCTGGCGTCAAAATTTGCAGCAAGCCAGCTGCCCGACAGCAAGGGCGAGATCGCGCGGCGTGTGCTGGAGGCCTTGCGTCAGCCCAAGCGCTTCAAGCCGGACAACGTGCTTGAAGAAATTGCGCTCGCCCGCTCGCTCGCCCAGCGCCTCATCGCGGCCTCAGGTGATCATCTCAATCCGCAGGCCCTGGTGGAGGCGTTCACGGTGCGCTCGGCGCGCCTGTTATCGCCTGAATCGGTCGAGGAGGCCTTGAAGGACGCCGCGACACCCGCCGAGGAAATTACCCGCCTCCTGTCGATGGAAGACAATCTGGTCGGTGAGCAGAACAAGGTGAAGCTGGCTACCTACGTGCGGGCAAAGCTCTCATCACAGAAATCGGTAAGCTGGTTTGTGAAGGGCCCCGGCCAGCCGTTTGAACGCCTGGCCACGCTGGCATCACTGCAAAAGCGGGCCCTGAAAGGGACATTTCCCGAAGCGGCGAAGCTGGAAATGAGTGATGCATTTGACCAGCTGGGCGTGGCCATTATTCACGATAACAAGCTCTTTGAACGTATCACGGCCTCAAACCTGCCCGCCCTCGACCGGGCTGCGGGACTATTGCGGCTTGCCGCGCAGGACATACTGCCACTGGGACGCTGCCAGCAGGACGCGCAGGCACGCGCCATGCGGCTCTTGTCCTCGGAAATGGGCCGGGCCGAAGCGCGTGCCGAAAACGGCCCCGCCAAGCTGCAGGAATTGCAAGGCCTGCTAGCGCGGATACAGCCCGTCCCCCGGCCATCTGCTCCTGCCGAGATCGCAGATCCCGTACCCGCCGGGGATCAGGCC
>ERZ869909.2243-NODE-2243-length-13304-cov-4.909730_pt1 | contig 13304 bp, 13 predicted proteins | sample MGYA00520892_ERZ869909 | MGnify/ENA primary metagenome ERZ869909 (study PRJEB32215, sample SAMEA104723947) | bioreactor metagenome | biome: bioreactor; feature: anaerobic bioreactor; material: water | place: China | collected 2015-03-12 ... | reverse complement strand
GTTCCCCGCCGCCGGTGAAGCGCTATCTAGGTCCACCAAACAAAACACGCAAGACCAAAAAGACAGAATGATGACGATTTTCTTGCACGACCCTCGGAAAGTGCAGGATTTATTGGCTTTCGCGAGCCCCTGGGCCGGCACCGGATAGTGCTTGCGCCGCAGGGCCCCGCCGCCCCGACCGAGCCCCGGAAATGAAAAGTTGCGCCTCAGGCGGCCGGTCCGGCAACTTTCGCCAATCCGAAACCTGAATCACCCCACTGAAGGCCGACTCGCATGCGAGTCGAAGGCGAGTCGCAACCGATTCCTCGCCGCTTCCGGCCTGAACGGCGCCGAATCGCGACGGCAAGGCGCGAATCGTGCCCGGACCGGAGCCCGCTGAACCAGAGCGGTTTCACGTTAGCTTGAATTGAAAACCCAAGGCGCCGTGGCCTAGCGCGCAAGCGGCCCGTTTCAAGCGCCCGGACAGCGGAACTTTTCGCCGCATCCGGTCATCCAGCCGCCCTGCCCTGCGTAAACCCGTTTGTCGCGCATCGAGGGTGATGCGCCGCACGCCAGTGCTCCGGAATCGCCGGAGCAGGTAACAAAGGGAGCTTGAGAACATGATCCGCAATACGCTTACCGCCACCGCCTTCCTTGCCCTCGCCACCGCGCCCGCGCTGGCCGATGGTCATGGCATGGATATCGTCGATACCGCCGTGGCCGCCGGCAGCTTCACCACGCTGGTCGCCGCCGTCGAAGCGGCCGGGCTGGTCGATACGCTCAAGGGCGAAGGCCCCTTCACCGTCTTCGCTCCGACCGACGAGGCTTTCGCCGCACTGCCCGAGGGCACGGTCGAAGCGCTGCTCAATGACATTCCGACCCTGACCGCGATCCTGACCTATCATGTGGTGCCGGGCGCGGTGATGTCGGGCGATCTGAGCGACGGCATGATGGCCGAGACCGTCAATGGCCAGTCGGTGACGATCAGCCTGGGCGAAGGCGTGATGGTCGACGGCGCAAATGTGGTCGCCGCCGATATCGAAGCCTCGAACGGGGTCATTCATGTCATCGACGCGGTGATCCTGCCGAACTGAGCCGCGGCGCCACTCATTTTCAGGAGGACAAGATGATCAATCGCAGAACCGCCCTTCGCGGCATGATGGCGCTTGGCGCCGCAGCTCTGGCCCCGATGCCGCTGATGGCCCGCATGCGCGGCGCCGATATCGTCGATGTCGCGGCCGGCAACCCGGATTTCTCGACCCTGGTTGCCGCCGTTCAGGCCGCAGGGCTGGTGGACACGCTCAAGGGTGACGGGCCGTTCACGGTCTTCGCCCCTACCGATGCGGCCTTTGCCGCCCTGCCGCGCGGCACGGTCGAAAGCCTGCTGATGCCGGAGAACCGCGATCAACTGGTCAATGTGCTGACCTATCATGTGGTGCCCGGCATCATCCGCGCCGAGCGCGTGGTGGGTCAGCGCGGGCGTATCGCCATGGTCAACGGCCAGTTCATTCGGGTCGATGGGACCGGCGGCGGCGTGCGCGTCAACCGCAGCGCCAATGTGGTGGCCACCGATATCGCGGCTTCGAACGGGCTGATCCATGTGATCGACCGCGTTCTGCTGCCGAGCTGATACTGAAACCCGCGCGCGCCCTTTTCGAAGGGCGCGCGCGACATCTTCCTGCCGCAGCGCCGGTTACTGCCTCAGCGCCGGCAGGCCGACGCCGGTGCTTTCGAAACCGCCATCGACGGCGATCACCTGCCCGGTGACATAGCTGGCGCGACCCGATCCCAGAAACACGATCATCTCGGCGATCTCGTCCTCGCTGCCGTAGCGGTTGAGCGGGATGGCGTCGTGATAGGCGTCGATGATCTCCTGGCTGTGCACGGCCATGGCCAGTTTGGTCCGCACCGGACCGGGGCAGACACAATTGGCGCGGATGCCATGTTCGCCCAGTTCCGCCGCCTGCTGCTTGGTCAGCTGGATCACCGCCGCCTTGGAGGTGCCATAGGCCACCCGCAGCGTCGAGGCCCGCAGGCCCGAGATGGAGGCGATGTTGACGATCGCCCCGCGGCTCGCCTTGAGTGCCGGGATCGCCGCCTGCGAACACAGGAACACCCCGTCCAGATTAGTCTCCATGATGCGGCGCCAGCGGGCGAAATCGGTTTCCTCGATCGGGCCGAAATCGGCCACGCCGGCATTGTTGACCAGCGCATCCAGCCCGCCGAATACCCCCGCCACGCCCTCGATCATCGCTGCCACCTGATCGGGTTGCGAGACATCGCATTCGAAGGCGCGCGCGCCGTCGAGCCCCTGCGCGGCCTCATGCAGCGCCGGCATGTCGCGGTCGATCATCGCCACCTGCCAGCCCTCGCGCAGAAAGAGCCGGGTGGTGGCCAGCCCGATGCCGCGCGCGGCTCCGGTGACGAGAGCGGTTTTTCTGGTCATTCGGCCTGTTCCTTGCCTGTTGGTTGCAGATCGGGGCGCGCCGCGATGGCGCAGAGCAGCTCGAACATCAGCGAGGCGCCCAGAAAGGCGGTGCCGCCCGAGGCATCGAAGGGCGGCGAGACCTCGACCAGATCGGCGCCGATGATATTGAGCCCGCTGAGCGCGCGCGCCACTTCCAGCGCCTGCCAGCTGGTCGGGCCGCCGACCTCGGGCGTGCCGGTGCCGGGCGCATAGACCGGATCGACGAAATCGATGTCATAGGTGACATAGGTCTCGCCCCCGCCGACGATGGCGCGGGCCTCTTCCATGACATCGGCAACGCCGCGGGCATGAAATTCCTCGATGGGGATGACGCGGATGCCGGTGGCGCGGGCGAAATCGCGGTCCTCGCTGTCATAGGTGGTGCCGCGAATGCCGATCATGCAGACCCGCGCGGGATCGAGCAGCCCTTCCTCGACGGCGCGGCGAAAGGGCGTGCCATGGGTGAACATCATGCCACCGAAATAGCTGTGAAAGAGGTCGGTATGGCTGTCGAACTGGATCATGCCCAGCGGGCGCTCGCGGGCCAGAGCGCGCAGGATCGGCAGGCTGCACAGATGATCGCCCCCGGCGGTGAGCGGGATGATGCCGCGGGCATGAACCTCGGTAAAGAAAGCCTCCATCCGGCGCAGGCTGTCCTGCAGATCGGCCGGGTTGGGCGCGACATCGCCCAGATCGGCGCAGCGCAGCCGCTCGAACGGGCGCATGCCGCTGATCCCGTGCTGGGCGCGGATCATGGTGGAGGCATCGCGCAGCTGGCGCGGCCCGTGGCGCGGGCCGGGACGGTTGGTGGTGCCGCCATCCCAGGGCGCGCCGATCAGACCCACCTGCACCTCGTTGATGCGTGGATCGTCAAGCGGCACATGCGGCAGGCGCATGAAGCTCGGCAGGCCGGCGAAACGCGGCAGCACGAAACCCGAAACCGGCTGAAAGAAATTGTCCATCCTGCCCCCTCGCCCGGCCACACATCCGGTCCCTCGCCTGGTCCCTCGTCTGGCCCTTCGTCTGGCCCCTCGTCTGGTCCCCTGCCCGGCTGGCGCCACTCAAGCAAACCCGCAAGCCGTTGTCACGCCCCGAAACAGCCTTTCCCTGCACTTGGCGCCGCACGCTTGACGCCACAGGCCGCGCGCGGCAGGGATAGGGGCAAAGAGGGGGCACCATGCAGCAGATACTCGCCATTGATCAGGGCACCACATCGAGCCGGGCCATCGTCTTTGATGCGACACTCACGCCGCGCGCCTCGGCCCAGCAGGAATTCGCGCAGCATTTCCCGGCTTCCGGCTGGGTGGAGCATGACCCGCGCGACCTGTGGCGCACGGTGCTGGAGACCTGCCGCGCCGCGCTCGATCAGGCCGGGCCGGTCGAGGCCATCGGCATCACCAACCAGCGCGAGACGCTGATCATCTGGGACCGCGAAAGCGGCGAGCCGATCCATCGCGCCATCGTTTGGCAGGACCGCCGCACCGCCGATACCTGCGCCCGGCTGCGCGCCGAAGGGCATGAAAGCCTGGTCAGCGGGCGCACCGGGCTGCTGCTCGATCCGTATTTCTCGGCCACCAAGGCGGCCTGGGTGCTGGATAGTGTGCCCGGCGCCCGCGCCCGGGCCGAGGCCGGCAAGCTGGCGCTGGGCACGGTGGATTGCTTCCTGATCTGGCATCTGACCGGCGGGCGGGTGCATGCCACCGATGCCACCAATGCCGCGCGCACCATGCTCTATAATATCCGCACCGGGGAATGGGACGCCGATCTGTGCCGGCTGTTCGGTGTGCCGAAGGCCCTTCTGCCCGAGGTCCGCGACTGCAATGCCCATTTCGGCGAAACCGACCCGGCGCATTTCGGCCGCGCGGTGCCGATCCTGGGCGTGGCAGGCGATCAGCAGGCCGCTACCATCGGCCAGGCCTGTTTCGCGCCGGGGATGATGAAATCGACCTATGGCACCGGCTGTTTCGCGCTGATGAATACCGGCGGCGAGATGGTGCCCTCGCATAACCGGTTGCTCAGCACCATCGCCTACCGGATCGACGGCAAGGTCAGCTATGCGCTGGAGGGCTCGATCTTCGTTGCCGGTGCGGTGGTGCAATGGCTGCGCGACGGGCTGGGGGTGATCGAGAATGCCGCCCAGACCCAGGCGCTGGCCGAGGCCGCCGATCCGGCACAGCAGGTGATTCTGGTGCCGGCCTTCACCGGGCTCGGCGCGCCCTATTGGCAGCCCGAATGCCGCGGGGCGATCTATGGGCTGACGCGCGGTTCGGGCCCGGCGGAACTGGCACGCGCGGCGCTGGAAAGCGTGGGGTTCCAGACCCGCGACCTGTGGTCGGCGATGCGCGATGACTGGACAAAGAGCGGCGCCAGGGCACCGGCGGGCACGCTGCGTGTCGATGGCGGGATGAGCGCCTCGGATTTCGCCATGCAGTTTCTGGCTGATATTCTGGGCGCACCGGTGGACCGCCCGAAAGTGCTGGAGACAACCGCCATGGGCGCCGCCTGGCTGGCCGGGGCCAGCGCCGGGATATGCCCGGATGCTGCGCGTTTCGCCGAGAGCTGGGCGCTGGAGCGGCGTTTCGAGCCGGCGATGGCGGATGAGGCGCGCGAGGCGCGTTATGCCGCCTGGCAACGGGCGGTGGCGGCAACCATTTCTGCTACAGGCTAGGGTGAAGGGCGGGGGCGCTGCCCCCGGACCCCCGGGATATTTCTGGCACAAAGACGGGTTGGCTCTAGGCGGTGAAATCGCCGATCACCGCGACGCCGGGCGGCGTGGGGCCGTTGAAGGCGAAAAGCTCGGCCGAGGCGCCGGAAAGTGCGATCTCGCGGGCGATCAGCGGCGTGACATCAACCCGCCCGGCCTCGATCAACCCCAGCAGCGAAGGGTAGCGCCAGGCCGGCATGCCGCGCGTGCCATAGAGCGCCAGGTTGCGCATATAGACGGTGTTCATGTTGATCTGCATATGCGCGGTATGGCCCACCGGCATGCCGACCTGCACATGCCGGCCCAGCGCGCGCAAACAGTCGATCGAGGCATTGGTTGTCGCCTCGATGCCCAGCGCCTCGATGGAGACATGCGCACCCTTGCCGCCGGTCAGCTCGATGATGCGCGCCGCGACATTGCCTTCGCGCGCGTCGATTGCGGCCTCGGCGCCGAGCGACAGCGCGTGTTCGAGCTTTTCGGGCACCACATCGACGACGATCACCCGCGCCCCCAGCGCCCGGCCGAGGATCAGGCAGGAAAGCCCTATGCCGCCGGTGCCATGCACCGCCAGCCATTCGCCGCCCTGAATGGCGGCGCGACCGGTGAGCGCATGCCAGGCCGTCGTCACCCGGCAGCCGAGCCCCGCGGCGGTGACCGGCGAGAGGCTTTCGGGCAGGCGCGCGAGGTTATGGGCCCGCGGCACCGAGATATATTCGGCATAGGCGCCGGGCTCGACAAAGCCGGGCAGGCGCTGGTCCTCGCAGGTATTGGAATGGCCCGACTGGCATTGCGGGCAGGAGCCGCAGGCGAGGATGAAGGGTGCGATCAGCCGGTCACCCACCGCCCAGCGCGCCTGCGGCCCGGCCTCGACCACCTCGCCGCAATATTCATGGCCAAGGATCTGGCCCGGTTTGACGCGCGGATGCTCGCCCACCCATCCATGCCAGTCGGAACGGCAGATGCCGCAGGCCAACACCTTGAGCACCACGCCATCCTCCTCGCAGCGCGGATCGGGCAGGGTTTCGAGGGAAAGATCGGCATTGTATTCACGCAAGACCGCGGCGCGCATGGGTTCCTCCTGTCTGGTTGGCTCCAGAGAGGCATGGGTATGGCGCGGCGTCAAGCACCGGGCGCACGGGCCGCAACGTCACGGCCAAGGCGCGCCTTGCATTCCCGGCCTGCGGCTCTAGGCTTCGCGACGGATCACGCCCAGGGAGGAACAGGCATGACGGAACAGGCACTTGCGGGGCGGCATGCCCTGATCACCGGCGGCGGCACGGGTATCGGGCTGGCGATTGCCCGGGCGCTGGCCGCAGCCGGCGCCGAGGTTACCATCACCGGGCGGCGCGGCGATGTGCTGGAGGAAGCCGCCGACGGCGCGCCGCGCCTGCACCCGCTGGTGATGGATGTCGCCGAGGAGGCGAGCGTCGCGGGTGGCTGCGCCCGCGCCATTGCCGCACGCGGGCCGATCACCATTTGCGTGCCCAATGCCGGCATCGCCGAGGGCAAGGCGATCACCAAGATGGATATGGCCTTCTGGCGCCGCATGATGGCGATCAATCTGGACGGCGCCTATGTGACGGTGCGCGAATGCCTGCGCGGCATGCAGGACGAGGGCTGGGGACGGGTGATCTTCGTCTCGTCGATTGCCGGGCTGAAAGGGCTGAAGGGGGCGCCGGCCTATACGGCCTCGAAACACGGGATGATCGGACTGATGCGCGGCCTCTCGGAAGATTATTTGGGTTCGGACATGACCTTCAACGCGCTCTGCCCCGGCTATGTCGATACCGAGATCGTGACGCGCAATACCGACAGCATCGCCGCCCGCGCCGGGATCAGCACCGATGCGGCGCGCGATCTGATGGTCAAGACCAACCGCCACAAGCGGCTGATCCGGCCCGAGGAAGTGGCCTCGGCGGCGCTCTGGCTGTGCCTGCCGGGGTCGGAAAGCATCAACGGGCAATGTATCGAGATCGCCGGTGGGCAGATGTGACCTGACAGGGAGCGTGGCGGGATGAGCGGGGCAAAGGGGCTGACCCAGGGGATTGCCCCGCGCGTGCTGTTGGCGACCTTCGCGCTGGGCGCGGCGGGGGGCGGGCTTTTCACGCTGGCAGGCGTGCCGCTGGGCATGCTGCTGGGCTCGCTGCTGGCGGTGGCGGTGGCGGCGGCGGCCGGGGTACGCTTCTTTGGCCAGGTGCCGGCCGTGCCGCAGGGCTGGCGGCTGGTGCTGATGCCGGTGATTGGCGTGGCCATCGGCGCAGGCTTTCCGGTCGATTTTCTGGAACAGGCGGCGCGCTGGTGGCTGACGCTGCTGGCGCTGGTGGTCTTCGTGCCGCTGGCGCATCTGATCGGCTGGGGCGTCTATCGCCATATCGGCCGGGTAGAGCCGCGCACCGCCTATTTCGCTGCCATGCCGGGCGGCTTCTTCGAGGCGCTGGAAATGGGCGAGCGCGCCGGCGCCGACATGGCGCTGCTGGTGGCGCTGCAATTTCTGCGGCTGATCCTGTGCATCATCTGCATTCCCATCGCCTTTGCGCTCTTGACCGGGCAACTGGTTGGCAGCGGCGGTGGCATGGACTGGCCCGGCGCCGGCGAGCCGCTGCTGGCCTGGGATATGATGGTGCTGGGGCTTGCGGGCCTTGGCGGCTGGTGGCTGGCGGCGCAGCTGCGCCTGCCGGCGGCGGTGCTGTCGGGGCCCCTGCTGCTGAGCGGGCTGGCGCATGTCACCGGCCTGACCGCCGCCGCGCCACCGGAATGGATGATCCTGTTCACGCAATGGGTGGTCGGCACGGCGCTGGGCAGCCGCTTCGCCGGCTTCGGCCCCAGGCTTCTGTGGCTGGCGCTGCGGCTTTCGGCGCTGTCGGTGGTGCTGATGATGGTGCTGGCGGTGGCGATCGCGATGCTGCTTGCCGGACCTGCGGGTGAGGCGAAACTGGCGGTGGTGCTGGCCTTCGCTCCGGGTGGCATCACCGAGATGTCGCTGGTGGCGCTGTCTTTGCAGATGAGCGCGGTCTATGTGACCATGCATCACCTGCTGCGCATCGTGCTGGCGGTGATCGTGGCGCGGATCGGGCTGCGGTTCCTGCCCGGCCCGGCCCGGAACCCCTAGCCCTGCGGCGTCATCACCTTGCGCTGGCGGGCGCGCTCGATGCCCAGTTGCCGCTCGCGCCAGATGATCATGATGCCCGCCGCCACCACGATGGCCGCGCCCAGAAGCATGGTCAGCGTCGGCACCTCGTCGAAGACCCAGTAGCCGATGGCCAGCGCAAAAAGGATCGAGACATATTCGAACGGCGCGATGACCGAGGCATCGGCGTCGCGGTAGCTCGATGTCAGCAGCACCTGCCCCACCCCGCCCAGAAGCCCCGCCAGCACCAGCGCCCCCAGCACCGGCCAGCTGGGCCAGACCCAGCCGAAAGGCAGCGTCACCAGCGACAGAAGCGTCGCCGTCAGCGAGAAATAGAACACGATCGCCGAGGTCGATTCGCTGGCCACCAGTTTGCGCACGAAGATCTGCGCCAGGGCGGCGAAGACCGCGCCCCCCAGCACCAGCACCGCGCCCAGCGTCTGGGCATGGCTCAACTCGGCGGCCCCCAGGCTGAGCCGCGGCGACAGCACGATCAGCACGCCCACCAGCCCGACGATCACCGCACTGAGGCGAAAGAGCCGCACATCCTCGCCCAGAAACATCGCCGCAAAGATCACCACCAGCAGCGGCGCGGCATAACCGATGGCCGTCACCTCGGGCAGCGGCAGAAGGCCCAGCCCGGCAAAACCCAGCCCCATCGCCATCGTGCCCACCAGCCCACGCCAGACATGACCCATGGGCTGGGCGGTCTGCAGGCCGCGGCGCAGCTCATGGCGCCAGGCCAGCCAGGTCAGGATCACCGGCATGGCAAAGAGCGAGCGAAAGAACACGGCCTCGCCGGGCGGCACGGTATCGGCGCTGACCTTGATCAGGCTGGCCATGACGATGAACACCAGGACCGAACAGATCTTGAGCAGAATTCCCCGCAACGGTCGCATGGGCGCCTCCAGCTTTGCACAAGTTCACTATCGCCCCGAGGCGAGGCCGGCAAGCCCCCACACGGCCTTCCCCGGCCAGATGCCCACCCCTCGGCTCCCCGCCCCGCGCCCGAACCGACGCCGCGCAGAATTGCCCCTGATGCACGAAAATCCCTCTGGACACTCCCGATGGCCTCGCCTAAGAAACCGCCACCCGAAAGCCGATGCGCTTTCTCCCGTGCCCGGGTAGCTCAGGGGTAGAGCAGTGGATTGAAAATCCTCGTGTCGGTGGTTCGATTCCGCCCCCGGGCACCACTTAACAATCTGAATAAACAGAAGAATTAATTGGGTAGCCTTCCAGGCGCCGGCTTCATGGGCCGCCTGTTGCTGAAACCGCCGTCGCCACGTTGCACCTGACCGAGGGTATCGGCGAGCAGATGCGGGCAACGAAGCATCGGATGCGGTCCGATCTGCCGAAGATCTATAGCCAGGAGCTGCTGAACAACCTCTTTCGCCACCCCTACACCCGCATCGAATATGTTCAGGCAGATCTGGGCGTGACGCGCCAGACAGCCGCGCGCTACCTCGATATGCTCGCAGAGAACAGTTTCGTCGAGAAGCACCGGGCCGGGAAGCACAACTACTACATCAACATGAAGCTCGTGCAGCTGCTGATGACGGTATCGGAGGGGGCGTAAGTGCCAAAGGAAGGCCTTGCTGGCATGCGATGCGATCCTGGCAGTCCCTTACCATCTGCGCGTTTCACCGGTGTCGATATGAATGAAGGTCGAATACCGTCCGAGGCCGCCGCGGCCGAGTGCTGCTGCACGTTGATGCAGCGCACGCGCTCCCAGGCTGCGATGTGTGATGTCGAGCGCCTGGCCATGCAAGTGGTGTGAGTTGGCAGCCCCTCCGCGCACATTTCTTGAAGATGAGCGAAACCCATGGGTCAGGATCAGTGGTTCGTCAGCACCAGCAAGGCGCTGGATGTCGCATGCCAGATCAAGAAGGTGCGGGTCCATCTCGCCGAACTCGCCTGTGCGCAGATCACGGGCAAAATGCGCAAAACGTTCGAGTGAGCCTGGCAGGTATTCGCGGCCGTCAAAATAGACCTCGTTGAACACCTCGTCGGTCCGCTGATTGATCATGAGCAGGCTTCGCGGTTCAGCGGCTTCGGGCTCTTGTGTCCGGCGCAGAAAGGCAGACGCGGGCGTCGCCGGCAGGCCGCCGAGGGCGGCAGAGGCACCAAACAGAAAGGCGCGCCTGCCGAGTGCAGTGCGTTGACCGAGGGTCCGCATTGAAGTCTCCGGGATCGTTTGTCGTCGGCCGGGGCTCTACGCTAGTGGCACCGATCATCCCAGAGACCCGACCGGTCACATCCCTGTGTCGGCGGATTTTGACCAATCCGCTTGATCCAGGCCATCCGCGATCCCGGCTTCCCGCATGAGCAACAGCGGCCGGGCTAGGATCGCGTCCTGCACCACTTGTGGCGGGGCGTCGATTTCCGGCTCAAAGTCATCGGCAATGAATGCGGTCCACGGCATCGCGCCAATACGACCTTGAAGATATCTGGCCTTGGGGAATTCACGGTGCGAAAACCGGCTGCCGGGCGATAGAGTCGCGTCCGCAGGCGCATGGCGCTGGCAGCCTTGGCATTCCTCCCGGCCTGAGTTATTGCGCCATCAGCGAACCTGGAGCCGGGTGCGAATCCCGGCTGGCTCTTCCGGCCGCCGATCCGCCGGACAACCTGAACAACACCAGAGACAGAGGCTGACGTCCGCTTGCAGCGCGGCGCGGTCAGGGACAGATTTCGCATGATTTCACTCGATGCCTACCGCCGGCAATGGACCGGCAATATTCGCGGTGACCTGCTCTCGGGACTGGTAGTGGCGCTGGCGCTGATCCCCGAGGCCATTGCCTTTTCCATCATCGCCGGCGTTGACCCCAAGGTGGGGCTTTATGCCAGCTTCTCGATCGCGGTGATCACCGCGATCACCGGTGGAAGGCCGGCGATGATCTCGGCGGCGACCGCGGCAACGGCCGTGCTGATGGTGACATTGGTACGCGACCATGGGCTGCAATATCTGCTGGCCGCAACGGTGCTGGCGGGGCTGATCCAGATCGCGGCGGGTGTGCTGCGGCTGGGTTTCGTCATGCGCTATGTGTCGAAATCGGTGATGACGGGATTTGTGAACGCGCTGGCGATCCTGATCTTTCTGGCGCAACTGCCCGAACTTGACCCCCGCAACGTGACCGGGCTGACCTATCTGCTGGTCGGCGCGGGGCTGGCGATCATCTATCTGTTTCCTCGGCTCACGAAAGCCGTGCCCTCGCCGCTGGTCACCATCATCGTGCTGACCACGCTGGTCTGGGCGTTGGGGCTCGATGTGCGCACCGTGGGCGACATGGGCACGCTGCCCGATACGCTGCCGGTTTTCCTGATCCCGCAGATCCCGCTGACGCTGGAGACGCTGCTGATCATCCTGCCCTATTCGACGGCCATTGCCGTGGTGGGTCTGCTGGAAAGCCTGATGACGCAGAATATCGTCGACGATCTGACCGACACCACATCGAACCGCGATCAGGAATGTGTGGGCCAGGGTCTCGCCAACACGGCGACCGGATTCATCGGCGGCATGGCGGGTTGCGCAATGATCGGGCAGTCGGTAATCAATATCAAATCGGGCGGTCGCGGACGGTTGTCGACGCTGCTGGCGGGCATCTACCTCCTGCTGATGGTTGTGTTCCTCGGAAGCTGGGTCGCCCAGATCCCGATGGCTGCCCTCGTAGCAGTAATGATCATGGTGTCCATCGGCACCTTCAACTGGGCGTCCATTCGAGATCTCAGCAAGAACCCGCCCAGTTCCAGCATCGTAATGGTCGCGACGGTCGTCGTCGTGGTGCTGACCCACGATCTGGCCAAGGGCGTGCTGGTGGGCGTGCTGCTCTCGGGCATCTTCTTCGCAACCAAGGTCGGCCGGTACATGCATGTCGGTTCGCAGTCAGTGGACGAAGGCCGCGCTCGGGAGTATCGGGTAGTCGGCCAGGTGTTCTTCGCTTCGTGCGAGGCCTTCGTCAACGCCTTCGACTTCAAGGAAGTGGTCGACAAGGTCACCATCGACGTGTCGCGCGCCCATTTCTGGGATATCTCCGCAGTTTCAGCGCTGGACAAGGTGGTGATCAAATTCCGCCGCGAAGGCACCGAAGTCGAGATACTCGGCCTCAACGAAGCCAGTTTGACGATGATCGATCGCTTCGGCATCCGCGACAAGCCAGACGCCGCCGAGCGGCTGATATCCCACTGAGGAGTGCATCACGATGAACATGACCAGTAAGAAGATCGTGGCCTGCGTCGACGGCACGTCCGCGTCCGCCTCGGTGACCGCCTACGCGGCTTGGGCGTCGCTGCAGCTTGGCATCCGACTGGAGTTCCTGCATGTAATCGACCGCCACCCGGAAGTCGCCGAGAGCGGCGACTACTCCGGCAATCTGGTGGCCGACTCGCATCAGCACCTGTTGCAACAACTATCGGACAAGGACCTTGCACGCAGCAAGTTGGGGAAGGAACAAGGCCGGGCGATCCTCAAGACCGCCGAGGCCGAGGCGCGCACCGCCGGAGTGAAAGAGACGGACGTACGTTTGCGTCACGGCAGCCTCATTGAATCGCTGACCGACATGGCTGCCGACATCGATCTGGTCGTCCTCGGACAACGCCATCACACCGACGCTTCGGGCAAAGTGCACCTCGACCACACGCTCGAAGGCGTGATCCGGAGGATGAGATGCCCGGTGCTCGCAACACTCGAGAGGTTCAGCGCGCCCAGTCGCCTCATGATCGCCTTCGACGGTAGCCCCGCAAGTCGCGCCAACGTCGAACGAATCGCCAGGCACCCGTTAGTACAGGGCATGCAATGCCATGTGGTGATGGCCAACGACCGCTCCGAGCCACTGGTCGACAAGATGCTTTCCTGGGCGCGCGAAACGCTTGAAGCACAAGGCCATGAGACAGTTACCAACCTCTTGCTAGGCGAGCCGATCACCGTGCTGCGGGATTACGCCCGCAGCCAAGCGATCGATCTCATGGTGACTGGAGCCTTCGGGCATTCGCTGATCCGGCAGCTCATTTTCGGCAGCACGACCTCTACGCTG
>ERZ869909.2242-NODE-2242-length-13316-cov-7.130070_pt1 | contig 13316 bp, 11 predicted proteins | sample MGYA00520892_ERZ869909 | MGnify/ENA primary metagenome ERZ869909 (study PRJEB32215, sample SAMEA104723947) | bioreactor metagenome | biome: bioreactor; feature: anaerobic bioreactor; material: water | place: China | collected 2015-03-12 ... | reverse complement strand
CGAGCCCGGGGCCAACCCCGAAACCCAGGCAACCACTCTCACTCGGGTTGGTACATAAATCGGGGGCAGGTCACCCTCACCCCTGCCCTCTCCCAGAGGGAAATTGAGAATCCCGGGAGGCGAGCGTCCTCGCGAGCATGGGCCGTGCGTGTGCTCCCCCTCACCCCTGCCCTCTCCCAGAGGGAGAGGGAGTTTGGCAAGGTCGCCTCTGCCTGTCTACAACGACTTCCTAATTTCGCCCAGCCTTTGGAGAAGTGCGTCCGTTTGCTTGAGGGCCTTGCGCTCGCGGGCGAAGGCCTGGCCGCTGGAGGCGAGGGCGGTGCGCAGGTCTCGGATGGCGCCGCGGCGTGCATTCCATGCGAGGCTGCGGGCGATGAGGGACATGAGGAACAGCTCGCCGAAAAGAATAATGATGAGCACGGTAATGGAGTTGAGGAACCATGCGGTGGGGAGCAGCGTGGTGAAGTAGGCGCTCACTGCGTTGTAACAGAAGAATGCGATGAATGCGATGGGACCGGCGTCCAACAGGATGGTCATGGGCCAGGAGGTGAGGAAGCGCGCGCGGGTCACGATGCGATCGCGGGCAGGGCCACGCAGGACGCGGTCGATCTGTTGCTGGAGGTCGGCGGCGTATGCCTTGAAGGCCTCGGGATCTTCGTCGAGGTCAAAACCGGACTTGGCGAAATCTAGATCGAGCGCGCTTTGGGTGTGGGAGAACAGGGTGGCGAGATCACGGCCGACGAGGTCGAAGTCCTCCCTGAAGGCTTCCTTGTCGGCGAGAATCGCCGCGGCCTGATGCCCGGAGCCGCCTGAACCGATGCCGGGCAACCATGACGCCATACGCGCGGGCAATCCGCGAATCCCCTCGACGAGGCGGTAGACCGTGCCCATGATGCCCTTCGCACGCATGCCGATTTCGCGGCCAAGGGCGTAATTCCAGAGGTGGGGCTCGGCGAAAAGGCGCCTGCGAACGAGTTCGAAGGCCTCCTTGGCGCATGCGGCCTCAGCCGCCTGGATTTCCTTCTCCAATTCGTGGAGATTGCCTGCCTTTGCAGTTACGGCCTCGTCGAGCCGGGCGACGGTCATGCGCAACAGGCCGGCGGCATTGGACTTTTTGATGCGGTGGATACGCTCGCGGCTGAGTTCGTCGCGCAGGAAGGCTTCGAGCTTTGGAAAGTCGAATTCGTCGGAGCCGGCCTCTCCCCCGCTCACCTTGCGGTCGAAGGTGCGGCGGGCGTTGACACGGAAGTACGCGTCAACTTTGAATCCCTGCTCCTGCAGGCGGCCGAGCCAGTGGTCGCGCACGCTCTCGCCCTGGTCCGCCTTGGTCTCGATGCAGGCCATCGCGCGCTGTTCTTGAAGGTCACGCAAGAGGGACCAGGTCGCCTCGTCGAGGTATTTTTCGGCGCTGCCGCAGATGAGCACGAGGTCGGTCCGAAGCAGGGCCTCCTGCACGCGTGCACGGTGCTCCTTGACGACGGTATCGGAGTCTGGCGTGTCGATGATGACGACATGCTCGAGGGCGGAGCCGGTGACCACATTCCAGTTCTCGAAACCGAGTTGGACACCCGGGGGCTGGTAGACCGTGGGAATGCTGGTACACGGGCGAAAGGCGGAAGCCTCGGCCAGCTCGTCGCCGGCGATGGCATTGATGAGGGTGGACTTGCCGACGCCGGAGCCGCCGACGAGGGCGACGACCAAGACATCGCCCAGGCGCTGATCGCGCTCGCGAAGTTCATCGACGCGCTCGCGCAGGAGGGTGGCTTCATCGCGCAAGGGGCGCCATGGTCCGTCGTATGCGGCGAGGGCCTCCAGTTCGCGGATAATGTCAGTCAGTGTCGGCGGCATCGGCCTCGCTCTCCCCCATGTCCCCAATTTTTTCGACGGAATTCTCGGTGGCATTGCCAGTGGCATTGTCGACGCTATCCTCGATGGATTCCTCGATGGCCGCCTGAATCGTGCGCACCTGCTCGAGCGCAGCGCGCATGGAAGCCGTGGATTCGCCCTCCAATACCGCCAGCACTTCCTCGATCTCGCGCAAGGCAGGGCCGCAGAGGTGCTCCTCGATGGCCTTGGCCAGGCGCGCGTGCTGCTCGGCCTTCCACGGCGAAAGGAAGTCGAACATCTTGTCTCCAAACTGATACTCGGCTACACGGGCGACGAATTGCTGCGCGAGCGGTCCAGCCGTGACGGTCACGGTCTCGACAACCCCGAATCCACCGGTGATGACGGTCATCGGTGCGGCGATGGCGATGGGGGTGACCGCGAGCAGGACATCGAGCGTCTCGAGGGCCCGCCGCGAGCCGGTGTCATCGGCCCACCAGGTCTCGAGCATCTTCTGGGCGTGCTCGCGGAACTCATCGGAGAGGTTCTCGGTCTGCACGGCCTGGGCCCGGATTTGGGCCACGGCGGAATCGATATCAACCTCGTCGAGAGCGCTTCGCAGCATGGCGGCGGCGGGTTCGCGCACGCTTCGGGCCGATTCGAAATAGCTGCGGGCGAGGTCTTGCGCGATCTGCTCGATCGCCTCGCCGTGAATGGCGTCGATATCGGCCTGGGCCTTCTTGACCGCCGAGGAATCCAGCGTGGCCCGCTTGACGAAGGCGTCCCGGGCGGATTGGGCGATGCGGGTGGCGCCCTTGGCGACGGCTGCGCTGGTCTGGCCGATGGCACGGCGCACGGGACCACGCCGCTCGGTGACGAAGGCGTGGAACAGGTGGCCAATCTCGGCGCCCGGCGCGGGGTCATACTTGGAGGCATAGGTGGCCGCGCGTCGGCGGAATTCGTCCACGGTTGCCCGGAGTTGCTCGGTCATCTCATCGAGATCGGCCGTGAATTCGCCTGCTTCGTGGAGGAAGTGCTGTACGGTCTGCGAGAACACGCGGCCTTTCATGCCGGCCACATCGAGTCCGAGAATGTACTCCTTCAGGGGGGGGCGGCCATCAATACCGGGAATCGGCACGGGGCCTTCGTTGCGCTCGAGGGCCTTGGCGATGGTGAAATCGTGCGCGAGGCAGTAGACATCCGCGTCGATGCCGGCCTCCTCGCAGAACTCGTCCAGTTGTTGCCGGGCGATCTCGAAGTCGTCCGAGGGATCGGCCTTGTTCATCAGCGGCACGATCCAGCGGCCCGAAGCGGCGGCTTGGCGGAAGAACTGCACGACGCGCTCGTCCTTGTATTTCTCGCCGGTAAGCACCGCGATGAGCACATCGCCCGCCGCGCGGATATTCTCCGCCTGCTCCCAGTTGATGGTGTCGATGGAATCCACATCGGGTGTGTCGAGAAGGATGAGGCGATCGGGGAGGGCGGGCGCGAGCGTGGTAAACAGGGTGTCGCCGGAGACCTCGCGCTGGAGGATGGCCTCGGCGTCGGTAAGGGGCACGGGGGTGAACTCCGGCACGAGCAAGCCTTCCTGGCACTCGGCAATACGGCGCTCGTTGGCGGCCAGCACGGGGTGGCAGGTGGCGGCGGCTGTCGCGCGGATAGGGCTCACCGCGCTGCCGAGCAGCATGTTGAACACGGTGGATTTGCCGCAGTTTGTGCCGCCTGCCACGGCGACAACGAGGCAGCCCTCGCCCGCAAGGTGTGGCAGGAGTTTGAAACGCAGCAGCCGAATCCAGTCGTCCGCCTTGGCGAAAAGGAGGATGCCCACCGCTTCATGGGCGTCGATGGCATCCCGAAACGAGCGCAGGGCGGCGTCGAACGCCGCGATGGGCGCCCCTAGGGGATTGGTGTTTTCATTGGACTGAGTGTCGGCAAGCATAGCCGGTAAGCGTACCGCGCTTCCCAAACGCAATCAAGAAAAAATGGCGAAATGGGACGGCGACCTGCGATTTTGGTGGGACAGCGGCTATAATCACCCGCGAATCCAGCCCAACGAATACGAGAGTCAGAATGCATGGGACAAGTTGCATGAGACACGATGTATGAGGAACCCGAAGTGAGCATATGCATGCGCAGCGGAATCGTGGCAATCATGGCAATGGCGCTTGGCGCCGTGCTGCTGGCGGGGTGTTCAGGGGACGATTGGTCCATCGAGGCGGCGGAGGCCTCGGACCTCATCCGTCAGCACCGCAATCATGTCGTGACGGCGGAGCAAGCCATGGCCGATGGCAATGAGGAGCAGTACCAGACGCGCATGATCCTCGCGCGTGCAGCGCTTGATGATGCATCCCGGATTCTTGAGGGGATGCCGGTGCACCGCGTGCGGAATGTCGAGACCTTGTCGGTATACGCGGAAGCGCAAGCCCTCGCGGGCCAGGCGGACCTCGTCGTGGAGGGTTTGGCGCGGCTACGGGAGTTGGAGCCGGACAACCCCGAGCACATCCTGCGGATTGCGTTGGTGTTGGCAGAAATGGGTCCGTCTCACAGCGGGCAGGCCTTGGAGGCGATCCACCGCGCAACACGGCTGGAAGACATCGCGGACAACCGCCGCGCGCGCCTCTTCGACGCCTATGGGCGTACCGCGCACGAAGCCGGGCTTTATGACCTGGCGGCGGAGGCGTACAACGAGGCGCTTTCGCTGGATGAGGAACTCGTGTGGCCACGGCTGGGCGCTGCGTTGCTGCTGCTCGAGGAGGGCAATGCCACCGCGGCGGCAGCGGCCATCGATGGCTTCGGCGGCATTCCCCCGGAGATGGGCTCGCGCTTTACCCGCTTGCTGCGCGACGCGCTGCAGCGATTCGATACGGGCGGTCACCGCTTGGCCGATCGGCCTGAACAGCACTTCGCCTACGCACGGCTGCTTGTGCGTGATGCCCGCTACGGGGATGCCTTGCTGGTACTGCGCCGGGTGACGAAGCAGGACCCGGACAATGTCATCGCGTGGAATATGCTGGGGTCGGTGTCGGCCAATCTGGGCGATGCATCGCTCGCGCGCGAGGCCTTCGAGCGAAGCCTGGAAGTCGACCCTGATCAGCCGCGCACGCGGCAATCCCTCGAGAGCCTGGGACCGGCCTAGTCTCCGGCCTCTACGGCGGAGCCGTACTCCTCATGACGGTGACGCACGATGTCGCCACGGGCCATGTAGATCGCGTCCTCGGCAATGTTGCAGGCGTGATCGCCGATGCGCTCGAAATGACGCGAAACCCCCAACAGGTGGATGAGGACTTCCATGTCGTCGATATTGGCGCGGATGCCCTCCTGCACTTGCATGTACATCTGGCGGTTCAGGGCATCCACCTCGTCATCGCTCGCGATGACCTGATACGCGAGTTTCGCGTCACCGTTGACGAGGGCGTCCAGCGACTTGTGGAGCATGGTCTGGGCCTTGTCGGCCATGGTCTGGAAATCGAAGCGGATTTCGATGCGTGGCTGAGACGACAAAAACATCACACGCTCGGCGATATTAACGGTTGTGTCGCCGATGCGCTCCAACTCGTTGTTGACCTTGAGGACCGCGATGACGAAACGCAGGTCGGCAGCGACCGGCTGGTGAAGGGCGAGGATCTTGAGGCAGTCTTCCTCGATCTTGACCTCTTTCTCGTCGATCTCGATGTCGCCCTTGATGACCCGGGCGGCGAGCAGATTGTCACGCGTTCGGAGGGCCTTCAGCGTATTCTGGAGGCTTTCCTCGACCAGGGTCGCCAAGGCGAGTAGGTCACGCTTGAGATGCTCGATTTCCCGTTCAAAATGATGCGACATGTGGTAATTCCTTCCGGCCCGTAAATCCTGTAAGGCCATACAAACGACAGCACGGTTTCGTCACCTTTATGGTACGGGTTTTTCTGGAATAATGCAAGTGGCTTTATAGAAGGGGGTTGCGATAGGTAATCTCTTGACATAAATTTCGGCAAAAAATGGACAGGCCCCGATGGCCGGTCTCAGCCGAATCGGCCGGTGATGTAGTCCTCCGTGCGCCGCCGTGCGGGCCGGGTAAAGACATCCTCCGTCATGCCAAATTCGACCAAAACGCCCTCGTAGAAGAAGGCGGTGTAGTCGGAGACACGGGAGGCCTGCTGCATGTTGTGGGTGACGATGACGATGGTGTAATCCCCGCTCAGCTCGGCGATAAGGTCCTCGATGCGCGCGGTGGAGCGGGGATCGAGGGCAGAGGCGGGCTCGTCCATGAGGAGGATGTCCGGGTCAACGGCGAGGGCGCGGGCAATACAAAGGCGTTGCTGCTGGCCGCCGGAAAGGCTCAAGGCGCTCTCACTGAGCCGGTCATTGACCTCTTCCCAGAGGCCGGCACGCTGAAGGCTGGTCTCCACGATGTGATCCAGCTCGCCCCGGTTGCGCAGTCCATGGATGCGGGGCCCGTAGGCCACATTCTCGTAAATGGACTTGGGAAAGGGGTTGGATTTCTGGAAGACCATGCCGACGCGCTTGCGCAATTCCACGACATCCATGCTGGTCTGGTAGATGTCCATGCCATCGATGAGGATGCGCCCCTCGAGGCGGGTGCCGTCCACGATGTCGTTCATGCGGTTAAAGGTGCGGATGAAGGTGGATTTACCACAGCCGGACGGGCCGATCAGGGCGGTCACCTGCCGATCCGGGACATCGAAGGTAATGTCGTACAGCGCCTGGGAATCGCCGTAGTAGAAATTCAGATTCTGGACCTGCACCTTTGGGTGGGGTACGGCGAGAATCGACGAGCCTTCGCTCGCCTTCTCGGCTTCGTCTACAGGGGGAGTCGTGGGGCTGGCGTGCAGCGTCGCCGGGTCAGCCATGAGGCATTCCTTCATTCATGGTTGGGCGCTACGCATCCGTATCGCCGGGGGGAATTATCGCAGCCGCCATGGTGCCGGGGCAAGTTGATGCCCCTTCCGGTGGTTCCGTGGCATCGGGCAGGGTGATGCGGAATGTGCTTCCGTGGCCGAGTTCGCTGTCGACCGTGACCTGGCCATCGTGAACTCGAATCACATGCTTGACGATCGCCAACCCGAGCCCCGTCCCCCCTTTTCGGCGGGCGCGGTCCTCATCGACACGGTAAAAGCGCTCAAAAAGCCGGGGCAAATGCTCTTTGGCGATGCCGCAGCCCTCGTCGGCGACTTCGATGACGAGGTTGCCCCGATCGCGTCGCGCCGAAACCCGCACGACTCCGCCCGCGTCGCTATGCGCGACGGCATTGTCGATGAGGTTGACCAAGGCCTGCTGGAGGAGTGCCGCGTTCATCGCGGCCTGGAGGTCTTCGTGCTCCTCGATCAGTTCGAGGCGGATGTCGTTCTCGTTGGCCCGCGCGGCGCACTCGGCCAAGGAGTCGCGCAGCACCTCGTGCAACGGGGCCGTCGTCAGCTCGATGCCGCCGGTTTCGCCGCCGCGCTCGATGCGGGACAGAGCGAGGAGGTCCTCGATGAGTGCGTTGAGACGCTGGGCTTGGCGGGCAATGATGGCAATGAATCGCGCGGCATCCTCGGGGGACTCGAGGGCGCCGTCCTGGAGGGTCTCGACATAGCCGATGATGGAGGTGATAGGGGTGCGCAGCTCGTGGGAGACATTGGCGGCAAACTCGCTTCGGGCACTCTCGAGCCGGCGCAGGCGGGTGACATCGTTGAGTACCACGACCCCACCGATGCTCTTCCCGGCGGCGTTGCGCAGAGGCGTGCCGTGGGCCTGCAGATAGCGCTCTTCACCGTCGAACAGCACGATCTCGCCCTCGATTACACCGTCTCGCTTGAGGGTGCGCGCGACGAACTCGTTGAGATCGCGGTTTCGGATGACCTCTTGAAGTATGCGGCCCTCGCAGGCCGCCACGGGGGCCTTGAAGAGGGCCGCGGCGGCTGGGTTGAGCTTGAGAATGCGGGTTTCGCCATCCACGGCGAGCACACTCTCGACCATGCTGGAAAGGAGCGCCTCGAGTTCGTAGGTGTGGGCCGTTTGGCTGGCGTATCGGTTCTGCATCTGACTGGCCATCTCGTTGAGGGATTGGGCCAGCACGCCCAGTTCCTCCGAGTGGGGCACGGGTACGCGGGTATCGAGGTCGCCGCGGGCGAAGCGCTCGGCGCCAAGGCGCAGGCTGTGAAGTGGACTGCTGACAAGCCGGTAGACGAGGTAGTGCAGGCCGGCCGCAATGACCGTGAGCACGAGGCATGCAAGGAAAATCTGCCGTTGGCGGATGACCATGGCCGCCTGAATGGCGCCCGTGGGGCGACCGACGCGAAGGACCGCACCCGGCGTCGTGGCGTCTCGTTGGTGTGGCAGGGCGACGAAGAGCATCTCCTGGCCCAGCGAGGCGACTCGGCGGGATCGGCCGACGGTGCCTTGAAGGGCCGAGGCGATTTCAGGGGCTTCGCGCTGATTGAGCAAGTGGGCGGGGTCTTGGGCGGAGTCCTCCACGGGGGTGCCTTCGCCGTTCAATACGGTGATGCGGACCGCGTGCTCGGAGGCTATCCGCTGGAGCAAGTCCTGCGCGGGGAGCGGATCCACGGCAAAAAGGCGGTCTGCAAGGCGGGCAACGGCCTCGAGATGGGCGAATTCGGCCTCGACGGAGGCCTCACGCACGGCGCGGGCGGCGACCCAGCCCATCGCGATGATGGCCATGAGGGTCACGGCAAAGAAAAGCGGGAAAATACGCCAGATTAGGCGCGCTTTGCGCATGGTCAGTCCTTGAACCGGTAGCCAACTCCTCGAACCGTCTCGATGAGCTTACCGTATTCACCGAGTTTTTTGCGCAGTCCGACGATCTGCACATCCACGGCGCGGTCGGTGACGGCGTAGCCCTCGCCTCGGACGGCATCGACGATCTGCGCGCGGGAGTACACCCAGCCGGGGCGCCGGGCGAGGCAGTGCAGCACCCGGAACTCGGTGAAGGTCAGGTCGATGGACTTGACCCCGATGGTGACCTCGTGGCGTCCGGGGTGGATGACGAGGTCGCCCACGCGCACGAGGTTTTCCTTGTCCACCTGCCCGTTGCCCTTGCGGCGCAACACGGCCTGGATACGGGCGAGGAGGACCTTCGGGCTGAACGGTTTGGTGACATAGTCGTCCGCGCCGAGGTCAAGACCGACCACGACATCGGATTCCTGGCTCTTGGCCGTGAGCATGACAATGGGGATGGCGCGGGTCTTGGGATCATTCTTGAGCAGGCTGCACAGCTCGTGACCGTCCAGGCCGGGCAGCATGAGGTCGAGCACGACGAGGTCGGGCATGCGCTCGCGGACGGCCGCGATAACCCGGCTGCCGCTGGCCAGCGTGGTCACCTCGTACCCGGCCTTCCGCAGGTTGTACTCGACCAATTCGAGGATATCCTCCTCGTCGTCGACCACCAGAATGTGCTTTTTCACGAAGACTCCTCCACAGCCAAAGCAAACGCCGTTGTGACCCCATAATATTTACCCGCTGTTAGATGGATGTTAGCAGGCTTGGGAACCTCGGCGAGAGCGGGCTTTGAACGCCCATGGGCGCGGGGGTATCATCTGCGTTTGGTCGGCGGGAGCCGTCGCGGCCCCGGTGGGCTCGCGAACGACGGCACAAGGGGCGGCCAATGGGAGCATCATGGGGCAAGTAATCGCAGTAGCGAACCAGAAGGGCGGGGTCGGCAAGACCACGACGGCGGTCAACACGGCCTCGTATCTTGCTGCCAAGGGGCATCGCGTGCTGCTGGTCGACCTCGACCCGCAGGGCAACGCGACGAGTGGCCTGGGCGTTGACAAGAACGACCTGGAGCACAGCCTGTACGATGGCATCAGCGGCCATGTGACCTTCGACTCGGTCGTGGTGCCCGTCGGGATCGAGAATCTTTGGCTGGCGCCGAGCAATCGGCAATTGGTCGGGGCCGAGGTCGAGCTGGTGGACGCCACGCGGCGTGAGTACCGGCTGCGGGAGGCGCTGGAGCCGGTCTCGCACGAGTACGACTTTGTCTTCATCGACTGCCCGCCGTCCTTGAGCCTGTTGACGGTGAACGGCCTGACGGCCGCCTCGGGCGTGCTGATCACGCTGCAATGCGAGTACTACGCCTTGGAAGGATTGAGCGAATTGTTGCAGACCATCAAGCTGGTGCGGGACAACCTCAACCAACGCCTCCGGTTGAAGGGGGTGCTCCTCACCATGCATACGCGCACGCGGCTGGCGGCGCAGGTGGAGGCGGATGTGCGCGAGCACCTCGGCTCGCAGGTCTATGAGACCATCATCCCGCGGAATGTGACGCTGGGCGAGGCGCCGAGCTTTGGACAACCCGTGCTGCTGTACGACCCCTCGTGCGCCGGGGCCCAAGCGTATGCGGCGCTGGCCGAGGAGATCCTGAAGCGTGGCTAAAGCCAAACAAGGCGGGCTGGGCCGTGGCCTCGGGGCACTCATCCCCAGCGAGAAGTCGTCGCAACTGTCGGCGGGAACAGACGAGGACCGCGTACTCCACCTCGATCCGGCCACCATCCAGCCCAATCCGATGCAGCCGCGCCGCGTGTTCGTGGAAGAGCACTTGGAAGAGCTGGCCGCGTCGATCAAGCGCGACGGCGTGCAGGAACCCGTGCTCGTCCGCAAGAAGGACGGCGTCTACCAACTCATCAGCGGCGAGCGGCGCGTGCGCGCGAGCCGGATGGCGGGTATGGACACGGTGCCGGCCATCTGCCGCGAGGTGTCCGACCGGGACCTGCTGCGGCTGGGTCTGATCGAGAATATTCAACGCGAAGACCTCAACCCCATCGAGACCGCGCGGGCGTATCGGCTGCTTTCGAACGAATTCAGCTGGACGCAGGAGCAATTGTCCGAGGAAGTCGGCAAGAAGCGCGCGACCGTTGCCAACACGCTACGGCTGCTCAACCTGCCCGACGATGTGCAGGACCGCGTCTCCGACGGCAGCCTGAGCATGGGGCACGCGCGGGCCTTGCTGGCCCTCGAGACGCCTGAGGAAATCAGCGCGGCATGCCGCAAGGTCATCAACGAGGGCCTCTCCGTGCGCCAGGTGGAGCAGCTGGGCTCCGCCACGAAGGCGAAGAAGAAGTCCGGCACGCCCGCGGCGAAAGACCCGAACATCGCGCATCTCGAGGACGAATTGCGACGGACACTGGGCACGAAGGTAGCCGTCAAGCATGCCCCGACCGGCGGCGGCAAGATCGAGATCGAGTATTTTAATTTGGACGAACTGGACCGGATACTCGAGGTGCTGCGGAAGTAGTTTTGCGCATCACAAACTGGAGGCGAGCGTCCTCGGGCTCCCGCGCCGAAGCACATTCGCAAAGGTGGGCGAGCCGCGGGGCTGCCTGTGGGCTTCCATACGCAAACACATCAGGAGACATCGGAGCATCATGCTCGACATCAAGCTTGTACGGGAAGAGACGGAACGGGTACGCGAGGCCTTGGCCAATCGCGGCGACGCGGGCGATCTGGATGCGTTGCTGGCGCTGGACACGGCGCGGCGTGAGAAGCTGCACGATTTCGAGCAATTGCGCGCGGAGCAGAACAAGGCCACCGAGGAAATCGCGCGGCTGAAGCGCGAAAAGGCGGATGCCTCCGAGGCCATCGCAGCCATGCAGTCGGTCAGTGCACGCGTGAAAGAGAAGGACGAGGAGGCCCGTGCCGCCGAGTCTGCATTGCGCGAGGCCCTGCTCGGTTTTCCCAATATCCCCCACGAGAGCGTGCCGGTTGGGCCGGATGAATCGGCCAATCGCGAGGAACGGCGCGTGGGCGAGCCGCCCGCCTTCGATTTCGAGGTCAAGGACCATGTCGCCATTGGCGAGGGGTTGGGCATTTTGGATTTCGAGCGCGCGGCGAAGGTGGCGGGGGCTCGTTTCGTGGTGATGAAGGGCGCCGGGGCCGCGCTGGAGCGCGCCTTGACGCAGTTCATGCTGGACACGCACACGCGCGAGCATGGCTACATTGAGGTGTTGCCGCCGTTCCTGGTCAACTCGGACAGCATGACGGGCACGGGGCAATTGCCGAAGTTCGGCGAGGACTCGTTTCACATCGAGAAGCAGGACTACTGGCTCGCGCCGACGGCCGAGGTGCCGGTGACGAACATTCATCGGGATGAGATTTTGCCGGCCGATGCCCTGCCGATTCACTACACCGCGTACACCCCCTGCTTCCGCAGCGAGGCGGGCAGCTACGGCAAGGACACGCGCGGGATGATCCGCCAGCATCAGTTCAACAAGGTGGAGCTGGTGAAGTTCGTCGCGCCGGAGACCTCGTACGAGGAACTCGAGGCATTGACGGCGAATGCCGAGACCATTTTGCAGAAGCTGGGCCTTGCCTACCGCGTGGTGACGCTTTCGACCGGCGACATGGGCTTCAGTGCCGCGAAGACCTACGACATCGAGGTGTGGCTGCCGGCGCAGGACCAGTACCGCGAGATCAGCTCCTGCTCGAACTTCGAGGACTTCCAGGCGCGGCGAGCGAACATCCGCTTCAAGCGGGAGAAGAAGCCCGAATTCGTGCATACGCTGAACGGCTCGGGCCTTGCCGTGGGCCGCACGACGGTGGCTGTTCTGGAGAACTACCAGCAGGCGGACGGCTCGGTAGTCGTCCCAGAGGTGCTACGACCCTACATGGGCGGTCTGGAGCGGATCACAGGGGTATGAGCGATGCACTCCAACGCGCGGCGGAGGCCCTGCACCGGGCCAAATGCGTCATCGCCGTGACGGGGGCGGGCGCGTCCGCCGAGAGCGGCATCCCCACTTTCCGGGATATCGGCGGACTGTGGGAGCGCTTCCCGCCAGATGAATACGCAACGCTGGAGGGCTACCTGCGCGACCCGCACAAGGTGTGGGAGTTCTGGCTGGAACTCGGCCGATTGACCAAGGATTGCAAGCCGAATCCGGGTCATCATGCGCTCGCCGAGCTGGAAACCATGGGCAAGCTCAAGGCCATCATCACGCAGAACATCGACAATCTGCACCAGGACGCCGGCAGCCGGACCGTCATCGAATTTCACGGCAACACACGGCGGATGCGGTCAATCGACAACGACTACACCATCCCGCTGGACCCGGACAACCTCCCACCCACTCCCCCACGCTGTCCACTCGGCACGCTGATGAAGCCCGATGTCGTCATGTTCGGCGAGATGATCCCCGTCGAGGCCCTGCTGCGCTCCGAGGCCCTGGTGACCGAGGCCGACGCCGTCATCATCGTCGGCACCTCCGCCCAGGTATTTCCCGCCGCCCAAATCCCTTACTCCGCCAAAGAAAACGGCGCCTTCGTCATCGAGTGCAACATCGAAAAAACCGACTTCGTCCACGACGGCGTCACCGATGCATTCATTGAAGGCAAATGCGGCGAGACCTTGCCCGCGCTGGTAGAAGCCCTCAAAAACTGGGGACAGTAACCTTTTAATTATTGCATCGTTGCCCAGAGTTTACTCCGGTGCTGCGGAATTAAATGGTTGCTGTCCCCAATTTTTAACCACAGAGGCACAGAGGGCACGGAGAGCAGGACGAGGT
>ERZ869909.2241-NODE-2241-length-13320-cov-14.867326_pt1 | contig 13320 bp, 14 predicted proteins | sample MGYA00520892_ERZ869909 | MGnify/ENA primary metagenome ERZ869909 (study PRJEB32215, sample SAMEA104723947) | bioreactor metagenome | biome: bioreactor; feature: anaerobic bioreactor; material: water | place: China | collected 2015-03-12 ... | reverse complement strand
CACGGCGATGAAGGAGTGGCAGGCCAAGCGACCAGAGTTATTTACCAAGCGGGTAATCAATCACACGGGACCCGACAGCTACATCTAAAAATCTGCCAATATTATTCTCATCTACGCAAGCTCCAGGCCACACTTCCATCAACGCCAACGAAACCTTGTCTTATTCTCCGAAGCAGGCAACCGCTCAATACAAATATATATGGAAAAGCAGATATTATCTGCTATAGTGATTATGGCGGCGCCCAAGTCCACCACCCACTCGACAAGATAATGGACATCTGCACCGCGGGCTGGGCACCTTGTTTAACGATGATGCACTTGCCCATATAGCGCTCGCCACTTTTGATGCTGCCCTAGACGCTTCAATGGTAGAATAGAGTTCGTGGTGGGCACCAGAATAAAGAATAAAGTGTTTCCATTGGGGTAGGTTAAATTGCCATGGATCACCACGTAAAGTGTGCCACCTTAACAGGGTGTCTACTGTTGGTGTATAAGATTACTTCTTATTATTCAGCTATCAGGATTGGACGGCCGACAGATAGGAACGAGTATTGACATGCACCATTTCGTCGTGGAGTACGGCGTGGGCAGGCCACCAGGCATAGCGGTCGTGCTGCTCGCGTGGCAGAGCCTCGATATCTAGTGACAGAGTAAGCTGGTAGGCTAGCACCACGTAGTGAGTCGAGCACTTGGGATCGAGCATGCTGTCGGCATAGAAGTGCTGGTAAACGCCTAGGAAGCGCATACCGGAAAGCTGGCAGGCATGGCCCAATTCACTCAGGGTAAGGCGCCGTGCCGCGGCCTCCAGGGTTTCGCCCTTGCACACCCTACCGCCCGGCACAAACCAGCTCCCTTGCGCAGGTCGGTTAACCCGTTGGCCCAACAGCCACTCGCCTTGGGCATTGGTTACAACGAAGTCCATCGACACGAGCGGAGTATGCATCACGACCTGGCGAAAGGCGTCATCGCTCAGCCAGCCCTGGCTTTTCGGCTCCTGCTCAAACATGGCGACTAGTCGCGGAAGCGATCCTGGTTGTCGAGGAACCAACGGTAGGTGTCCTGCAATCCATCTTCCAAGGTGATACTAGCCTGCCAGCCCAGCGCCTTGAGTCGGGAGACGTCCATCAGCTTGCGTGGGGCGCCATCGGGCTTAGTGGCATCGAAGGTCAGCTCTCCTTCGAAGCCGGTCACGCGCTTCACGGTTTCGGCTAGTTCGCGGATCGTGCAGTCCACACCAGTACCAACGTTGATGTGCGAGAGCATCGGCGAGGTATTATCCTCGTATGTGGCCTCGTCGAGTTCCATTACATGCAAGCTGGCCGCGGCCATATCGTCTACATAAAGGAACTCTCGCATGGGTGTGCCGCTGCCCCACACCACCACCTCAGCATCACCCTGATGCTTGGCCTCGTGGAAGCGCCGAAGCAATGCCGGGATCACATGGGAGTTCTCGGGGTGAAAGTTGTCGTTAGGCCCATAGAGGTTGGTGGGCATTACGCTGCGATAGTCGCGGCCATACTGGCGGTTGTAGCTCTCGCAGAGCTTGATACCGGCAATCTTGGCGATAGCGTAGGGCTCGTTGGTGGGTTCCAAGGTACCGGTGAGCAACGCCTCCTCACGCATTGGCTGTTCGGCATGCTTGGGATAGATGCACGACGAGCCAAGGAACAGCAGCTTGTTCACCCCGGCCTGATGCGCGGCGTGAATGAGATTCGCCTCGATCATCAGGTTGTGGTAAATGAACTCGGCTGGGTAGCTGTTGTTGGCCTGAATGCCCCCCACCTTGGCAGCGGCCAGATAGACCTGATCGATGGCGTGGCACTTGAAGAAAGCTTTCACCTGAGCCTGATCGGTCAGATCCAGTTCATCCCGGTCGGCAGTGAGAATATTATGGTAGCCCAGCGCCTTAAGCCTACGCATTATGGCCGAACCCACCATCCCGCGGTGGCCCGCCACGAAGATGGTTTGGTCACGGTTACCTGCCATTCTCAACCCTCCACCGTAACCGGGATCTCGTAGCCGTGCTCTTTGAGCAGAGCATGGCGCTTGGCTACCTTGAGGTCCTCAGCCACCATCTCGGCACACATCTCCTCAACCGTGATCTCCGGTTCCCAGCCTAGCTTTACCTTGGCCTTGCTGGGGTCACCAAGCAGTGTCTCGACCTCCGCGGGCCGGAAGTAGCGGGGGTCGACTCGTACGATCACGTCCCCCTTCGAAATCCCGGGTGCCTTGTCGCCCTGGATCGCTGACACGACCGCAGTTTCCTCGATACCCTGCCCGTCGAAGCGCAGCGTGAGCCCTAGGTTCTTGGCACTCAGGCGGATGAAGTCTCGCACCGAGATCTGCTTGCCAGTAGCAATGACGAAATCTTCGGGGGCATCTTGCTGCAGCATCATCCACTGCATGCGCACATAGTCCTTGGCATGGCCCCAGTCACGCAAAGCGTCCATATTGCCCATGTAGAGGCACGCATCCAAGCCCTGTGCGATATTGGCTAGCCCGCGGGTAATCTTGCGAGTAACGAAGGTCTCGCCCCGACGTGGCGACTCGTGATTGAAAAGGATGCCGTTGCAGGCATACATGCCATAGGACTCGCGGTAGTTAACAGTGATCCAGTAAGCGTAGAGCTTTGCAGCGGCATACGGCGAGCGGGGATAGAATGGAGTTGTCTCTTTCTGAGGTGTCTCCTGAACTTCACCAAATAGCTCTGAGGTTGAAGCTTGATAGAAGCGTGTCTTTTTTTCTAAGCCAAGGAGACGGATTGCTTCCAAAATGCGCAATGTGCCCAGTGCATCTACGTCAGCAGTATACTCAGGAGACTCAAAGCTGACTGCCACGTGTGACTGTGCCGCTAGGTTATAGACCTCATCTGGCTGTACCTGTTGTATAATTCGCGTCAGGTTGGAGGAGTCCGAGAGGTCGCCATAGTGAAGTAAGAATTTCTGGTTCTCTACGTGCGGATCCTGATAGATATGGTCAATACGCTGAGTGTTAAACGATGAAGCACGGCGTTTGATGCCATGAACCTCGTAACCCTTCTCCAGAAGGAACTCTGCGAGGTAAGAGCCATCTTGGCCAGTGATTCCGGTGATAAGTGCCTTTTTCAAATCAGAACCCCTCGTATTCCATTCAGTACAAATGCCGCTGAAGCGCCTTCCAGGCATGCTCCACAATCGGCTCCAGCCGCGTGTACTCCGGTTGCCACCCCAGCACATTCCGCGCAGCCGTGGCATCGGCGACCAACACGGCGGGATCGCCATCCCGCCGTGGCCCATCCATCACCTTGATGGCACAGCCTGTGACCGCCCGCGCCGTCTCAATTACCTCACGCACAGAGAAACCACCACCATTGCCGAGATTGAAGGCCGCGCTGTCTCCGCCTTTTTCTAAGTAGCGCAAGGCGAGTAGGTGGGCATTACAGAGGTCGGTAACATGAACATAGTCACGGATGCAGGTGCCGTCGGCCGTGGGGTAGTCGTGTCCATACACCGAAACATGGGTACGCTTACCCGTAGACGTTTCCAACACGATAGGGATCAGGTGAGTTTCCGGATCATGGCGCTCTGCGAGACTACCATCCGGGTGGGCCCCCGCCGCATTGAAATAGCGAAGAGTTACAGAGCGAAGACCGTATGCCCGACGGTAATCTTCCAGCATATTCTCCACCATCCACTTACTGCGCCCGTAAGGATTGATCGGCTCGCGGGGGTGCGACTCGTCGATGGGAGTGTAACGTGGTTCACCGTAAACAGCGGCGGTAGATGAGAAAATTAACCTGTCGATGCCGTGGTCGACGAGCGCTTCCAGGAGCACCAGCGTCGCGGCGACATTGTTCCTGTAGTATTTGCCAGGTGAGCGTACCGATTCCCCGACCTCAATGAAGGCGGCGAAGTGCATCACGGCACCTACACGGTGCTGCTCAAGGAGAGCGTCCAGAATTGCTCGGTCAGCCATGTCGCCTTTAATAAAGGTCACCCCCTCGGGCAACGCAGCTCGATGGCCGGTAACCAAGTTGTCCAGCACGACCACCTCGCACCCCGCCTCACACAGCACCTTGACCATGTGCGAACCGATATAGCCGGCTCCGCCGACCACTAACACAACGCCAGTACTCATGAGCCTTGGGCCTCCATCGCTTGTCGATAGACGTCCAGATACTGCGGCACCACCACGTCTGGAGAAAAGCGCTCCACAGCAGAGTCGCGGGCTGCCTGTCGCAAGTCACCGTTGTCTCGCTGCTCGAGCACCCAGCGCATACCGTGAGCAAAATCAACCGGATCGAACGCTTCAGCAAGATAGCCATTTCGCTGGTGGCTGACGATATCGGGCAATCCGCAAGTGTTGAAAGCGATGACCGGCGTACCGCAGGCCAACGACTCGACACCGGTGTTAGGGAGGTTGTCCTGACGCGAGGGAATGGCGAGCAGGTCGGCGGCACTGTAGAGCAGACGAAGGCTGATATCGTCGTGAAGGTGGCCGGTGTAGTGGATCGGGAAGCCGAGATCCACGGGCTCACGTGGCGGCAACTGACCGAAAACCACCAACTCCAAGCCTTCTACTTGCCCTTGAAGATGCCCTAGAGCCTTTAGCAAGAGATCAAAGCCTTTACGCGGGTCCCTTGCTCCACCCATTGCACCGAACAGCAGGAGTGGCACATCCTGGGGTAGACTCAGGAGGTTACGAGCCAGAGACTGCCCTATGGGGTACCACTGGGCGGTGTCGATGACATTGTGCACTACTGTGACTGGCCACTCGCCCATCAGCGAACTCTGACGAACGCAATCGGCAAGCCAGTGACTCGGGGTGACAATGTGCATGGGGCGCTGCCAGTGTTTGACCTTACGCTTCCAGGTCCAGCGATTGAGGTCAAACCCTGACTCATGCTCAGGGCGGTTGTCACGCCGATAGCCCACACGCCAGCGCTCATCCTCGGTGTAATGCTCAGCACCACAGAAAGCCCACATGTCGTGCAGAGTCCAGACCACCGGCTTATTGATCCGTCCGATGTCCTTAACCGAGAGCATTTCACCGGCTACCCAGTGCATGTGAATCACGTCGGCGTCACAGCCACTTAAACGGCGAGGCCAGCGGGAAGGCAAGACCGAAGGAGAATGAACAATGGGGTTGCCGGTACGGAGGGTATGACGAAGAAACCCACCAACAGGCCCGCGGACAGCGGCTAGCGCCTTGGCCCTTGCACCTACAGGTCCCTCGACCGCCCAATCACCTGACACAGCCTTATTGACTTGCATAGTCGACTCGATACCGGCAACACGCAAGGATTGATGAAGACGATATGCTGCGCGGGCTGCGCCGCCGCTGATGTCAGAGTGGTTAGCTGTAACGATCTTCATTGGAATTGAGACTTCCATTTCTCAATGCGTTCAACAGGGATGTTTATTCTTGTTTCGAAGTTATCCTTGACGGCCTTCTTCAACCCCTGCAAGTCGTCTCGGGCAACAACCTTAATATTAAAATCCTTACTTTTCTCAAGAGCCCGGTTATCAATTCCAAGGATTATAGTGCGGCGCTTCATTTGCAATGCGCGAATACCTGCATGCAACCGAGTACCAACAAAATCTATAGATTCATCATCAAGCAAGATAGAGTTATAAGCCTCAAGCTTAGGCGGCAATATCTCAGCGCTCTTTGGCAAACCAAGACTCTTAATATAACCTACATCACCCGCACCTTGCGGCCAAATATATACTTTACTATACAAACCACTCAAAGCCTCAATGACCGCATGGTCATTTTTAGGGTCTTTATTGTAGTCTGTTAAAGTAGCGACAACATTTTCAGACTTTTCTTTTTGAATTTTTGAACAATGCGCCTCATCTAATCGCCACATTGTCGCGCAAGAAGTGTTAATCACGTTATTAAACCCAGAGCTCCTAAGCATCTTCTCAGCATAAGAGTCACGCACGGAATGCAAAACATCATGGTTGAGAACGGATTTCAAAAGATAGCGCGTATAGACATTCGGTTTTTTTTGGTACTGCCACCAACCCACGCCCATTAAAATAATGTTTTTTAAAAACAGGCCATCAATGATATTTATTTTCCATTGATTATAACGATCCATGTTAGAGGAAATCAGGTTCGTTCCACCAACGAAAGACAAGCCAGACTTCTTCACCATTCGATAAGTTGGCCTTGATACCTTATCGTGTGTCGCCGTATGAAGCACCATAGAACCCGGAAACATTTCATTAATGTGATCACGGATTGCATCCATGATAATGAAGTCGCCAAGATTTTCCGTGCAAACTGATGTATCAAATAGCGCAATATTCATGACAGCCCTTTAAATAAAATAGCTTTAGATTTTAGATAAAACTGCTCTCTAGTGGCAGCTGAAATAAGATCATATAGATATGAAGAAACAGCAAACGCAACAAGCGTTGAAATCGCCGCACCCATAGCACCATAAACTGGGATTAGAACGAAATTCAACAACACATTCAAAAGCATTGCAATGAGATTTCTATTAAATGCTTTAAATTCCAATCCTTCCGATATAAACCACTTACCACTTACAACCAACAAAAAAACAAAAGGGAGCGACCAAACGTGAACCATTAAAATGCTAGCCGCATCTCGATATGCCTCTCCATACAATAAGTTCACAATCCATTCGCTTAACAGAGACACAGGTATGGCAATTGCGACTGCAGCCCATGTCATCAATGTGTATAGCCGTTGCAAACGAACTATATAAAGATCGTGACAACTTTTCTTTGCGTTTAATATTGCAGGAAATAATGATGCTGCGACCAAAGTAGGTATGAAATAAAATGCCTCGCTCAACTTAATTGCTGAAGAATAAATTCCCACTTCATGTTGACCCATGAATTCTTTGATCATAACTTGATCAATGCGCATATAAATCATGACAACAACAGTGGAAAGAGTAAGCGGCAAAGAGGCTTTCAACAACTTTTTAGACAAACCTAGATCGAAGTATTTATAAAAACTCAGCTTGCCACCCACCTTGTAGGCGAAGAAATAACTCACTGCCAAACTTACTGCATCAAGTGCTACCACAAAAACAAACCAAACTAAGTCCGCCTCGATGAGCACTAGAAATATTTTAATGGCAGACGAAAAAATCAGCTGAATCGCTTTGCAAATCGACACCACCTTGGCAAGAACTTGCGAATGAAAATAGAACTCAATCACCTCAAAAGATTGAAACACCAACCCTGCCGCGACAATAAACACAAAGAGATTGATGGTGGCATCATTGGTAGTAAAAGGAAGTATTGCAGCCATCAATGCCATCACAGCAATCGCGCCGATGACTTTTAACCAAAAGGCTGTACCAAGATACATTTTGTGTCTTTCTGGTTGGTTCACTAGCTCGCGCACCATGATGCCGTCTAAGCCGAGCTTGGCTATCCCTCCAAAGATAGCGGTAAAAGCGAGTACATAGCTAAACAAGCCGAACTGATCAGGCCCCAAGTAACGAGCAACCCAAATGCCAACAAAAAGACCTGCAATTATCCGCAGTAGCTTTTCCGCCATCATCCATCCGGTATTTTTAAAATAGCGGATAAAGCCCGAGTGATTTTTTAAGGCATAAAGTTTTGCTATCATACCGCGTGGGCGCCTGGCTTAATGGAATAGCGCAACGCTATTCGCTGGGGTGACGATATTCAAAAAAGCCTTCACTGCACTCGCCCATAGTTATCGTCGAAACGTTCAATGTCATCCTCTTCGAGGTACTCCCCTACTTGGACTTCGATAAGCTGTAGCGGGATACGGCCACGGTTCTCTAGGCGATGCATGACACCGATGGGAATATAAGTGCTCTCATTCTTGCTGACGATCAGCTCTTCGGCTCCGCGTACTACGGTGGCGGTGCCAGAGACGACTATCCAGTGTTCGGAGCGGTGTTGGTGACGCTGCAGGCTTAAGCTTGCACCAGGGTACACGGTGATGCGCTTCATCTTATAACCATGGTGCTCCTCAAGCACGGTATAGCTACCCCAAGGGCGCTGTACAGTGCAGTGGAAAATGTGTTCGGTGCCGTTGCGTGCCTTGAGGGTGTCGACCACCTCGCGTACTCGCTGGGTCTGGCCTCGAGGAATGATCAAAACAGCATCAGCTGTCTCCACCACGCATAGATCGCGCACGCCGACGGCAGCCACTAGCCGCTGATTGGCATGAATAAGGCTGTTCTGGCAGTCGATGGCGATCGGATCGCCCTGGAGGGCATTGCCGTGGCTATCGTGTTCGGAGATCTCGTGAACCGCGTCCCAACTGCCCACGTCAGACCAACCAATGTCACAAGGTACCAGAGCGACGTTGTTGCTCTTCTCCAGAACGCCGTAGTCAATGCTGATGCCGGGCATATCAGGGAAATACTGGTCCACCGCACCTTGGTTGGGGGCCTCGCTCGCCCAGGCGGAGGTAATTCGTTCCAGTACTTCTGCGACTTCCGGGAGGTGCTGGCGAATCTCGCCTAGGATAACACTGGTGCGCCAGACAAAAATTCCCGCGTTCCAGTAGTAACCACCCTCAGACAAAAACTGCTTCGCTGTAGCAGCGTCCGGCTTCTCCGTGAAGCTTACAACCGGCAATGGGGCCTCGTCACCGTCGGTCTTGATGTAGCCGAAGCCAGTGTCGGGTCTTTCCGGCGTGATGCCGAAGGTCACTAGATGGCCTGCCTCAGCGGCAGTCACCGCCTGGCTGAGTGCAGCTCTGAACGCTTCGGGCGCACGGATGACATGGTCGGCCGGAAGCACGACCATCACAGGATCGTTGTCGCGACCAGCAGCACGCTCCTGTTGTTGCAGCCAGGCAGCCGCAAGAGCAATCGCAGGCGCAGTATTACGTCCCACAGGCTCTAGTAAAGTAGCATAAGGCCGCAGTGCGGTATACGCCTCGCCGGAAGCATGTTCGGCGCCGGTGACCACAAGGGTGTCGTTGCTTTCGATGAGGGGGTGCAGTCGCCGAATGGTTTCATCAAGCAGAGTGCAATCCCCTTCCAGTTTCAGGAACTGCTTCGGCAACTGGAGACGCGACAGGGGCCAAAGTCGAGTGCCGCTACCACCTGCAAGGACAACAGCCTTGATAGGGTTGGCATGAAGGGTTGCGTGTTCGATCATGGTTTCTGTTTCAGCTCGGTAATTAGTTGTCGCAATTTACCCACGCTCTGACGAGGCACGCGATGTCGGGGCGAAGTTAGACGTTTGGACGTAGGCGTAGGGTCCCGGATGATCGAATCGCCTGTAGGAGTTATCCTCTGCTATTCGCTAAGGTGCTTTTTCAGCAATTCATCCAGGGGCAAGTTCATGGACATCAAGCTGCATAAGCAGGCTACGACGACACCGGAGATCCGTGGCGAGACCCAGCCAGCAGCACTCTCCACCATCACGGATAGCTAGCTGGCCCGGCAATATGTTGCAGACACCGCGACCACTCGGCGCTAGCGTTACCGTGTAGATGTCTATGACCGGCCGCATACCCTTCACAACCTCTTGCCCACGCTCACGCCTGAGCAGGAGAAGGTGATGATCACGGCTAATGAGTTCCTGCACCTCGGCCTGGATGATCTCCTCGCCGTGGTGCATGAGTTTCTGAACCCCGGCTTGCCTCGCATGCTCAAAGGGCGTGAGGTGCCTGACGCTGGAGGAATTGGCGTAGCAGGATTCAGGTGGCTAGAGAACCCCCGGCACACCCCTTCAAGGACTTTGAGCCGAGCTACGTGCATATCGACATCAAGTACCTGCCTCAGATGCATGGCGAGGCGCAGAAACGTTACTTGTAGGTTGCCATCAACCGTGCGACACGCTGGGACTACCTGGAGGCCCAGCGAAGTCAGTCCGCTAAAGATGCTCGGGCGTTTATGAAGCAGGTGGAGAAGAAGGCGCCCTTCAAGATCTAGAGGGGGCTGACCGAGGACGCGAGTCGTTCAGCGATTGCTTCACGCAGGCAGGTGAGCATAAGCCAAGCGGCCCCATCCCTTCGATCAGGAGTTCATGGCCCACGGCATCGAGCCTCGCCTGAACAAGCCGGGAAGGCCGCAAACGAATGGCATGGAGGAGCGGTTCAACGGCCATATCAGCGACATGCTGACGACACGTCATATACTTCAGGCTAAGATCTGGAACAGACACTCAAGCGATACTGCTGGCTGTACAATCACCATATCCCGCAGAAAGCGCTGCATTATCCGTCACCGATTACGCGATGATGGAATGGCAGGCAATGCGAACTGCGTTATTTAACAAACGGGTGGCAATCACAGCAGACCCGTAAATTAGAATGCTCGGTAAAATCGGCACTTTTACCGGAAAAACCACTTTATGAAATTACCGACAATCTTTCCGCTGTGCCGGTACTTTTGCCGTTTCGCTTCCCAACCTTACCTCCCTCCTGGTGGCCCGAATCGGCATTTTAGCCGAAAGCGCTATTCCATGAATTAACCGGCATTTTTGCCGTTTTGCCACCCTGCCCTGCCGGCCGACTGGAGGCTCAAATCGGCAACTTTTCCGAAAATTGCGTTTCGCGTATTCCACGGCAAAAGTACCGAAAGCGCGATTTCACGGTTTTGGCGCCTTCGCTAACCATCTGATTTTCAATGATATTAGCGATAATAGGGAGGCTGCCACCCCGCTAAGACCTTATGCAGCCTTCTCTATCTGCTTATAAAGTGCATCAGGTGCTAGGTCTGCACCGTTAGGCCAACAGACAACCCCAAATTCATCAATGGATACCAAGGAAAAAAAAGCAGGATCTCTCAATGGCTCGAACACTGGTCCGAACAACCTATCCTTGACCGAAACAACACCACTGGAGCCATCTGCAAAGACTACACGCAACCGGTAATCGCACAGTGCTTCTACATAAGTAACTTTGTACGCCATACTGACTACCGATGCAAAACGCACTTACTCTGCCTTGGCAAACTCTAGCACGGCATCCTTATGAGCCATCGGCAGGACACTGACCCCGGTCTGCTGCAGCAACGCTACGGCATGGTGGTAGGCCTCGCCCCGCTGGCTATCATCATCGGGACCATCTACGGCAAAGAGCACACGCCGGGGCAAGCGGTGACGTCGTTTGAGCTCATTGATCCGAAACTGCCACTTGCCACCATGTTCGACGATGTGGCTAGAGTCCTGCTGCCCTAGGTTAAGCGGCTTAATGGCGCACACCACCTCAGCCTGCTGCTTTTCAACGAAGGGGAAGCTAACGTGATACTCGGCATCGCCCAATTTCTCAGGAGTAAAACGCTCCCCGAGCTTTGCCTGGTAAAGTAGTCGACGAAGCTGGCTTTCCAGCACGGTTTCGCGATATTGCTTGGTCGCAAAGCTATGCTCGACATAATAACCAAACAGCTCATCCAGTTTCTTTTCAGGCTCTTCGGCCAACACTACCCGTGGTTCGCTGAAACGCAGCATCGTTTCGCGAGGGCGAGTGAGCTCCGTAAAAAGTTGCTTGGCGAATGCCTCGTCGTTGTGCTTGAAGCGCTGTTCAAACCCAGTGTCCTTGAGTAGTGCTTGAACGCGCTCCAGCTCTTGCTTAACGGCATAAATGGCAGAGCGATACAGCCGCCCCTCCAGATCTTTGAAGAAGCTTGTTAGCCGTGCATAGCGCCGAGTTTCTAACTTGAACCCGAAATAGCGGTCGCGCGGAGAGATCATCACCACGCCGACGTTGGCGAACTCACCAGTTTCCACATAGGGCATGAAACGTACAATCACGTACTGGCACGCTATGCGCTTCATCGCCACCCCCAGAATTCGTCGCGATTCACCTGGGCTAGCCCTTGGCGAATCGCTTCATGATCAAAATCGACTCGGGTGATTAGCTCCTCGTCGAGGTACCACCACTCTTCGGGAACCTGTTCGAGTATGCTGTCCCAGTGCTGCAGCGCCGCGATCATGGCATCGGCCAGCTCATGCCGGCGTAACCAGTCATGATGAATCGTAGCCGCCTGGGCGCGGAACACATGGTGCGCTAGAAAGTCATGCGGATCGAAGGCCTGATCAAAGGCTTGGTTGTGGTCGATCACTACCAGTTCACCGGCCCCCTCATCCCAGAACAGGTTCGGATTGCCACCCCTGGCTGTCAGTATGCGGTCTGCGTTGTGAATCCACCAGTCGAAAGCCAGCACCTGCTGCTGCAGCTCGCTCGGCACATCCTTCACTCGGCTGAAGCTCAGCTCCGATACGCCGCATTCCCGCGAGGCAAAGGCGGGCCCAATCCCCAGGTCGCCAAGATCCAGACCAGCCTCGAGCTCTATCAGCTCATCGGGGACATGCACGATCTCGAAAGGTGCCACCGGAAGACCGATTTCCAGCGCAAGCGAGCCGGCGATCCACTCGCATAGCTGACTACGCCGTCCAGTAGACATGACCATCATCACCACGACAAATATAGGGTCGGGTCATGCCTTGAGTGGATCGACGCATCACCTCAACGATTTCAACCGGCACCTAGCACAGCCTCTTGACTGCTGGCGTTACGCAGAAAGGCAAATCGCTCATCATGATTTTACTCATGAGACAGTATTACCCCCTGTTCCCGATCGATACGGTGAATCGGCAGTTCTTCGAGGTTCGGTGCCGCCAGTATCACATCCACCTTGCGGCCCTGCGTGGCGCGCATGACCTTGACGCTGAGCCATGCCGACAGGCGTGCTGGATGCTCAACCGCTTCATCGAGCTCCACCATGAGGTCGATATCGCCGCCCTTGGCAGTGTCATCGAGGCGGGAGCCGAAGAGCCGGACGACGGCGTCTTTGCCGAAAATCTCGGCAGCGGCCGCCTTGATGACATCGATTTCGTGCTGACTCAGTCGCATGTTCGTTCGTGCTGACATAGTAGGCCATGGCGGTTGCCCCTTCTGCGGCTATACTGGCTATCTATCCAGACAAATACAGTCACAGACCGTCCAGCCCGACAGGAGCGGGGGTACCATGAGCCGTGATGTTCGCACCGGAGAGCTCGCCGAGCCCGATGAGGCGGTGGTGGAGTTTGAACGCATTCCCCAGGTGGTGAAGCGCCTGTCGGCTCGGGCGCGCCGGCATATCGCCAACAGCGTGTCGAAAAACACCATCCGCGGCATGCGGGCCGATATGCGCGTCTACCAGCGGGCGGGTGGCCTGCTGCCGGCGGATGAGTTCGATATCGCCAACTTCATCGCCGAGGCGCATCGACGTGGCAAGGCGGCGGTCGATATCAAGCGCGTCAGCGGTCATCGCGACCAGCGCACCTTCGAGCGTTATATTCGGCGTACCGATCACTTCGAAGGCCACGCCGGCGACTTCTATCCCGGCGTGGAAGAGGCACGGGGCTAGCCTTTCGC
>ERZ869909.2240-NODE-2240-length-13329-cov-4.916918_pt1 | contig 13329 bp, 10 predicted proteins | sample MGYA00520892_ERZ869909 | MGnify/ENA primary metagenome ERZ869909 (study PRJEB32215, sample SAMEA104723947) | bioreactor metagenome | biome: bioreactor; feature: anaerobic bioreactor; material: water | place: China | collected 2015-03-12 ... | reverse complement strand
CCTCAGGCCACCCCCTCACGCCTCGCCTGCCCGCACCTCATCGGGACCACGGCCCCGGGCGCTCGCGCCGTCCTGACCGCCGCCACGCGGCGCGGCCAACGCAGCCCGACCAGCGCCGCACAGCCGACACCGCCCGGCGAGGGTGGCCACCAGCAGCGACAACCAGGCCGGCCACGAACCACCCGGCCACGGAGGACCGCCCCCCGCGACCGCGCAGCCACGCTCTGGTCGGACGATGTCCGGACGCCACCGCTCTTCACGATCCACTTCATGATGTACATCAACAAGCACATCACGATCCGCATCCCGCACGTCGACACCGTCGACGTCTCGCCAAGGCCCGTCGCCAGCGTCCGGCTCGTCCCCCGGGTCGGGAACAACCACACCGACGCACGGACTCGACGGAAACCCCGACACCGGCGACGCCCCCAGACGCAGGCGCGTCGAGGTCCCGTAGACTCCGTCCTCCGCGATCCGATCCCCCGGATGGTTGTGGTTCCAGAGCTCCTGGAACACCCGCACGCTCAACCGCTGCAGCTCGCGACTCTGCTCGCGGTAGGACGAGTTGCCCCGGTACTCGAAGTGCGGCCGATCATCGGGCAGCGGGTGCTCGAAGCCGAACCGCTCCAGCGTCGACCACCAGTGGTTGTAGTAGCGCACATCCACCGCCCGCCCGCCCTGATGGTTCGACGCGCCAGGCACCGCAGCCGCGAACGACGACGAGCAGTTCTCGCGGTACCACCGCGAGTAGTACTGGAGGCCTACATCCCGGTAGGCGGAGTGGATCGTGATGAAGTCGTGCTTCCACTCCGCCGCCGCGACCAACGCCGCGACGACCTCGGGGCGCGCCGCGTGCGGCTGGGGACCCTCCGCGTTGATGCACCCCGGCTCCCTGCACGACGTGTAGAACGTCAGCAACGAAGGCTCGCGGCACACGAGCAGCGACACCAGCTGGTGGCTGAGGCCGTCGACGAGCGCCTGCGGGTAGAAGAAGTCGCTGCGGCAGGTCCGCGCCTGGTCGAGCACGAGCTCCTCGAGCGTCTGACCCAGCGGCTCACCATCCACATGACACCCGACCAGCCCGATCAGCCAGACGACCGCCGCCAACCCGACCCACCTCACCGACCTCGCCAGCTGCACCCCGATGGCCGGTCCCACCTGGGCGACCGCCGGAGCGCGCCGGGACCTCCCCACCTGCGTCGCCGCCCCGCTCGCACCAGCCCCACCCGCACCAGCCCCACCCGCACCAGCCCCACCCGCACCAGCCCCACTCGCACCAGCCCCACTCGCACCAGCCCCGTCCATCAGACGCCGCGACCGCCCCAGCAGACGCTGCCCCCGCACACGCTCTCCGTCGACCCGTCCTCCGTTCACGCTCCACCTCCCGCGCACTGGGTCCTGAGCAGCGGACCCGCACACACAGCGCGGCGGGCCCCGAGGCGTTGTTCGCCCTGATGGATGTCGGAGAGGCGGCGCTGATGTTGCACAGGGGAGGCACGATCCCGGGCGTTGCGGTACAGTTCGTCCGGACCCACGCGTCGCACGCGCCCTTCCTGCGAGGCCCCGTCATGCACCTGACCGCCATCGACCCATCCGACACCTCTGACCGCCAGGTCGCCGCGATCGTTGCACAAGCACGCCAGTGGGCTGCTGACACGAGCGCGCGCGCCGGGCGCCTGCGCCGTGGCGTCGGCCTGCTCGACCTGACGACGCTGTCGGCCACGGACACGCCGTCGATCGTCGAGCGCCTCTGCCGACGCGCGATCGCGGCGCGGGTCGGCGCGGTCTGCGTCTTCCCTCGGTTCGTGCCCGAAGCCGTCGCGGCGCTCGCCTGCGCGGACATCCCGGTCGCCGCGGTGGCGATGGCCTTCCCGCACGGTCAGCTGCCGCTGCCTCTGCGGCTCGCCGAGGTGCGCTACGCGGTGGACGCCGGCGCCCGGGAGATCGACATGGTGATCAGCCGAGGCGCGGCGCTCGAGGGGGCGCTCGACGTCGTGGCGGAGGAGATCCGGGCGGCGCGTGAGGCCTGCGGCGCGGCCCACCTCAAGGTCATCCTCGAGACGGGTGAGCTGCGCGACCCGGCGCTGATCAGCGCCGTGGCCGACCTCGCCGTCGAGGCCGGCGCGCATGTCCTGAAGACGTCCACCGGCAAGGTCGAGCCGGGCGCCACGCCCGAGGCGTTCACGCTGCTCGCCCTCGCGGCGCTGCGCGCCGAGCGGGCCGGCAACCCGACGATCGGCCTCAAGCCGGCGGGCGGCATCCGCACCCCGGACGACCTGCTGCTCTACATGGGGATCACGGCGACGGTCCTGGGCGAACAGGCCGTCGAGCCCAACCGGCTGCGGATCGGCGCGTCGTCGCTGCTCGACGCCATCGAGGCGGAGCTCGCTGGCGCTCCCTGACGCCGGCCCCGGGAACACGAATGCGAGCGCCTCTCTGGCTCCACCGCCCCGATTCTGCTACGGCCCAACGCCACCCAGGCGCCTCGACGACGCCCCCGCCTGCCGGGACCGACCGCTACGTGCGGCACCCCCGCACCGGCAGTCACCCACGTACGCACGGCGCGCGGCCGTGCCCCGAGGCCCACCCCCGAGGAGCTCGATGATCCCCTACTGGAACCCCGGCTCGATTGAAGTCATCCCCGGCGTCCTGATGTTCCACACGTTCGGCCTGCTCGTCGGCATCGCCGTGCTCGTCGGTGGCTTCATCGCACAGCGCCGCGCAGAGCAGGCCGGCCTGAGCGGCCGCGTGATGGCTGACGCCGCGATCTTCTTCGTCATCGTCGGCTTTCTGTTCGCCCACTGGGTCAGCGTCGTCTTCTACTTCCCGGACCGCCTCTGGGGCGCCGCCTGCGAGACCCACGCCCAGTGCATGAGCGCGCCGTTCCACGGCGTCTGGGGCAAGCCTGCGGACATGATCTGCCAGGACAACGGCCGCTGCAACAACGGCCACTGGTCGACGATGCTCATGATCTGGAACGGCATCTCGTCCGTGGGTGGCTTCCTGGGCGCCTTCGTCGGGATCCTGATCTTCTTCCGCGTCAGCCGCATCCCCCTGATCCCCGGCGTGCTCGTCCTCGAAGGCGGCAAGAACCGCCCCGCGCTCAAGTACGTCGACGCCGCCGCGTACGGCATGGCCTTCGCGTGGATCTTCGGCCGCGCCGCGTGCTTCACGGCCCACGACCACATCGGGCGGCTCACCAACAGCCCGTTCGGCATCCGCTTCCCGCGCGCAGAGTGGCCCAAGCTCGTGACGCCGGAGGCCCTCGAGATGTTCGGGGACGTGAGCTACGTCCAGCGCTTCGACCTGGGCTTCCTCGAGATGCTCTACGCGATCGTGATGTCGATCGTGTTCTTCTTCGTGGCCCGCAACGAGCACCGGCTCAACCTGCGCCCTGGCTGGTACGCCGCGGTCCTGATCTTCTTCTACGCGCCGTACCGCCTGTTCCTGGACAGCCTGCGGGCGCGGGACATCGACGGCGCTGACCCGCGCTACTGGCTCGACATGACCGCAGCCCAGTGGGGCACCGTCATCATGATGGTGCTCGCCATCTGGATCTGGTGGCTCGGCGGGCGCGCGCGCAACAAGCCGGGCTACATGGACAACTCCGCCTTCCCGCTCGAGCTGGGTGGTGAGCCCGCGGCCGCGGCTGCGGCCGCGTCCACCGGAGCGGCGACCGATGCAGCGACCGACGCCAAGGCAACCGGCGCCCGGAAGAGCAGCGGCTCGAAGTCCGGCGGTGGCAACCGCGGCAAGCGCTCCTGACGGAACGGCTGCGCCCTGCAGCCACGCCCTGCAGCCACGCCCCGCAGCAGCCCCCGGCAGCGACGCCTCCGGGAAACCACGCTCCCCGTCCACCGCGCCCAGTCCCCGCACATCCGGCGACCGGCTGCCGATGAGCGACACACGCGTGCGGCCGGCCCCAACCGTGCCTATGCTCTGCCCGACGTGTGGTCGGAGCCGGTCACACGCAGAACCGCCCCGCGCCGTCCCCCGCACCGTGACCTCCGGAATCGGATCAAGCCTCATGACCTCCGAGCTCGCGCCAGGACTCCTCGTCGCCGCCCCCTCGATGAACGACCCGAACTTCGCAGGGGCGGTCGTGCTGCTCATCGAAGCGAACGACGACGGCGCCATGGGCTTCGTCATCAACCGCACCATGGACGTGACCTTCGACGATATCGCCGACGAGCTCGACATCGAGGTCCACGAGCGGCGCGCGGAGGCCGCGCTCAACTACGGGGGCCCGGTCCAGAGCGAGCGAGGCTGGCTGCTGCTCGAGCGGCGTGCGGACCAGCTGCCGCTGCCGGAGGCGGCCATGTCGATCGAGGATCGGCTCGATATCATCACCTCGCTGGACTCCCTGCGGGAGGCCCTCGTCGACCCGCGAGATCTCCGCCTGAAGCTGATGCTTGGCTATGCCGGCTGGGGGCCACGCCAGCTCGAGGAGGAGCTGCGCGAGGGCGTGTGGTTGCCGCTGGCCTTCGACGAAGCGTTGATCTTCGACGTCGAAGGCGAGGACGCGTGGCGCCAGGCGGTCGAGCGCCTGGGGCTGTCGCCGGGGTTCCTGTGGGGCAACGGCGTCGCGGACGCCTGAGCACGCGGCGCCCTGCACGCTGGACGACGCGCGCTCGGAGCCGGCGCCGACGCTCAGAAGCGCAAGCCTGCTCGCGCGCTGACCCTGCCCGGCCCCAGCTCCAGCTCCAGCGACCGCGCGCGCGCCTCGTCCGCGTCACCGGACAGCAGCACGACGCCGCCGGTGAGCGCCGCGCCGGAGAACGCAGCCAGCGTCCACAGCGCCGCATGCCGCGCGCGCAGCTCCGAGCGCAGCCGCTCCACCTCCGCCGTCCCGCGGCAGCTGAGCGGCTCGCTGCTCGAGCACCGCTCCAGCGCACCCGCGCGCTGCTGACGGCTCAACCCGACACCCAGCGCCGCGATCGCGGCCGCGCCACCGCCAGCCGTCAACACCCACCCGGACCGACGACGCCCCTGCCCCCGATCGCCGAACGATACCTGCAGCGCGGAGCCCACCACCGGCCAGTGCCCGTGCCCCTCCCTGACGTCCAGACCCGCCGGCGCGGCGCCCTCACCCAGCAGCCAGTCCTTCACCGCCGCCCACCGCTCCGCGTCCCAGTCGGCGATTCGCGCGCCGCGCACCGACCGGATCCTGCCGTCATTCCGACGCCCCATCAGCTCGACAAGCGCGAGCGACGACGCCTGCCCGGCCTCGACCTGCGCCACCGCAAGCCAGTCCCGCCCGGTCCAGACGCCGAGCAGCTCCAGCGCCCTGCCCCACTCGGCGTTCGTGTCGACTGAGCGCGCCATCAGCCGCACCTCACCGTCGTGGTGCCGCAGCGCCTCGTCGACGTCGAGGTCGAACCACGCCGCGTCCCGCCCGTCCGCGAGCCACCAGAGCCGCGAGTGCCGCCCCCCGTGTCGCGCCCGCAGCCAGACGCCCCCCGTTCCCGGCGCGGCGATCGCGCCCTCGGCGTCCAGGGTCACGGCGCTGCCGTTGACCTCGAGCCGCGCCCCGGCCGGCCGCACAACGACCGCCACGCGTCGGGAACGGACGGCCGCCTGGGCTGCCACGAGGTCTGCCCACGCGCCAGGCGGTGACTCCGCGCCGCTCGGCGTCCCCCACGGCAGGGCACGCGCGATGCGCTCCAGCACGCGCTCCCGCTCTGCGCTGCGGCCCTGGAGCTCGAGCGCGTCGATGAGCAGCAGCATCGCGTCGACGACCAGCGGCACGAGGCCCGGCTCCGCCGCGAGCTCCGCCTGCCGCTGGCCGATCATCACGAGCCACGGCTCGAGCATCCGGACCGACTCCTCGAAGCTGCCTGCCCAGTACGCCTCCCGCGCGCGCGCAAGCGGCTCGACGGCGCGTGACCACCAGGTCTCCCCGTCCACGGCCGCGCGGGCGAGCTCCGGCAGCTCACGATCCCAGCGGGCCGGCAGCGCCGTCAGGCCGCTCCGGGACAGCCCGTCCGCCACGGCCCGGAGGAGCGCGTCGTCGATGACGGCGGCGTGCTCGACGACGAGCATCGGCACCGGGTCTGCTGCGGCGGGCGCGCCATGCGCCGCGCCGACCACGGGCAGCGCCACCAGCGCCACCAGCACCGCGACGATCCAGCGTGCACCAACGGACGTCCCGGCCTGAATCCGGCCATCCGGACGCCGCCCGACGCCGGCGAGCGCGTCTGCGGGCAGCCCGGCGCCACGCCACCCACCATCCGGGCACCCGCCACCGAGACTCCCGCCGCAACCCGCGCGCGGGCTCCGCCGCCCCGACTCCGTTCCGCGCGACATCCGCCGCCCTGCACCACCGTCCTGCTCACACATGCCGACCTCCTGCTCGCGGGCACAGCCATCACCCGCCACAGCAGAGGTCGTTCGCGCGCGGCGCGTGTCCCACAAGATCGACGCCGGAGGCCACAACGGGCACGAACGCCCCGCCCGCCATCGCGTGACGACGACCTCGCGCGGGCCGTCAGCTCCGCGTCAGGAGCCACGCCACGCGTTGCGGCGCCGGGTAGCCCTCGATGGTGCGCGTGGAGTCATCCGCGCACAGCCCCTCGGCGAGCGAGTCGCCGTCGCGCCAGCTGGTGCTGCGCTGCTCGTCGGGGGTCGTCGGGGTGGGCTCGGTTCGCTCGACGACGCGAAGCCCGGAGCGGCGGCACCAGGTCTCGAGCGCGCCGAGCGTCGGCAACGACCAGAAGCCGCGCGCGCCGGCGTACCGCGCGGTCGGCGTGAGGCACCAGCCGTCCGGACCGTCGATGACGATCGTCTCGAGGAGGAGGCGCCCCCCCGGGCGCAGGGCCCGCGCGCAGGCGCGCAGCGCGCTGATGGGGTCCGTGACGTGGTAGAGCACGCCCATGAGGAGGATGAGGTCGAAGGCCGCGGGCGTGAGCGCGAGGTCGTCGACGCCCAGCGGCCACGCGTGCAGGTCGTGCGCTCCGCCGAGCTCGCGGAGCAGGGTCAGCTGAGCGAGGTAGAGCGCCTGGGGGTCGAACCCCACGACGTGGCGCGCGCCCAGCTCGCGGAGGCGCACCATCGTGTAGCCGTTGTTGCAGCCGACGTCCGCGACGACCGCGCCGTCGAGCGGGCCGATCAGCGGCGCGACGCGGTGCCACTTGAGCTCGCTGCGCCACTCGGCGTCGATGTCGACGCCGTCGATCTGCACGGGCCCCTTGCGCCACGGCTTGAGCGCCTCGAGCAACGCACGCGGTGTCGGAGCGAGGTGGTGCGCGAGTGGCCCCGGTGGGGTGGGCGACGCCTCCGGGGCGGTGACGGTGACCACGTCGTCGACCACGCAGAGCCGGCGGCCGGCGCCGGGGGGCTGGGTGTCGGTGAAGCCGCGCACGTCCTGCACCCGCGCGTCGCGGAGCACACGCTGCTGCTCGCTGGCGAGACGCTCGAGCAGGGCCGGGGATGCGCCGACGGGGTCGGGAACGCGGGCCTCGATGGTGACGAAGCACAGGTCCGATGCGACGACGGTGACGTCGGTGAAGCCTGCCTCGTGGAGCAGCGCGACGTTGTCGTCGACGGTGAGCGGGACGAGGACGCCGTCGAGCGCCTGGCGCTTGTGGCGGATCTCGTCGTCGCTGTAGCCGTTGGCGCGCTTGAAGGCGTCGTAGTCGTGGTCGAGCCGCGGCTGCTCGTCGGCGTCGGCGGCGCGGATCTTCTCGGCAAGCAGCAGGGTGCCGCCGGGCAGCAGCGCGGAGCGCAGGCGCCGCAGGACGGTGAGACGCTTGTTGACCGGGACGAACTGCAGGAGCCAGCCTGCAAAGACGAATGAGGTGGGCTCGAACGTGAGGTCCTGGACGGCGGCGGCGACCCAGGTGATGGCGTGTTCGACGTGGTGGTGTCGGGCCCTTCGTCGTGCGCGGGCGAGCATGGGTTCCGCGAGGTCGACGGCGACGACGCGCAGACGAGCGGCGCGGATGTGCGGCGCGATGCGCTCGATGAGGGCACCGGTGGAGGTCCCGAGGTCGTGAACGGTTGCGCCGGTGTGCAGCGCCGCGACGTGCGCAGCGGCGCGGGCGAGGGTCTGCTCGTAGCCGGGGATCGAGCGTCTGGCCATGTCGTCGAACGCGGCGGCGACGTCGTCGTCGAACCGGAAGGAGCCGGTCGCCGGCGTGGGCCCTTCGAACACCCTGTCTACCGTCGTGTCGGACATGGTCGGGTTGGTTCCGGCGTGGTCGGGTTGGCTCAGGCGTCGCCGAGCCTGGCGCGGGTCGCCTGGTGGAGCGCCGGTCGCGGTGGCGAGCGAGCGGCAGTCGGACGAGGGGTGGCCCGGTGTCGGACGCGGGGCGGCCCGGTGGCCGCATCCCCGCGATCGCGATCCATGGCGCGACGGGGCAGGTGGGGCAAGTGTTTCCTCGTGGTGCGGGGCAGATGGGCCGCTCCACGGGCGGCGGTGCGGTGACGTCGTTGTGGCGGGGTTGACGGACGCGCGTCGCCGTGCACCATGGAGGTCGTGGATGCTCGCCGTGACGGTCATGGCTGCTCATCACGAAACGCTTGACCGAAAATCGTCGTTCCTCCTATGGTGCCGGGCCATGTACGGTGGAAGCTGTCCGATGAGAGCGGACAGATCAGCCGCCTGCCACCAGAGACACCCCCGGGCCCGTTGCGGGCCGCGCAAGACCCATCGGAGAGAATCATGACCAAGAAGGAAATGGCTCAGAAGCTCGCGAAGGAATGTGACCTGAGCCAGCAGAAGGCACTGGAAGTGCTCACGACGCTCTTTGATGCGACGGACGGCCAGGGCATCATCGCGCAAGAGCTGGACGGCGAGCACAAGGTCACGATTCCCGGCTTCGGCACCTTCAGCACCCGTGAGCGCGCTGAGCGCCAGGGCAAGAACCCGGCCAACGGCGAGACCATCACGATCCCCAAGCGTCGCTACGTGCACTTCAGCCCCGGCAAGACGCTCAAGGAGCGGATCCAGGCTGGCGCCGTCAAGCCCGCGCCCAAGAAGAAGAAGTAATCGGTCCGCGCCGTCAGGCGCGCCGACGACGTGACCCGGGCGCCGTGAAGCATCGCAGATGCACCGCGGCGCCCGGTTCGCTTTTTGCGGCGGCGGTCGTCACAGCGGGGTGGCGGCCGTCATGGCGGGGCCACGGCGGTCACAGCAGGGCAGCGACTCGTGAGTCGGCGCGCCCGAGTGGGCGCATACGAGCCAGGACCCGCAGCGGTCAGGCCGGCGCGGCCACTCTTGAGCGGTCACACCAGAGCCCGTCCCGCAGCACGATCTCCGTCCGTTCGGGCGCCGTGGGCACCTCGAACTGCAGCGGGAGCCCGGCGAAGAGCTCGCCCTGTGGGTAAGCCGGGTGTCCGGGAAGCAGGATCGTCATCTCCCCATCCACCTTCGTGAAGTGGGGGAGCACGGGTATGGGCTGCCGGGCGCGCGCCCAGGCGACGAGCGCGTCCATGGTGGTGAAGCGCTCGAGATCGACGAGCGTGGCCCACGTGGGCGGTGCGAGGATGATCTGTCCGGCGCGGTAGCGCTGGAGCGCCTCGCTGCAGGTCATCCACTGGCCGTCTGTCGCCTCGACGGCGTCGACGGTGGCGCGTTGCCGCTCGGGGGCGCGCGCGAGGAAGAAGCGCGCGTCGAAGCGCTTGCTCTCGAACGCCGGCGTCACCCACCGGTCGAAGTAGACGAGGTCGTCGAGCTCGAACCTGAGGTCGAGCTCGCGCGCGACGTCGAGCATCGTCTTCTGCTGGTCGTGGACAGCTCGGCGCAGCTTGAGGAAGGTGTCCCGTTCCCGCTCGTCGGGTGACCACGGCAGCCCGTCGCGTGAGGCGAGCAGCACGCCGACCTCCTCGAAGGACTCCCTGATCGAGGCGATCGCGTGGGTCCTGAGCTCGGCGTCGCGCCACTCGTCCCGCGTCCAGACGCAGCAGTCTGCGGCGGCCACGTCCGCGTCCACGCTGTCGACGGCGCCGCCGGGATAGACGCAGACGTTTGCCATGAACGACGTGCGTTGACTGCGGCGCATCAGGTAGAGGCGCAGCGCGTCGTTGCGCTCGTCGAGCAGCACGAGGGTCGCTGCCGGCCGGACAACGGGGCGATCGGTCATGGGAGCTCCCGGAAGAGCCGGCCCCAGCGGACGCCGCGGTCGCTTACGGTCACGGCGGGCGCGTGCAGGTGCCGGCAGATGGCCGCGAGGAGCCGCGCGCCGGCGTGGATGACGTCCGCACGGCGTGGATCGACGCCTGGCACGGTCTCGCGCTGCTGGCGACTCATCGCCATCAGCCGCTCGTCGATCGCCTCGATGCGATCGAGCTGCAGCTGGTGTCCATGGGCTCGATCAGCGTCCCACGTCGCCATGTCGAGATCGATCGCGGCGATGGTCGTGACCGTCCCGGCGATCCCGATCAGCGGGTGCCCTCGGCGATCAGCGGGGACATCGAGCCTGGCCAGCGCGGTGCCGATGGCGGCGTCGAGAGCCGCGCGCTGGTGGGCGTCAGGTGGCCCGTCGCCCGGGAGGGTTCGTTCCGCCAGCCGAACGGAGCCGACGTCGATGCTGAGCACGTCGCTTCGGGCGCCGTGACACCAGATGACCTCAGTGGATGCCCCGCCGATGTCGACGATCCAGACCGGGTCGAGGTGTCCGAACGAGGCGCGCGAGGCGAGCAGGCTCAGCTGGGCCTCCTCCTCTCCGCTGGCGACGTGGATCGGGGAGCCCAGGCGCAGCGACAGCGCGCGGGCGACCTGCGCCCCGTTGCGTGCGCGGCGGAACGGCGCGGTGCCTGTAGCGAGGACACGTGAGACCCCGTGACGGGTGGCGATCGCGTCGAAGCGCTCCAGCGCGCGCGCGGTGCGCTCGACCGGTTCGGGCGCGAGGGTCCCGGTGCTGTCGAGCCCGGCGGCGATTCTGGTGATCTCCGCGTGCTCGTCGATGCGGCGCCAGGCGCCACCCGGATCACGTTCGGCGATGAGCATCAGGACGGTGTTCGACCCGATGTCGAAGGAGGCGACGCGATCCGGGTGGGACATGTGGGCTCTGGCTCAGCGGACGACGAACTCGGCGCGGCGGTTCACGGCGCCGGTGCCGACGGGGCGTTCTTCGCCGTAGCTGATGATGTCGATCCGGTTGCGGTCGACACCCATGCGGACGAGGAAGTCACGGACGGCGCGTGCGCGGCGTTCACCGAGCGCCATGTTGTACTCGTTGGTGCCTTCCTCGGAGCAGTGGCCTTCGACGCGGACGCGGACGTTCGTGTCGCGGTTGAGCTCGCGAGCGTGGGCTTCGAGCGTGCGACGGGTGTCGTCACGCAGCGAGCTGGAGTCGAACTCGAAGTAGACGGTGCTGAACTGGTAGGAGCGCTCCGCGGGGGGGTTGCACTCCGGGTTGCGCATGGCGACCTGGCGGGCTTCGCCGGCCTGGCGCTGCGCTTCGCGGGCGAGGTTGATCGCCTCTTCGTAGCGCTCTGCGGAGAATGCTTCCTCAGCGCGCGCGAGGGTGGCGCGTGCGGTTGCGAGCTCTTCCGGCGCGCAGCGCTCCAGCATCGGGTCGCTCATGGCGTTCCGGGCTGCGTCGATGGCGCGTTGTGCGTCTCCGCGCCAGTCGCGCTCCGGCGCGGCCGGCGTCACGACGACGTCATCGTTGCGGTCCTTCTTGCAGCCACCGACGAACATCGAGGAGCCGACGAGGAACAGGAGTGTCCAGAGAAGAGCTGCTTTGCGCATGGCATGTCTCCAACAGGGGCAGTGACGCGCGTCGCGCCACACGAGTGGGGGGGGCCGGTGCCGGAGAGACCTCCACCGGCTGAGGTCACAACGAACCTGTACACTCCAGAAACGGGAGACCGGGTTCGTACCGTAGCGAACAGGTCCCGAACACGGCTCGGGCGCCATCTGTTCCACCGGTGGCCCCGTTACTGGTGATTCTCTGGAGTTTCCAGCAGGAAATTCATCACCCGACGATCGCGCCTAGCGTTGCCAGGCGGGGGACTCGACGCCGCTGACGTTGGGGGTGATCAGGGTCTGGGACTGGCCGTCCGCGGTGCTGATGTAGAGGCGGTTTCCGCCTCCACCACGCGAGGATGCGAAGACCAGGTACCGGCCGTCCGGGGACCAGCTCGGGTTCGTGTTGGAGCCCTGGTCCTGGGTGATCCGCTCGATGCGGCCGCTGTCCGGTTCGACGGTGAAGATGTCGTAGCGGTTCCCTGCGCGGCCGGTGAAGGCGATCGCGTCGCCCAGCGGGGACCAGTCCGGGTTGGTGTTGTAGCTGCCCCGGAACGTGACCCGCCGCTGGCCGGAGCAGTCGCGGTTCATCACGAAGATCTGCGGACCGCCGGCGCGGTCCGACACGAAGGCGATGCGGGAGCCGTCGGGTGACCACGTCGGGGAGATATCTTCTGCGGCGGAGGTCGTGCACTGGCGCAGGATCTCGCCGCTGGCGCTCAGGATGAAGATGTCGGCGTTGCCACGCAGGGTCAGCGCGATGGCGATCTCCGAGCCGTCAGGGGACAGCCGCGCGCCCATGTTGAGGCCAGGCTGGCTGCTCAGCGTGCGGGCGCTGCGCCCGCTGCCGATCCAGAGGTCCGGGTTGTCGTTGGCGTACGACGTGTACATCACGGCGCCGCCCGGACCCCAGGCAGGGAACAGGTGGATGGTGTCGCCGCTCGTCACGCCGGAGAGGTCCGACCCATCGGTCCGGATCGTGAAGATCTGCTTGGTGCCGCCCCGTCCCCGCGCGCCAAAGGCGATGCGCTGCCCGAAGATGCCCGGGGAGCCGGAGAAGTAGAGCACGACCGCGTTGATGAACGCGTAGGTCTCACCGCGCACCCGGTCCACCGGGACGGTCCGCGGGCCGAACCCGACGTCGATCTGCGTACGTCCGGTCACGTCGTACAGGCGGTAGTCGACGACGGCCTGGCCGCCGGCGGTCAGCTCGATCCGCCCCCGCACCACCGCCTGCGCCCCGACGTTGAACCAGTTCTGGAAGTTCATCTGGGCGGGGTCGAGTCCGTCCCGGCTCGGGTCGAAGAAGTACCGATCGGGACCCAGCACCTCGAAGTACCCGGCGATGCGAAAGCACCGCCGCATCAGATCACCCAGCCCGGCGAGCTCGTCGTTCGACGCGCCGCCGCTCACCCGGACGTCCGGGACGGCGAGCGGGATCAGGGTCCGCTGCCCGCCGGGCCGGACCAGGATCTCGACCAGATCGTCGGCTGGAGCCGTGGACGACTGCGCGGACGCGAGCGTCGGGCTCAGCGCCAGGAGCGCGATGGCAACAAGGATGATGAGCAGGCGATTGAGCATGGACGCTACCTTGCCGGATTCCAGCGGCGGGGGACGGTAGGAACGATGGACACGGC
>ERZ869909.2237-NODE-2237-length-13365-cov-4.387643_pt1 | contig 13365 bp, 12 predicted proteins | sample MGYA00520892_ERZ869909 | MGnify/ENA primary metagenome ERZ869909 (study PRJEB32215, sample SAMEA104723947) | bioreactor metagenome | biome: bioreactor; feature: anaerobic bioreactor; material: water | place: China | collected 2015-03-12 ... | reverse complement strand
AGCACTGGTGGACAAGCCACCAGTGGCACCCCCAGTGGCACCCCCTCAATCCTCGGGGCATTTCACTTCGACGACACGGGAATCGACCTTCCCGACCGATGCGGTGCTCGCTGCGGTGACGGAGCGGACGCGCCTCATCGCGGTGGTGACGCCGAACAACCCAACGGGTTGCAGCGCCACGCTCGACGACATCCGCCGCCTGAGCGCGGGCGCGCCGGGTGCGCTCATCGTGGCGGACCTCGCGTATGTCGAGTTCGCCGATGCCGACGACACGGGCGCACTGCTGGAGATGGACAATGTGCTGGTGGTGCGGACGCTGAGCAAGGCGTACGGGCTGGCCGGGCTGCGCGTCGGGTACGCGCTGGGATCGGAGCGGGTGATCGGGTGGCTGGAGGCGGCGGGCGGGCCGTACACGGTGGCGGGGCCGTCGTGCGCGGTCGCGCTGGAGGCGGTGCGCGATGAGGCGGGCTTGGCGCGGACGGTGGCGCAGGTGCGGAGCGAGCGCGAGCGTCTGACAGCGCGGTTGCGCGGGCATGGCTGGCGCGTGCTGCCCTCGGAGGCGAACTTCATCCTCGCGCGGTCAGGCCGGAGCGTGTGGCTGCGCGATGCGCTGGCGGGGCTGGGCATCGCGGTGCGCGACTTCCCCGGCAACGAGCACCTCGCCGATGGACTGCGGATCACCTGCCCGGCGAACGAAACGGACTTCGCGCGGCTCGCGCACGCCATCGATGCGGCGCTCGCGCCCGAGGCGGTGCTGTTGGACCTCGACGGCGTGCTGGCCGATGTCTCGCGCTCCTACCGGCGGGCCATCGTCGAGACCGCATCGACCTACGGCGTCGAGATCACCGCGCAGCACATCGCCCGCGCCAAGGCGCTGGGCAACGCCAACAACGACTGGATCCTCACGCAGCGGCTGCTTGCGCAGCGCGGCATCGATCGTCCGCTCGCCGAGGTCACCGAACGCTTCGAGGCGATCTATCAGGGCACGGACGACCATCCCGGACTGCGCATGACCGAGACGCTCATCGGCGATCGCGCGATGCTGGAGCGCCTGCGGGCTCGGACAAGACTTGCGATCGTGACCGGACGCCCGCGCTTCGATGCGCAGCGGTTTCTCGATGAGCAGGGCATCGCCGACTGCTTCGAGCAGGTGATCGCGCTGGAGGATGGCCCGAGCAAGCCGGATCCCGCGCCGGTGCGGTGCGCGCTGGAGCGGATGGGCGTGTCGCGGGCGTGGATGGTCGGCGATACGCCCGACGACATGCGCAGCGCCCGCGCGGCGGGTGTGGTGCCCGTTGGCATCCCCGCGCCGAACGACACACGCGAAGAGGCCGAGCGGACCCTCTTCGCCAGCGGTGCTGCACGGGTGCTCCGCACACTCGATGAACTCCTTGAGGTTTTCCCTTCATGAATACTCCACGAACCGCGACCATCGAGCGCAAGACCAGCGAGACGCAGGTCCGCGTGTCCGTCAACCTCGACGCCACGGGCACAGCGCAGGTGCAGACGGGCATCGGCTTTCTCGATCACATGCTCGATGCGCTGGCGCGTCACGGGCGGATCGACATCGAGCTGGCCTGCACGGGCGATCTGCACATCGACGATCACCACACCGCCGAGGATTGCGCGCTCGCGCTCGGCGCGTGCCTGCGCGAAGCGCTGGGCGACAAGCGGGGCATCATGCGCTTCGGCCACGCGTACGCGCCGCTGGATGAGGCGCTGGCCCGCGCCGTGGTGGACCTCTCGGGTCGGGCGCACGCGACGATCGAACTGGGGCTGTCGCGCCGATCCATCGGTGAACTGGCGTGCGAGAATGTGTCGCACTTCTTCCGCTCGCTGGCGATGGAGCTGCGCTGCGCGTTGCACCTCGATGTGCTGCGGGGCGAGAACGACCACCACCGCGCCGAGGCGGCGACCAAGGCGCTCGCGCTGGCGCTGCGACAGGCGATCGCCCGGACCGGCCACGACGACATCGCCAGCACGAAGGGGTCGCTGTGACTTCGGCGGATGTCGTCATCGTGCGGACGGGGCTGGCGAACCTCGCCTCGGTGCAGAGTGCGCTGGCGCGGCTGGGGCTCTCCAGCGCGGTGACCGAGGATGCCGCGCAGGTGCGCGACGCCGCGCGGGTGATCCTTCCGGGGGTCGGCGCGTTCGGGCCGGGGATGCGCATGCTGCGGGCGCACGGGTTGGATGATGCACTGCGCGAGCGGATCGAGGCGGACCGTCCGACGCTGGCGGTGTGTCTCGGGATGCAGTTGCTGTGTGGTGAAAGCGAGGAATCGCCGGGCGAGACTGGGCTGGGCATCGTTGATGCGCCGGTGCGCGGGTTCGCGGGCGAGGGGCTGACCGTGCCGCATATGGGCTGGAACCGCGTGAGCGCGATGGATGCAGCGCGTCTGGTGACCAGCGGCGAGGCGTACTTCGCCAACTCGTACCGCATCGCCCGCGCCGATCTGCGCGACGCCGATTGGACGCCATCGCTCTGCGGCTACGCCGGTTCGTTCGTCGCGGCGATGGAGCGCGGCAATGTACTGGCCTGTCAGTTCCATCCGGAGTTGTCCGGCGCGTGGGGGCTTGCGCTCATCGCGCGCTGGGCGGGCACGGAGTTCACGGAGCCGCTGCCCGTCTTCGAGGGCGGGAGCAGCGCGGGGCAGTTGCTGCCCAGAATCATCCCGTGCCTCGATGTGCGGGGCGGGCGGATCGTGAAGGGTGTGAAGTTCGCCAATCTGCGCGATGCGGGCGATCCGGTTGAGCGTGCCGCATTGTACGAGCGCGAGGGCGCCGATGAGATCGTGATCCTCGATGTCTCGGCGACGACGGAGGAGCGGGCGCACGCGGTCGAGACGGTCGAGCGGGTTCGCGCGGCGATCGCCATCCCGCTGACGGTCGGCGGCGGCGTGCGACGCGTCGAGGATGCCGCGCGGTTGCTCGATGCGGGGGCGGATAAGGTCGCGGTGAACACCGCCGCGGTGAGCGATCCGGGCATCATTGATGCCATCAGCGAGCGCTTCGGTCGCCAGTGCACGGTGCTGGCGGTCGATGCGGCGCAGCGCACGGATGCCGACGGCTGGGAGGTGGTCGTGCGATCGGGAACGGAGCGGACGGGCATCGATGCGGTCGCGTGGTGCATCGAGGGGGCAGCGCGCGGCGCTGGCGAGATCCTGCTGACCTCGTGGGACCGCGACGGCACGGGCGAGGGCTACGACCTCGCGCTGCTCGAAGCGGTGTGCGGGCGTGTCGGCATCCCGGTGATCGCCTCGGGCGGCGTGTCGTCGTCCGCGGACCTCGGCGCGGGCCTGCGCGCGGGCGCGAGCGCGGTGCTCGCCGCCTCCATCTTCCACGATGGCGTCCACCGCGTCGTCGATGTCAAGCGCGAGGTGACCGAAGCGACGGGCATCCCCATGCGCGCATGCAAGGTGAAACAGGCATCGCACGAGGGGGCGCGCCCATGATCATTCCATCGGTGGACCTCCGCAACGGCAACGCCGTGCAGCTCGTCGGCGGGCGGGATATGAAGATCGATGCGGGAGATCCGCGCCCGATCGCACAGCAGTTCGCCATCGCGGGCGAGATCGCGGTCATTGACCTTGATGCCGCGCTCTCGACGGGGACGAACGAGGCGACGATCCGCGACCTCCTGAAGATCGCCGACTGCCGCGTGGGCGGCGGGATCCGCACGGTCGAGCGGGCGATTCAGTGGCTCGATGCGGGCGCGTGCCGCGTCATCCTCGGCACGGCAGCGCAGCCGGAGATATTGCGCGAGCTGCCGCGGGATCGGGTGATCGCCGCGCTGGATGCCGAGCACGACGATGTGGTGGTCGAGGGGTGGACGAAGAAGACGGGCGTGACGATCGTCGATCGCATGCGCGCCCTGCGCGAGCATGTCGGCGGGTTCCTCGTGACCTTCGTCGAGCGCGAGGGGCGCATGGGCGGCATTGATATGGACCGCGCTGCGCTGCTGAAGCAGGAGGCGGGCGACTGCATGCTGACGGTCGCGGGCGGCGTGCGCAGCGCCGATGAGATCGCAGCACTCGATGCGCTGGGCGTCGATGCGCAGGTCGGCATGGCGATCTACTCCGGCGCGATGGACCTCGGCGATGCGATCCTCGCGCCCGCTCGGACCGATCGCGCCGACGGGCTGTACGCGACGATCGTCGTCGACGAGGGCGGCATCGCCCTGGGCATGTGCTGGTCGAACGCCCAGAGCATCCGCGAGGCGGTGCGGACGCGGACGGGCGTCTACTGGTCGCGCTCGCGGGGCGGGCTGTGGCGCAAGGGCGAGACGAGCGGCGCACTGCAGGATCTGCTCCGCATCGACCTCGACTGCGACCGCGATGCCCTGCGCTTCACCGTCCGCCAGAGCGATCCGGGCTTCTGCCACAACAACACACGCACCTGCTGGGGCGAGGACCGCGGCGTGTCGCGCCTGTCGCGCACGCTCACGGCACGCCTGCACGATGCCCCGCCCGGCTCGTACACGCGCCGACTCATCGAAGATCCCGAACTGCTCCGCGCCAAGCTCGCCGAGGAGGCGCAGGAACTCGCCGATGCGCGCACGCCCGAGGAATCAGCGCACGAGGCGGCGGACCTCATCTACTTCGCCCTCACGCGCGCCATCGCGGGCGGCGCATCGCTCGCCGACATCGAGCGCGTGCTGGACGGGCGCACCCGCAAGGTCACGCGACGACCCGGACACGCCAAGCCCGGGTTCACGAACCGGACGGAGGAATCCACCGATGGCTGAACGATTGCTGCGCATCGTGCAACCCGGCTCTCCGCTGCGTCCGTACTCGCCCGCGCTCGATCCCGGCGCGGTCGAGGATGCACGCGCGATCATCGACGATGTCCGCGCCCGGGGCGAAGCGGCCCTGCGCCACCACGCCGAGCGGCTGGGCGACCTGCAACCCGGCGCGCCGCTCATCATCGAGCGCGATGGGCTCGAACGCGCATGGGACGCACTCGACACATCGACACGCTGGCTGCTGAGGAGCACCGCGACACGCATCGACACCTTCGCAAAGGCGCAGCGGGAGGCGCTGTCCGAGATTGATGTGAGAATCCAAGGCGGGCGCGCGGGGCACACGGTCGAGCCGGTCGAGGCAGCCGGGTGCTATGCGCCGGGCGGGCGGTATCCGCTGCCGTCGAGCGTGCTGATGACGGCGGTGACGGCCCGCGCTGCCGGTGTGTCGCGTGTGCTGGTGGCGACGCCCCGACCGGGCGATCTCATGCTCGGCGCTGCGTACATCGCGGGCGCGGATGCGGTGCTCGCCATCGGTGGCGCGCAGGCGGTCGCGGCCATGGCGCTGGGGATCGGCGGTGCGCCCAGGTGCGATGTCATCTGCGGGCCGGGCAACAAGTGGGTCAGCGCGGCGAAGTGGCTCGTCTCCGCCGAGTGCGGCATCGACATGATCGCCGGGCCGAGCGAGCTGCTGGTCCTCGCGGACGACTCCGCCGATGCATCGATGGTCGCCGCCGACCTGCTGGCGCAGGCCGAGCACGATGCCGACGCGAGCGCCGTCCTCATCTCGACGAGCGCTGATCTTGTCGATGCGGTCGAGCGCGAGCTGCACGCGCAACTCGTATGCCTCCCGACCGCGGACACCGCACGCCGCGCCTTCGCCAACGGCTGCGCGGTCATCGCGGCATCCATCGACGAGGCCATCGCGCTCACCGATCAGCACGCGCCCGAGCATCTGGAGATCCACACGCGCGATGCCGATGCGGTCGCCAGGCGGATCCGCCACGCGGGCGCCATCTTCATCGGGAAAGAAAGCGCCGAGGTCTTCGGCGACTACGGCGCCGGCCCCAACCACACCCTCCCCACCGGCGGCACCGCGCGCCACAGCGCCGGGCTCAGCGTGCTGCACTTCCTGCGCTTCCGCACATGGCTCCGCATGGACGAGGAGTCGTGCGCAGCATCGCGACTGCTTGCCAAGGATGCCTTGGCGCTGGCGAGCCTCGAAGGGCTCAACGCCCACGCCCGCAGCGCGCTGAAGCGCCTGCCCTGACGATTCGCAAAATCGCCGATTTGGAGTGACACCATTTGTGCGCGCCATGTGTGTGCAGTGACCGTGCGTGTGCGCACAGATGCGGTCACTGCGCGAGATTCTTTTCTTTTTCGCGTGCAATCGCTTGCGGCCGTGGCAAAATGAATGTGTGGGATCGGTCGGGGTGGCCGGTCGGCGGGAGTGGGTCAGTGGGACCGGGTCGTTGGGTGAGGTGGTTGCGATGAACGAGACGAACTGGAACGGTGCGGGTGCTGCGCGCTCGCTGGGGTGGGGTCGTTTTCCAAAGGCATTGGTCGAGTCGGGCGTGTGGGGTGCGCTGACGGGCTCGGCGCGGGCGGTGCTGGGCGTGCTCATCGCGCACGCGAACGCAAAGGGCGAGTGCTGGCCCTCGCGATCGACCATTGCGCGCGGCGCGGGCGTCAACATCGGCACCGTCCGGCGCGCGATCCGAGAGTTGTGCGAACGCGGCGCGATCGTCGTCCTGCGCGTCGGCGGGCACGGCCGATCCACGCTGTACGCGATCCCCTCCATCGCAGCGATGACCGCTCCCGATGATGAGGGAGGCCGTGGCGCACCCGTCGATGGGCGCGCAGGGAGGCGCGGGCGCACGGAGAGGGGTGCGCCAGCGCGCCGGGATGGGCGCGCCCGCGCTCCCCAAACAGACCACAAGAGAACATCAACACCCGCGACGACGACCGGCACGGCGTGTGAACGCCGCCGGTCGCGTCCGCGTTGGCTCACGCCGGAATTGGAGGGACGCCTCGCGCTGGTCGCGCGCAGCACGCCGCTGCAGAACCCGCTGGTCATCCGTCGCCTGCGCGAGCGCTACGAGACGCTCGCCGGGGCGATCGAGGGCGGGCTGGCGACCGCGGAGGAGTTCAGCGCGATGGACCCGCGCGCCTTCGCTTCGCTGCTGGCCGAGCGAGCATTGGAGATGTCGCCCCCGCCCCCGGAAGCACCCCCGGAAGCACCCCCGGAAGCACCCCCGGAACTGTCTTTACCAGCCCCGAGCGATGAGCGAGGGGGTCATGTCTTCACCCCCACCCCCGGAAGCCCCGGAAGTTCCCCCGGAACCCCCGGAACCGACGATGGGCCTTCTCCAGCGGTGAAGTCCCCGGAAGGGTGGACCGGGGCACAGGCCGGGGGTACGCTGGCAGGGTCAAAAAGCACGATTCCGATGGCCGAGTACCCAAGTGGACCAAGGGAACGGATTGCAAATCCGTCATTCGCGGGTTCGAATCCCGCCTCGGCCTTTGCGGGTGACGGTGCTGGAATCGCGGGTTTTGCCCCTCCCAAGCCCGATTCCCCGCCAATGACCACACCCCCCCGTGACTCTCGATTCTTCTCACCTGATGCCTCTGCGCCTCCCCTGAGACGCCCAGCAGGACGACCAGACACTTCGCCATCATCACCGACGATGCGGAGGGATCGTCCGTCCGTCCCCGTCGCCCGCTGGCGTTCGCGGTAGTCCTCCGGCTCGTGCAGAGCGGCCAGTCGCTCGATGGACAGTGCGTCCTCGGACGCACTGAAGCGTGAGTAGGTCCGTGCGGTCAATCGGGGGTCGGTGTGCCTCGCCAGCTTCATCGCAGCCGCCAGAGGCGTGCCTGAGCGGGCGAGCGACGAGATGAACGACACCCGGAGCGAATGCCAGTCGAAGCCCTCGGGAGAGAGCCAGGACGACCGCTCGCGCTTGTCACGCTCGATGGCGTTGGGGGCAGCGTTGATCCACTCGGCTCGGGCGCGTTGGAGATCATCGCGGATGATCCGGGCCAGCAGTTTCGCCGGAGCCAGTCGGAACGCCGGTGCGTCTGGTGACTTGCGGCTGAGGTGGTCGCGGAGGTCATCCAGCAGGGACGCCGGCAGCGCGAAGGTGTGCGGCTTTCGGTTCTTCGTGCGATGCTCATCGAGCGTCACGCTGGGATTCTCGGGGTCGAGGTTGAAGTCGCCTGCCACCAGCGAACGCAGTTCACCAGCCCGTATGCCCGTCACCAGCGACAGCCGGTAGCACAGCGCCCGCTCCGCCCCGCTCATCGCCCACCTGCGACCCTTGACCGTGCCATCGACTTCCGGACCGATGCGGGCTGCCTCGATCAGCAGACGGCATTCCTCCGGCTCCATGCTCCGCCGCTGAATCCGTGTGCCCCCTGAGATCGTCGAGAGATCAGTGACGGGGTTTGATGCGAGGAACCCGCGACGAACACACCAGCGAGCGAATCCCGACATAGCGCGCTGGTAGGACCGCACGGTGTTCGGCGCTCTGCCCTTATCTGTGAGCGCTGCAAGGAATCGCTCGGAGCGTTCCAGCGTCCAGCGTCCCAGCGCATCGACGCCCGCCGCGGCGGTGAAGGTTTCGAGGAGTCGGCGGGTCTGGCGCGTGTGAACCTCGCTCCGCCCGTTGCGATCCAACTCGGTGATGTACTCGGTGATGATGGCGTCGAGTTCGCGGTCGCGCTTCGACCGGTGGTCGTCGAGAATGCCCTTGCCCGCGAGGTAATCCAACCACGCGTCGGGCAGTGAGGCCACCCACTTCGAGAGCTGCGCATCGGGCTGCTCGCCAGCCGAGCGCAGTTCGGAGATCCGCACAAGCTTCCTCAGCGCCTCGGCGGATGCGGTGCGGTCGGTGTACAACGCCAGGCGGAGCGACTGATCGGCGTACCGCCATTCCCCATACCACCTCGCGCTCTCGCGCGTTTTGCCGCGACGGTCGCGGTAGGTCTGCTTGAAAAGTCGGCTCATCTTGCGCATCTCCCATCGTAAATATCGTCTCGAATTCGCGCGTCGTCAAGCGCACTCACCAAAACTTGGTCGATGTATCTACGGACTACATTCGTGAAATCGCGCAGCGCGTTGAGGTTGTTGAGGTTGCGCGCGTTCGTCGTGTTGAAAAAAATCTGCGCGCTGCGTGTTGTTCTTCGGCTGCGCCGAAGCGCTGGCGCGGGCGGGGAAGGGGAAGAGGAGGAGGGTTGGTGTTCTTCGCATCCCCACAACCACAACCGGCAATCGCGAGCCGAGTCGGAGGAGCGCCCTGGCGTTGCAGGGCGCGCGTCGGCAACCGCTTCACCGTCGCCGTTTTCGCGTCGCGAGATTACACCATTCCAGCCGTCCCGTGCGGCTCACTCCGTCTCGCGCTTCGAGTGCATCACCATCGTTCGTGGTGACGGCGCGACACCGGGCAAGGTGACGCGACTTCGGCGGGATGCGCAGCGTAACGCCCCGCGCTGGCGAATCGCGTACGATGCCCGCGATGGGCACCCGCGCTGGACGCATCCAGAGCACGCGCGGGGGTGCTGACGGGTTGTGAGCAATGCCCGTCCCCGCTTTCACGCGAGGGCGGGCGTTTTCTTCATCCAGCCGCATCGAGTTCCAGCGTCATGCGGGCGATGCGTTCATCGGCGCGAACCACGCTCACCGGCACGAGCACGCACTTCGTCCGTCCGCCGTCGCCAGCAGCGACTGTCCGCCAGCGCGAATCGTCCGCGTGCTCGCGCCACACGCCCGGCGCGGCGACATGGGCGACCGCGCCCACCACAACCACGAACCAGTCCGCCGCGGTAGTGGCGAGGCCCGAGGGCGAGCCGTCGCGGGAAACCTCCAGCGCGATATGCGCGGATTCGAGTGCCCGTGCATCGTTCTTCACTTCGACCCGCCGAGAGAGGATCAGATCCTCCCCGGCGCGGTTCCCGAGCGCGCGGTCCACGCGATATCCCCGCGCGAGGAACGCCCCGGCGACGGCAAGCTCTGCCGGGTCGCCTATGGCTTTCGCGCGAACCCACTCGGCGGAGTCGGCGCGTCGTCCGCCTGGTCGAACAACCTTCATCGCGCACCCCGCATCCGCTCCCAAACAGCACGAGCAGGACACCCGGACTCGATCCACTCAACCAGCTCATCCCGACGCCATCGCACCGACCGACCGATCCTGATCGGCGCGGGAATGCGTCCGGCGGCGTGATGCCGCCAGACGGTGGAAGATCCGAGCGAGAGCAGCGCGGCTACGCCGTCAACATCGAGCAACGCCGCCGGCGTCGCGCTCGGGGGCGCAGCATCCGCCGCCGCCGTCACTGGTTCCGGGGCCGGGGGTTGATGGAGGCGGAGGGCGCTCATGGGGACACCGCCTCGCCCTTCGCTCGCTCGGCGAGCAAGGCCGCAATAGTGGGCACATGCACAAGGATGGCGCTTCCGGCCTTGAGCGCCGGGAGCTGGCCTGCGTCTATCTCGCCCCGGAGCCACGCTGGAGGAACCCCCAGACGACGGGCGGCTTCGACGATTGGCAGAGCTTCGTGTTGCTGGTCGCGTACATGAGGCATGGACGGAAGCATCGGGCGCGGTCCCTACCCGATGCCTCCTCTAAGCCAACGCTATTCCACTATTTTCCCCGCAAGCGCTCGCCCCGCAGATGTAAGCCGCGCCCCACGCTTTTCGCCCTCTGGTCGCTCTGCCAGCTTGGACTCGATCAGCTTTACGACAATCCGGCGTACCGGCTCGTCGGTAATCGTGAATGGGAGTTTCTCGCGGATGCGTTCGACGCTCAGGAGTTGCGACGGATCGAAACCCGCCATCGCGCGAAGTACTTCCTCGTCGCCCTTGGCGATTGCCGGGCCTGCGGACTCGCCACCTGTCTGCGCATCATCGGTGTGCTTTTGGACTTGTTCCTCTTTGTCCGCCCACTCCTCCGCTGACTCTCGAAGCCGCGCGGCGTACCCATCGAGCCGATCGGGAGCATCGGCGGCTATGTGGTTGTGGTCCCACGGAATCGCGACCTCTGCGAGGACTTCGGCGGCCTCGATGAGCACAGGCACCACTGGTCCACCATCGAGAAGATCCTCGATCAGCCAATCGTCAGCATCGGCCTTCTCGCCCTCTCCGAGTTGACGCCATGCTTCGGCTCGACGGTGGAGCATGTTCACGAGTCGAGGCGGGCTGGAGAATCGGGACGGCCAAAGCGCCTCCTGCGTAGTCGCAAAGTCGGCACGCGCCGCGTCCAGCCTCTTGTCGCCTCGGATGCGGTCGGCGATGGTCTCCTTGTCCCATTCGACCGTCACACACGCGAGCGGAACCCACAGATTTTCCCATCCACCGACCAATTCATTCGCCAGTGGGAACCACGCCGCACGGGGTGGGCGCTTCAGCCGGCGTTCATCGACTCGTGCCCACAACCTGACCCGTGCAGCCATGCTCTCCATCCGTCGCGCCAGCTCGGAACCATGCTTTACCGCCAGCGCCTTCCGCACTGTCAGCGACGGGCGCGGCTGGACCTTGAAGCTCTGCGTCGCGCGTCGAAGCGCGTAGGCGCGGTGTTCCTCAGCAGTGCCCGATTTCGTGATTTCCGCGTGGCGTTCCCAGTGAACGACGCCTTGGAAGTCGGTCCACTCTCGTTCGCGCACCACCCGTTCGCGAATCTCCACTTTCTCCGGCGTCACGGTGATTCGCACGGTCGGGTCGATGGAAGTCTCGATGCCAGAAGCGGTGTCCCGCAGCCGCTCCCCCATCGCCCGCAGCTCATCGAGCGTGCCCCAAACCTCCTCATGCATCGCCCACCACTGCGCCTCCCTCGCATCCGGCGCGGTCCCGTCCGGCTTCGGCGCGACTCTCGCTCGCGCAGCAGTCAGCGCATCATCGGGCGGCCTCTCCGACGGCACGCGCACGGCTCGCCCCAGCTCCCCGCTCCACCCTCGCGCAACCTGTCCGAGCAGGCGGATTCGCTCGCGGACGGGGCGGAGGATGCCGACCAGCTCCTCGGCGTGGTCCTCGTCGTCGAGGCGGTCCAGCAGCACCCGATCGGCACGGTTCATCACATCGACGAGGAGCGCATCGACGCGCTGCGTGAACACCACCACGCCCATCGTGCCATTCTTCGTGCAGTCGTCGAGCGTGCGGTCGATATCGTCCGCGAGCAGGCGCAGCACCTGATGGGGCGGGCGGGTGTCGTCGTCGCGGTGGCGGGAGTTCTCAGTGACGGTGGACGCGCCGAGACGAGCGCGCTTTTTCCCGATCCGCTGCGCCGCCTGGGCAGGGTCGGGCGGGGCCGATGGAGCGTTGCCCGCGGCCTCGATGAATCCCTCGGCTGCGTACTCGCTTGCTGACGGCTCGACCGGCTGAACGGGCGTCGGCGACGATTCATCGGCGGTGTGCTTCTCAGTCGCCCTCGCGCTCGTCGTCCGCTTCTTCGCCATCGCTCGGCCTCCCAACTGGCCGCAGCGCTGGGCCGGTGTGGTTGGGAGACGCACCACCGGCCCAGCACCGCGAACGCGCGACCGTCGCCGCGCTGCCTTCGACACAATACGCGATGCATCATCGAGCGATGCGGCGCGGTGAGTTATTCACGGGGCAATTCACGCTCCCGCTCCCGCTCGCGCTCCCGCGCTGCCTCGCGCTCTCGGAGTGCCTGGCCTTGTCGTTCGAGCTTGTCCTTCGTCGCCCGCAACACCTTCTCGCTGCGCGACCTGGCTATCAGCTCGCCCTGATTGTTGCGCAGCACCCAGAGATTCTCGCCCTCTTGCTTGACCTCCATCGACGGCCTCCAGTCGAGGGAAGCGTACATCACGATGCTCGTCGGGCATCGGGACCGCTCCAGACCCATGCTCTCCCCCACCCTCCATCCGCCGTAAGTCTCTGCCCCACAACCAGATACAACGATGGCCGCGATTCCGGGGGCCGTCGTCGGCGGTTCGGGCGGGTCGGTCGGTGGTGCTGGTGGCGTGATGCCAGCGGGATTCAGCAGGGTTGCGCGTTCCAGTCGGGGAATCCGTGCTCCACGCGCATCCGCCGCCACTCACGGTGTGTCGTGGGCCTGCGTCCGCGACTGAGAAACGCCCAAGCCAACACCTCCTGAAGATGCCACCGCGGCGACTGTTTCCCGAGATTGACGGGTTCAGGAAGCACGCCCCGGCGCCGCATCGCGCGCACCGTCGATTGCGAAACGCCGAGGATGTCGGCCACATTGTCGATGCGAATGAACACGGGAACCTCGTTCGCCAGGTCGGCGATGGTGTGTGTCTTACTCATGGTTCGATCCGTCCGCCAAAGTCCGCCGTTGTCCGCCGTCCGCCGCTCACACCGGCATCAGCGAGCAAACGCTCGAGGTTTTCAGTGGGTTCCGGTGCTGGCTGGTGAATCACGCTCGCGGGGGTCAGGGTCACGATGCGGATGCACATGCGGCCTGCGTCGGGTGTGCGGGCAATCACCAACTCCGCCTCGTCGAGGGTGCTGAACACGGTCGCCGTGTCGTCGTCGGCAGGAACGCCGAGGATGGCGGGACCGCCCCCGGGGGGCGGGATGAGGGAGAGGGGTGTGCAGTCGGAGAGGACGATGCAGCCGGTGGCGTTTGGTGTGCAATTCATCGACGGGACTCCTTCGGGGG